>Ga0315298_1003048_pt1 | contig 27211 bp, 25 predicted proteins | sample WHS_1_MG_FD_203077 | JGI IMG/M metagenome (GOLD analysis project Ga0315298, IMG submission 203077) | Extremophilic microbial mat communities from Washburn Hot Springs, YNP, Wyoming, USA - WHS_1_MG | ecosystem: Environmental > Aquatic > Thermal springs > Hot (42-90C) | place: USA: Wyoming... | reverse complement strand
AGCACATTATAACTGGCGATGTTAAGGAGCTTGAAAACTTCTTTTTGGAAGCCATCGAAGCGGGTTGCGAAGGCCTAATGTGCAAGTCTATAGCCGAAGACTCTGTTTACCAAGCGGGTGCGCGGGGCTGGCTATGGATAAAATACAAGAGGGACTATAAGAGCGAGATGACAGACACCGTGGACCTTGTTGTTGTCGGCGCCTTCCATGGAAGAGGAAAGCGCGCCGGAACATATGGCGCCCTATTACTGGCAGCTTACAACCCAGACAACGACACCTTCGAAACAGTAACAAAATGCGGAACGGGCTTCACGGATGAGGATTTGGCGAAACTGCCAGAAATGATGAAAAAGCATGTTATTTCGCATAAGCATCCCCGAGTAAACTCAATGATTGAGGCAGACATCTGGTTCGAACCAAAAATAGTCATTGAAGTTTTAGGTGCCGAAATAACCTTAAGCCCCATCCACACATGCGCCATGGACGCAATCCGAAAGGGAAGCGGCCTAGCCATACGCTTTCCAAGATTTACGGGCAACTACCGACCCGACAAGGCAGCGGAAGACGCAACAACAACAAACGAAATAGTTGAAATGTACCAGAAACAGCTAAAGAAAATAGCTGAAAGTTAGGCTAAAGCCTTTCTTCTACGAACTTTTGGGCTTTTTTCAAAAATTCTTCCGCATTTCTAATTAACAATTGAACTTCGTCTTTGCCGAACACTATGCCTATTTCATAGTCGCTGCTTTCCCTCATTTCGAAGGCTCTTCTAAAATATTGTGCAAATTTCTTATCTAACATTTTTGTTTTTATTATTCTTAGCCCGAATTCTGAAATTAGGCCCGCGTGGGTTTTTGCATCAAATCCTAACGTGTTAAGCATGGCTTTGGCTGCGTGGAAAAAAGCGTAGTATGCTCGGTTTACCGCGTCTTCTAACATTCCCTTTTCGAAAAGGAGTTTAGCTGCCTTTAATCTCGCTTTCGCAACCTCAAGTTCTTCTCTTACTCGAATTTTAACGTCTTCTTCCATTGTATATTACAATTCCCCTTTTTATTTCATTCATTAGTGGGCTTTTTTTCTTTTCAAGTTCTTCTTCATTTATGAACTTAATGGATACAAGTTTTCCATGCTCTGCAAGTATTTTGTCAGCGATGGATTGGGCAAGTTCTATTAAATTTTTGTCTTTTGTTATTATTGCCAAGTCAATATCTGAATCTAGCCTATAATTGCCTCTAGCCACGGAACCGAAGAGTATGATTTTTGCTTTTTTGCCGATTGGTTCGAATTCTTTTAATATTTCTTTATGAAATTTTAACATTTGCAAGGACACTTGTTATCATAGTTTTAGGATGTTTATTTAAATTTAGTGAGAGATGCACGGGCTGAAAAATTCTGTGGGTTTCTTGACGGATAGTTTTGTAAGTTTAACTTATTTTTGGGATAGCGGTATTCTTTTGAGGTTGGGGATCCTCTCGAAGGCATCATCGTCTGAAATAACTTGGCGATCTAGTGTTAATGCGGAGGCGGCTATGAGACTGTCGAAGTAGCTTAGGCCATACTTCTCTTCGATTTCACTTTGGAATGCTAGTAAACTTAGGCTTAGGGTTTTGGCTTCTTCAACATTATTTCGTTTTAGTGCTTCATGTAATGCCAAAAGTGCCATCTTTACTTGAGATGGGTTTTTGCCACGAGCTCTAAGAACCACTTGAAACTCGAGGGCAGCGGTGTCGGGCACCATGAGGTCACTAACCTCTTTAAGTAGCCTAATCGCATACTGATGCTTGTGGTCTCTTGGGTTTAAAGCGAAAAGAAACTCCGTGTCAGCAACCGGCATGGCTCCTCAGCCATCTTTCAGCCTTAGCCTCTTCCCTCTCTTCCTCGTAAGGCTCTCCTACAACCTTTTCCAGCACTTCGTAGGGATCCCAAGGCAAAGGTTCAACGACCATTCTGCCGTTCTCAACACGAATTAAAACCCTCTGCCCCTCCTTAAGAGCCAGCTCTTTCCTAATAGCCTTAGGTATCACCAAAGTATACCTTCTGCCGATAACAGATTCCTCAGACATTTTTAACCTATACGATGAATATATAAATGTCAGATAAAAAGTTTCTCGTCACGATAAATGAATTGGTGGAGACGTTTATCATATTTTGCGTATAATGTTATCATTTTGCTAAGAACTTTTATAATGGTGGTGTATTTTCTTCCATATGGTGGAATAGATGGAAGAAACATTAAGCGTTGACGAACAGGGCAGGGTTGCTCTTCCCGCTTATATACGAAAGGCTATGGGGATAAGGGGTAGATGTAAGCTTTTAATTAGGCGTGAAGGTTCCCGAATTATTCTTGAACCGTTTCCAGAAGATCTTAGTAGAAGCGTTAAAGAGTGGGCTAATTTGGCTCGAACAACTAGAGCGGAAATTTTTTCAGAAACTGTTGAGGATAGCTGGAAGTGGATGAGCCTTGAATACGCTAGAAGGAAGCTTGGCTTGCCCTGAAGGAATAGCTGATGTAAGCGTGGTGGTTGTAGCATGTTTTGAAAACCCTTTGAAAGAGTATAGCAATGTTAAAATGAAAGTGCGCGTGTTACTTTCTTTGTCTAGGCTTCACTGCATGAGGGGAGAAAGGAGAAGGGGAATTCCCTAAAATATAAGTTGCTCTGCCTAGACGTGTTTATGTGCAGAAGATTGTTATAGAAATATTTTACTCACTTAATGTTCATTTTATTAAATTTTGCTAGTGTATAGAAATTTTTGACTCACGTTATGTTCACAAGTTTTAATAGGATGTTTGCAATTATATATTGTTGTTCAGTACGTAGCAAGGGGAAGGGAGATTTGCAGAATTTTCGTTTACTAGCTACGCTGTTTATGCTTTTCTTATTGATTCTAACTTTGCCAGCTTTTGTAGCACAAGTTGAAGGTGGTACCTCAACTAATACGTTATATGCCCATGCGGAAACGACAACAATAGGCGGTGTGAATTATTACCTATTTAAATTATCATCTGCTGACGGCCACCAACAGAATTTGAGCAGTCGGCGAAAACTATTGGTAGAAAGCTGATGGGAAGATGGGTCTACCCGCTTAGCGGAATTGTTTCGATTCCCGCTTCAACTTGGACTGTTACGTATAGGGCTATGAAGAGCGCAGCCGCCACCTCTGCAGTGGCCCACTGCGATATTGACATATTAATTAGGAAAAGCGACAACACTGTTAGAACCATTATTGCAACAAATGTTGCGAACTCGCCTCCTATATCGCTCACTAACCAATGGGAAACACTAACAGGAACATATGATTGGCCAGGCTATACGGTTGTAGACCAGACAGATTATTTAGAAGTGGCATATTACATCGAGGTTACAAACCCTCAAACCGATAAGAAAGTTCGCTTGCGTTGGGATGACGGCTCATTGCCTTTGGCAGACCAAACAAAAATAGAAAATGTTATGTTTACCTATGTTAACCAAGCTCCTGTTGCCTCTTTTACATACTCTCCGCCTAACCCGGCAATTTTTGAACAAGTCACTTTTGACGCCTCCGCATCCCACGACCCAGACGGAAGCATCATCAGCTACACATGGGATTTTGGAGATGGAAACATCACAACAGTAACCAATCCGATCATAACGCACGTTTATACAACTGCAGCGTCAACAGTGGACTATACAGTAACCGTTAGCGAGCCTCAAGACATCGTAAACGGGTACAAGTTTGATCATTATGATCCTTCCCAAAGCGTCACAATGACTACTGCAAAAACAATAACGCTGGTTTACAGAGAAATTTCGCCACTCTCGGTTTCGATTAGTCCATTAAAAGCGAAGATTAAGATTGGTGAATCTGTGACCTTCACATCTTCTGTTTCTGGAGGTTTATCTCCATACTCTTATCAGTGGTATCTTAACGGAAGCGCTGTTTCAGGCGCTACGTCTTCCACGTGGACTTTCACGCCTACAGCCACTGGATACTACATTGTTTACTTGAAGGTTACAGACGGGACTCCTCAAACAGTTAAGTCGAATGAAGCTTCGGTGACTGTGGCTTCTCCGCTTAGGGTTTCGATTTCTCCCATGTCAGCTTCAATAGTGGTTGGGCAGTCTGTGGCTTTCACATCAACGGTTTCGGGAGGCTATCCGCCTTATAGCTATCAATGGTATTTGAATGATGTTGCGGTTTCTGGTGCCACTTCAAGCAGTTGGACTTTCAAGCCTACTGCAAGTGGCATATATTACGTGTACTTGAAGGTTGTGGATGCCAACAATAATGTTGTTCAATCTGAAGTTGCCAGAGTTTCAGTGACATCTGTTCCTGTTGGAGGATATTCAGTATCGCTTGTTAAACAGACTCCTGCGTCTTCTGTGGTTGCCTACGCCTTTATTATCGTTTTGTCTGCGGTTGCATTAGGCTTGGCGAAACATGGAGGAAGATTTTTAGGTTTATATTCTGTCCAAGCATAATATTTTATGAAAATTACGAGGACTAAAAGTAATGAGGAAAAAATTAGCCACATTTATTATTATTCTCACATTACTTTTAATCCTAAACATTAAAACAGACATGACCATAGCCCAAGAAACTGGTGTTATAGTTGGCCCATCACTAATTGAATATTACACAGACGCAACAGGCCAACAGTTCACAATAGCAGTAAAAATAGTCAAAGTAATAAATCTCTACGGCTTCGACATACAATTTAAATGGGATACAAAGTATCTTCTTGAATATGTTAGCCACTCTGTCCGCGTGCCAAAAGACGACTATCCAGACGGCGTTCTATATAAACCAGTCCTTGATATAAAAGACGATGTTAACGTCACCGCAGGAACTTATTGGATCGCCAAGGCGTCAATATATCCAGCCCCATCTTTCAACGGTTCAGGCACAGCTTTCACAATGACCTTTAGAGTAAAATATCATCCCGTACAGCCAGAGCCAGACGCAAACATAACACTAGAACTATACTCAACAGAATTGGCAGCCATCGGAGGAAACCCGATACCTCACTACAGACAAAACGGAAGAGTAATATTATACGCGTTACCCGCACCCGTGCAAAAACACGACATAGCAGTGTTAAGCGTTAACCCACTAAAAACAATTGTGGGGCAAGGCTGCACAATGAACATAAACGTCACAGTAGCAAACCAAGGCGATTTCACAGAAACCTTCAACGCAACAATCTACATAAACACAACTTCAATAGAGACAAAACAAATTACCCTAACAAACGGAGCATCAACAACCATAACCTACAAGTGGAACACCACGGGCTTTGCCAAAGGCAACTATACACTTTGGGCTTATGCTTGGCCAGTTCAGGATGAAATAGACACAACTGATAATACCTTCATAGACGGCTTAGTTATTATTGCTATGCCAGGAGACATAAACGCTGACACGTATGTTAATGCTAAGGATGCAGTAGCCCTTGGAAAAGTATTCGGCTCACAAATAGGCCAACCAAACTACGACCCAAACATAGACATAAACAACGGCACCTACATAAACGCCAAAGACGCCATAATCCTCGGAGCAAACTTCGGACAACACGACCCATAAACCACCTTTTTAAAGCCATATTTGCAGATGACTCGAAAATGAGTATAAGCTTAATTTATCGCACGTTAGCTTGATACTTCTTAATTTAATGATAACTTTATATTAAGTTTTGATTGAGAGTACTAATTGGTGTTTGATCTTGAGGGTAGCAACTTTAATGGTCATTGTCTTGTTATTCCATATTGCGTTTCCAGCTTCATTCACTACTGTAATAGCGGAGGAAACTATCATTATAAGGTATGATGGTTCAATATATCCTAAAGATGCGCCTATAGCGAGAAATGGAAGCTTATACGTTCTAACCTCAAGTATACAATCATCGATAATTGTCGAAAAAAGTAGTATAACAATTGATGGCAAAGACTTTGTTATTAAGGGGCAGGGATTATTTCAATCGAAGGGCATTACTCTTAACCGAATGTTTAACGTAACAATAAAAAATATTGTTATAGAGGGGTTTTACTATGGTGTTTGGATTTCTGAAGCATATAACAACACTATACTAAATAATACCTTGAGAATGAATACTGGTAGGGCCATCTGGCTTGGCCACTCAAACAACAACATAATAACGAAAAACAAGCTTATAGAGAACAAAGGGAGAGGCATAATGTTGGAAAACTCAAATGCCAACATTATCGAAAACAACAGCATAATTGGGAATGGTTGCGATCCAATAATTGTGAGCCATTCTCACGGCAACAGAATAGGTAGAAACTTTGTAGTTAAAAATAATGGAAGGGGAATCTGGCTGGGCTATTCCTGTAACAACACATTAACCGAAAATGAAATTGCAGAAAATAATTATAGTGGCATTCAATTATATTATTCAAATAGCAATCTAATTTTCGGGAATATAGTATTCAAAAACAATATTTATGGGATACAGCTTTCAAACTCTTCATTAAACCACATTTACAACAATAACTTTATCAATAACACTATTCCATTGCAAGTTGACTTGTTAATAAACTACTGGGATAATGGCTTTTTAGACGGGGGCAACTATTGGAGCCATATAAATAACTCTAAGGATAGCTATTCTGGTATTATGCAAAATATAAACGGGAGTGATGGTTTAGTCGATGAACCATACATTATAAACGTAAATAATGCTGATCACTATCCTTCAGTTGGACTATTTTTTAACTTTAGAATCTTCGACTGTTCAGTAAGGGTTGTCTCAAACAATCAAATACAACGTCTAATTATAGACGTTAATAAAACCATTATCATTTATCTTTCTGTATCCTATTCGGAAAAAACTACAAGCATTTTTAGATTATTAATTCCGCATAAATTGCTATCCCCTCCATATGAGATAAAAGTTAACGGTAAGTCAATAGAGTATAACACCTTGTTTGAAAATAAATCTTTAAGTGTGCTATACTTTCAAAGCTTTTCCCCGACCTCGAACGTAATTATATTATCAGAAATTACATTGCAGTTCATTATTTGGATGACTTTGTGTACTTTAACGGTTGTGCTTCTAATTTTTAGACGAGTTTTAAAATGAACTTCTAATGTCCTTAGTCCCGACAGCAAACGGTCAATTTGTTGTGGCTGTTATCTCCTCAAAGTGCAATGTTATAGTATCTTTGCTTATTGGTAATTCAGTTGCGTCTTTACGCAACAACCCAGTATCGTATTGTGGGGATTCATTGTAAATTATGGATACTTCCTCGTATTTATAGAAGTATGCAAACTCTACAATTAATAGAATACCACTTCCGTTAACGCTTGAAGAGTTTCCTGTTAAAGTTTGACATGCTACAAGAATTCCTCCATCCAACGTTTTATGGAAGAAAAGCGTGTTTTCATAGATTTCAACGTCTTGACTTAATTTTTCAGATCGAAGGTCTATGTTTTGAGTAAGAAAGTTTCCTGGTTTTACGCTTATAATTTTCAAATTTGTGTGATTATATCTTATACCAACTTGCCATGCATATACATCTGTAACGTTATTAACGTAAACCTCCACTCTAAGATATCCAATTGGTTGAGGCTCTGCTGGTTGAGGTTGATAAAACAAGGCTAGCGCAAGACTGATTGATGGTATGCCCAACATGAGTATGATTAGAGATGCAAGCAACTTCTTATTCGAAGGAAAACTTATCTCTTTATCAAGTAAACCTTCAGCTGTTCTGCTTTTCCCATTGTTTACGTAGTACCTTCCATTTTTCATTATTTCTTCATCGTTAATAAGCTGTTTCAGCCTTAAACTGAGGGTTTTCCTTGGAAGCTTAGTTATCTTTAATAGTTCTGAAAATGTCCTGCCCTTACCTTCTAAAGCTTTTAAAATCATGGAACAATCGCTATTTCTTCTATTTTGTAGGTTTATTAAAGTGCCACATTTTGGGCATCTTACTTGTGGCATTTTATCACTAAAAATTCATTGTTTATTCTATCTTAAAAAGTTTAGTGTAAAAGAAACTTTGAAAAGGCAATAGATTGACTGGGATAAATCGGGTTTTAGAAATACGCGATAACTGCTGAGTCTGTATGTTTTTAAAACGTTTATGTGTTTTTGTCTTACCTTTTATTGCCACCCAGAGGGCAAGAATTGTTCCTGTACATAGTAGTATTATTCCTATTGGAAAAGCGTTGGTATATGGGTGTTCTTTCAAATCTGTTATTTTAACGAAGGCTATGTAGCTTAAAACTTGGAAGGGATAGGGTGATACGAAGATAAGGGTGTAGTTTCCGTCATTGCAGGCTTTTCCTATAAACGGTGCTTTTGAGGTTTGGCTTGTGTCGATGTCCTTGGACGTTTTTGTAATTGTTAGATTTGTTATAACCAGCTGTGTTTGGCCAGTGTATGGGTTATAATATGGTTCAAGCTCATACCAAAAAACTGTAGCCTCATTATTCGGCGAAATTATTGTGAAGTTTATAATGTAAAAGTCATAGTAAGGTGGTTTTAAACTGTGTGTGAATCTCACTGTCATTTTTTCTCCAGCCTTAAAGTTTCTAACGATTTTCGTGCCGTTTTTTATTTCCTGTTGACCTTTAGAAATTTCGTATGATATTCCGTTTTCTGAAACGCTTTCCTCTTGTTTTGTGGTGTAGGTTGTTGAAATTGACATTAAAAGGATGCCTACAAAAACTAGAATTATGGAGAAGGCCAATAATACTTTAATGCGTCTTTTCACATGCGTCACCAAGCTTTTATAAATCTACCCGATCTAAGCTCTGGGCTCTTTTTTATTCTTTTCTTTTAAGAAGCGGGCATATTCTTCTACGGCTTCTTCTATGTCAAGTTTAAAATTTGACGAGTGAGGCTTGGTTCCTAAAGGATCTGAAGCCAGAAGAACTTTTCTCTCCTCAATTCTGTACTGGGCTTTAAGTCTTTTCTTTTCTTGTATGAGCGCGTAAATTGAGATTATTATTGGAGCGACTAGTAAAAGTAGAGGGTGCAAGAATATGAAGATTAATATTTGGGTGTACATGAAGATTGTGAATAAGATTGGTAGCCAAAACCAGAAACTTGTTAAACATGTCTTAGCGAGGTAAAAGAATTCGTAAATTTCCTCTTTCCAGCTTATTTTTTCCTTTTCCATGCTCTCAATAATCTTATGTGCATATTTTTATTTAAGTCTTTATTGCTCATTTTCTGTAAAGGTGACATGCTACATAGTGGTCTTTCTTTAACTTAATAAGCTCTGGTTCTTCTTTTCGGCAAATGTCTCCTATAATTGATGGGCATCTTGTGTGGAAACGACAGCCAGGTGGCGGGTTAACTGGACTCGGTATTTCTCCCTTTATAACCACTTCAATCCTTTTTGCCGTTGGATCAGGAACTGGGACAGCGTTTATCAGAGCTTTTGTGTAAGGGTGAAGTGGATCGTATACTAAGTCATCCACGTTTGCCATTTCAACAATTTTTCCAAGGTACATTACTGCTATTCGATCGCATATGTGCCTTGCCAATGCTAAATCATGGGTTATAAACAAGAATGCAACATTGAATTTTTCTCTCAGATCTAAAATAACATTTAAAACCTCCGCCCTTATCGAGACATCTAACATTGAAACCGGCTCATCAGCAACTATGAACTCGGGATCCAACATAAGTGCTCTTGCAGTGGCAACCCTTTGGCGTTGTCCCCCGCTCAGTTCATGCGGGTAACGGAGCAAAAATTCTTCTGGCGGCGTCAGCTTCACAGCTTCTAGCACTTTGTAGATTTTTTCATAAATTTCTTTCTCGTCTGATATGCCATGAATTAATAAGGGTTCGGATAAAATGTCCTCCACTAACATTCGAGGGTTAAGAGACTCGTAGGGATCTTGAAAGATTATTTGCACTTTTTTCCTATAACTTTTCAGTTTGCCCTCAGGGTATTTTGCGATGTCTTCTCCTTTGAATATTATTTTTCCACTAGTGGGTTCTATTAGCCTAATCAATAGTTTGCCTGTGGTCGTTTTTCCACTTCCACTTTCCCCTGCTAAGCCAAAAATTTCCCCTTTTCTAACATAAAAGCTGACGTCATCAACAGCCTTCACGTACGATTCCTTTTTAAAGAGTGTGGAAAAGAAACCTGTCCTTAATGGAAACCATTTTTTAAGGTTTACCGCCTCAATGAGTTTTTCTTGCATTTAGATACACCTTCAAGTTTTTCCGTATAAATGACATGCAACCATATGGTTTTTATCTATAACCATTAATTCTGGATGGGTTTTTCTACATATTTCCATAGCATATTTACATCTAGGATGGAATCTGCATCCCTGCGGGGGGTCTAAAAGGTCTGGTGGTGATCCGGGAATAGATGTCATTTTGATTTTTTCACTTTTTATATTTGGGAAGGATGATATTAACCCCACCGTGTAGGGGTGTTGGGGATTTTTAAAAATTGATACTGAATCACCTATTTCAACAATGTTTCCAGCGTACATTATTGCTGTTTTCTCGCATATTTCAGCTATAAGCGAAAGGTCATGTGAAATCAGTATGAGGGACATGTTTAACTTCTCTTTTAATTCTTCAAGAAGCTTTAACACTTGAGCTTGAACTATAACGTCTAGTGCAGTGCCCGGTTCATCCGCTATTAGGAGCTCTGGATTACATGATATTGCCATCGCAATCATTGCCCTTTGCCGCATGCCTCCACTAAACTCGAAGGGGTAGTTTTCCGCCCTGCTTGGTTCTATGCCTACAAGTTCAAATAGTTTGCTAACCCTTTCCTCCGCCTCTTTTTTACTTACATGGGGCTCATGTAACTGTATGGCTTCAATTATCTGATCCTTCACCTTTACAACAGGGTTCATAGCGTTCATTGCCCCTTGAAATACTAGGGAAATCTTTTTCCACCTTACTTCTCTTCGCATTTCATCCTCGTTGAGCTGTAGGATGTCTGTTCCATCTAGAAATATTTTGCCTTTGATGATTTTGCCTCCTGGAGGGAGTATTCTTAAAAGTGATAGCGCAATGGTTGTTTTTCCACATCCAGATTCTCCGGCTAAACCTAATGCTTCCCCCTTCTCTATATTAAAGGAGCATTTCTCCACGGCTTTAACATAACCACGCATAACCCTGTAATAGGTTGTGAGGTCTTCAACTGTTAAGAGAGGCATTTTACACGCTCCTTTTGAGGTAATGGGGATAATATTTTATATAAGCTTTAACTCTTACCTACATAAAAATCACTATTTAAGAAGCTGTGGTTCGAATGTACATGCGATTTGTCGGAGATAATGTTGATTTAAACTTGCTAGTTTCATATTTAAAAAAGTATTTTGAGGAGAAGAGGTATAAAGTTGAAGAAATTAGGGAGGGAGGAAAACGCCTTTTGCTATGCAAAATTCCAAATTTTTCTGGAGGATTGGAGATTGTTATTGAAGGGGATCCCAAGGATTTTTCAATTTCCACGTCATTTGAGCCTGGGCGGGTTTCTTCACTTTTACTATATGGACTGTTTTCATTGTTTGGAGGCGGCATCTTTATACTTAATGAGGTTAAGAGTAAGGAATTGATGTCTGAACTGGAAAAAGATTTGGAGTTTTTTATCGAGCGTGCTGTATCTTTACTCATGAACTCTAAGAAGGGATAGATTCTCTCAATAACTTAAGTTGATTACATACTCAAATGGGCCCATCGAGATCGTAAATGGATATGTGTATGCGTATAAAACGTATTGGCCTTGAAAAATGAATTCTATTTTAGCAGGTTTTGTGGATAGCGAGGCGAAAAAGTCCTTTACTTCTTGGCGTTCTGAAGAAAATGTGAATGTAAAATTTATAGGTATCTCAGTACTACTGTTTGGCGGTATTTCAATTGGTTTCTGGAAAATTTCTGTTAATCCTGGTAAATTTCTATAGATACTTTGTCCATACACTTTATATTTTAGATTGCATGTCATCGACGTTGCTTTAAGACCTTTAAAGTTCGTAGGATTTGATATGTTGAATATGACCGACAATTTGACTGTTCCGGTGTGCATCTGTGAGATGTCCAACTTTGCGCTTTTAAGCCTTATTTCATGTCTTTCGATGGCTTTGTAAAAGTCTATATAGTTGGTTAATGGGGGAATGAGCAGAATTGTGAAAGCTGCTGTTATAAATGCGTATATTAAAATGATTTTTTTCAACAGTTCCATTTTATTCGATACATTTTTATTTTTAGCCTACATTTAAGGTTTGGTGGTCCGCTGTTGAAGGTTAAAGATTTGTTTGCACTATTATTGTGGACTGTTTCGTCGTCAATTATTGCTTTGCTGTTTTCGTTTTTTAATTCTGGATTTTTTCTTTTAACGTACTTTCTTTGGGTTGCTGCAGCTATTTTGGCTGGTATTGTGATCGTCGACTTTAAAAGCGTCATAATTCTATCTATAGCATCTTATTTTTTCTCGTCGGCGCTGATGTTTATTTTGTTGTCGCTTCCGGTTTTTTTGGATACGCTTTCTTACCAAATTTTGAGCGATCTCGTTTTTTCACAGAATTTAAAGCTTGTTTTCTCCTTTACTTTTCCCCTTTTGCTTTTGATAAACATCGTTTTTGGTGTTGTGGGCGGATATATTGGGGAGATTTTGTTAGCGTCTCACTCTTAATCTTGGGTTTAATATTTCGTCAAGTGCGTATCCTAAGAGGACGAAGGCTATAGACAAGGCTGCTATGCATATGCCTGGCGGGATGATCCACCACCAGCATGTGTAGCCGTTGTGCATTTGGACCTCATTTAGCATTCTTCCCCATGAAATAACGTAGGGGTCGTAGTAGCCAAGCCAGCTGAGCGCTGCCTCTCCAACTATTGCTCCGGGGACGCTTGTTGCGAGAGTTACATATACTAGGCCCATGACATTTGGAACTATGTGTTTAAATATTATGTGTCCTGTTCCTGCACCGACGGCTTTGGCGGCTTCGATGAAAGGCCTTTCTTTAAGGCTTAAGACTTGTGATCTAACAACTCTTGCGAACCCCATCCATCCTAAAAATCCAAGCACTAGAATGATTACATGAAGTCTGGCTCCTAAAACAGCTATTAGGACGATTAGTAGTGGTAGTCCTGGTAGTACTAATAAAGCATCGTTTATTCTCATTAAGGCTTCATCTATAACTCCTCCTAGGAACCCGGACACTAAGCCTACTATTAATCCTATAAGTACGGAGATTATCGACGCTAGGAGTCCTACTATAAGGGATATTCTGGCTCCATAGATTAATTGTGTGAATACGTCTGCCCCTTCCCATGTTGTTCCTAAAAGTCCAAACGCTGTTCCATAGAGCTTTAATTCTATCGTATCAACGTATACGATGGCTTTGACGTTTTTTCCGGCAAGGGACGGATTGTCCCAAAAAATTATGTTTAGCCCAAAAGTGTAGTTTGCTGTTTCAGGGAATATTAAGCTTGAAAGCTCCTGTTCTGTGCCGAAACGTTCTCTGCGGTATGATAGTTCGGCGGCTGAGTGGATTGGGGGAAATGGCGTTATAGCTTGTGTTGCGGTCGAGGTTATGTTTTCGTCTTTCCATCCTGAACCAAATCCCCATGTGTAGGTCTTGTTGCGCGTTTCATCAATTATAAAGAATGTTGGCTGAATTGGAACTCCACTCGCATCTTCAACAAAAATTTTAACGTTTGCTTCAAAACGGTCTGGCGGTCCTTTATATGGATAGTTAAAGTTGAATGTAATTTTCGCCTCTGAAATTTGCGGTGTTTGGGTTGATTTTCTGGAAAAAATAACTCCTAAACTTCCATCTCCTATCCCTGCGACATATTCAAATGTTATGTATGGTGAAGACGTTGCCAAATTCCAGTTTTGTCTGACATTTGCATTTTTGAAGTTGGGGTCTTTTGCTGGGAAGAGGTTTTCGCTTAGTTTTTCTCCGCCGGGGAGGTTTTTCATCCATAATGGTACAGCTCTTGTTCCAGAAAGGTATTTACTTTGCGTTGGATCGTAAGGGGTGAGTATCGGTGCTGCAATAGCTATTATGCAAAAAAACAGTATTATGCCTAAGCCTATTGTTGCTCTTTTGCTTTTTAAAAAGGCTGTCAGTATCTTTTTTGTGCTTGTTAGTGTGCGTTTAAACTTTTTTCTATGCATTTTTTCACCCGTATTTTATTCTTGGGTCGACGATTCCGTATAGCAGGTCGGCTATGAAGTTTGCAATTATTACGCATAATGCTATTATATAAAAGAGCACGTGTAATATTGGATAGTCGTATAATTGTATTGCTTTCCATGTTAATCCGCCTAATCCCGGCCAACTGAAAACAGTTTCTGTTATTATTGCGCCTGAAAGCATGAATCCGAAAGCCATGGCTGCGCTTGTGATAATTGGTAGGGAGGCGTTTCTTAGGGCGTGTCTAAACACTACTGCTCTTTCCTTTAACCCTTTTGCCCTTGCGGTGACTATGTAGTCTTCTGTTAAGGCTTCTATCATTGTGGCTCTTGTCAAAAGAAGGTATCCGCCGTATTGGAAGAGCACCAGAGTGACTGTTGGTAATGTAAGATGCCACAGTCTATCTAGCGTTTCTTCAAGTCCCGGTATCCTAACAGCGTAGGAGAATATTTTAAATTCTAGTAGGGGTGGCGGTAGGCCTGTTGGGTATTGAGGCCAATATGAGACAACTTTTCCAATTGGGAACCAGCGAAGCTGAACTCCGAATATTAGTAGGAACATCATTCCCATCCAGAAGGTTGGAAGAGAATATGTTATTAGCGACGTGAAAGTCATTCCCGTGTCGAACACTCCCCCTCTTTTGTGGGCGGCTATTGCTCCAAGCAGCACTCCAATTAAAATTGACAGAACTGTTGAAACTCCCATTAGGAGCACTGTGTTTGGAACTGCCTCCCCAATAATTTCTACGACGGGTCTGCCTGTTCTGGCTGATCTTCCAAACTGGAATGTCAGCATATTAGTTATGTACCTAAAATATTTGACGTGTAGTGGCTGTTTGAATCCCCATAATTCGAGCAGTTCCTCAACTTTTTCTTTTGTTAGGGAGCCAGGCCTTCCAGCGAAGAACTCTAATGGGTTTCCGGGCATCACTTCAAATATTATGAAGTTTAATGTTAATACAAACCATACTAGGAAGATCATGTAGATTATACGTCTTGCAATGTATTTCCTTAATCCCATTGTTCTCCCTTATTTTAGGGAGGGACATTAGTATTTAAGTTTTGGCGGCTAAGTCTTAAATATGGCTATCTAGTATTTTGTTAAGAAGTTGGTGACCCTCGATGGGAAAGCGTCTTGCTTTGGTTTGCGCTTATGCTTTTTTACTCGCGTTTATGCTTTTTGGCTTCTTATTTATATCGGATGTTAAGGGGTTAACTGTCCGTGATGGCGAGGTGCGATATTATGTTAATGGCTCTTTCACTTTTAACGAGGCGATTGTTTTGCAGGGAAATGCAACCCTTGTGGTCGAGAATGCTACTTTGGAGTTTGTTCAGACGAAGGATTATCAGTATGGGATAGAACTTAGGGGTTCAGCTGATAAGTTTCCTTCTTTGAGGGTTAAGAATGCCACTTTGAAGTCTTCTAAAGGTGTGTTGATTTCTCTTTACGGCTATAGCTCCGGTGAAGTTGACGGTTTAAAGTTTGATGGTGCTGGGAAGTCTAAAGGTAAGATAATATTATATGACGGGGCTTATTTTAGGGCTTCTTCTTCTGCTGTTCCTTATGCTTATTGTTATGGTTCTTCGCGTTTTGAGCTTGCCGGGTCTAGCCCAAACTACTTGTATGTTTATGGTAATTCTTCTGGGGTTGTTGATGGCTGCACCATTTACACCGTGAAAGTTTATGATAATGGTTTGGTTAATGTTTCTCTTTCAACTGTTAAATCCTCGATTTATGTTGAGGATATGGCTAAAGTTTTTGTTAGCTCTTCGTCGGTTATTGGTGATGTTTCCTCCAGCGATAATTCTACGGTTAGCATTTTTAATTCTAATGTGTGTCAGTTTAAGGTTAATGCATACGATTTTAGCAGCATTTTTCTTAGGAATGTGACTTATTCGCCCTACAAATATCCATCAGAAGTTAAAGCTGGAGGTTTTGCCACTGTACGGCTTGTTAATTGCAAGTTGAGTAACTTCGTTTTTGAGACTAGGGGGAATTCGAGTCTAAGGATTGAGGATTCTTCCATTAGTTCCTCTATTTTTTATTTTTATGGGAATTCCATGGTTTACTTTTCGGATTCGTATGCGGTTTGGCTTGTTGAGGCTTTTGATAGGTCTAGCATTAACGCCGTTGATTCCACTTTTAACATTTTGTCTTTGGAGGATAGCTCAAATCTTAACGCGAGTGGTTGTAGTGTTGGGTGGGTCCGATGTTATGAATCTTCAAGGGTTTTTGCTGTGGATTCAAAATGTAGGGAGGTTTTGGTTGAGTTGGTTTCTTTGAATACGACTTTAAGCGGTTTTCATGAGGGTTACTTTGAGGAGTATAGTTTTGTTGCTGGTGGTTTGAATACCACTTTTCTGAGGTCTTCTGTTGGTGTTGGTTGGAGTTTTAGGTTTTTGGGTGTTTCGAATGTTACTTTTTATGATTCGAGGCTTATCAATTTGTATGTTGGGGATCAGTCCATGTTGCATTTGTTCAATACTTCCTATGTTAATTTGAATGTTAGGGATGCTGCCTCTGTGGATGTTTGGTCTTATCTTGTTGTTAGGGTTGTAGATTATTTTGGGGCTCCTGTGGAAGGTGTCAATGTGACTGTTTTGTTGTCTTCTCCCTTAACTAAGTTTACAGACGGTAATGGGGAGGCGGTTTTTCTGCTTTTTGAAAAGTTTGTTAATGCTGGTGGGGAGTTTCCGGCTAACAGGTATAGCTTCAAGGTTGTTTTTGGTGGTTCTCCTGCTGATTATAGTGTGGAGCTGGCTGGCTCTAGGCTGTTTACTTGTGGTGTGGCTTCGCCCTGGTGGTATTGGTACATGGTTTACGGTATAGTTGCCGTTGCAATTGTTGGAGTTGGCTTCGGAGTCTTCACTTTTCTTAGGCGTAGGCGGGGTTTAAAGGTTTTAAAAACTTAAACTTCCAGATTTTTTATACCAGAAAAATCTTCCATAAAACTTTTAAATGAGCAAGTGAATATTTTTGCTTGCGATTGAAAAGGGGAGAAAGTATGAAAAAGGCAATATTTGCTTTAGTGTTGAGTGCATTGTTTGCAGTATCCATGGTGCTTCCAGCATCTGCATGGTATCATCCAGGTCCAACTCCAACGGATGATAGGCTTCACAACCAGTTTGGTCCAATGACGCCTAACCTGCTAATAACGCCCTACGGAAGCTATCCAGCTGAGTTTGCTGCCTTCCACGCTTGTGATATAGACTTTATGGACTGGCCTCTAGACCCAGAAGACTACCACACCTTGCGCACTGAAGATCCGAACATGGAAGTTTATGCTACGCCATTCTATGTTGATAGGGGCATGAGGGAATTCGACCTAAACAACAAGAGGTTCCCAACAAACGACGTTTGGTTCAGGAAGGCTTTGGCATACGCCTTTGGAACAAGCCTTAAGCAAACGTTTGTTGCTGAAGTTTTAGAGGGCATGGGCCTCGTTATGGATTCGCCCTTGGCATGGTCTTCAGCCTGGTATAACCCATACTGCACGAACCTATACCCATATGACTTGCAGGCTGCCGTAGACACTTTGGTGGCTCACGGCTACTACGACCATGACGGAGACGAAGTAATTGAGGGTCCAAACGGCGAAGAGTTTACGCTGATATTCTATGCTAGGCAGGACGACCCCATAAGAACAACCATGGGGCAGTGGCTTTATGACAGGCTAGCCTCAAAGACGGCTGCTGCGACAATTTACAAGTGTACATGGCCAGAGGGCAAGGGTCCAGCAGTAATGAGTATAGACTTAAGAATTGCTCCCAAGACTGAATGCTTCCAGAAGGTTATGGTTGAATTCGACTACCACATTTACACTGGAGGCTGGGCCTTTGGAAGAGACCCAGACACGCTATACTTCCTATACCTAAGCAACTATGCACAAGCCTTCCCATACACGCCGAACTATCCAGGTTACCAGAACCCAGAATTCGACGAACACGCAATAGGCATGTTAACAGCAGAGGAGATAGGCGATCCAGAAACTCCATGCACAGCTAAATACCACGTGTTTGAGATGCAACGCATACTAATGGATGATGCTGGCGTAATTCCAGTCTTCACCTTCGCTGGTTACGGAGCCTACAAGGTTGGCTGGGAAAAAGTTGTAAACGCTGAGGGAACAGGTCCTGCAAGCTGGTTCACATTCCTAAACACGCATAAAACTGGAACAGATACTATACGATGGGGCTTCATGAACGATGTTGAAGACCTAAACCCAATCCACTCAAGCTGGGTTTGGGACTGGAACATACTAGGCTTAGTCTACGACACATTGATAAATGTTGACCCATACGACATGAGCCGGGACAAGCCATGGATAGCCCAAAGCTGGACCCTAGGAACATGGACATACAACGGTGAGAACTGCACCTACGTAGAGTTCAAACTCAGGGAAGATGTTTACTGGCATGACATACCAGCGAAACCGGACAGAAAGACCCCTGGAGGAAAACCGCTACTGCCAAACGGAGCCTCCAATGTTCCAGTAACAGCTGACGATGTTGTGGCAAGCATATACATCGTTAGGGATATAACGGACTCATGGAACAACGCCCTAGTAGCAGACGTGGTCTACGCTGAAGCCCTAGACCCATACACAGTCAGAGTCTACTACGGCGTGTACATGCCACTTTGGGCCCTCCACTGGATTGGAGGCCTACCAATAATACCGAAACACGTATGGTGGCCAGTTTATGAAGAAGGCCACACAAGAGAATTCAACGCTGTAGCCGAAAAATGCTTAGCAGGATGCGGACCATGGATATACGACTACGAAGCAAGCAGCTGGCACAACTACTACATGTTGAGGGCTAACCCCCGCTACTTCAGACGCCACCCAGTGGACCTTTATGGAACAATACAAACGCCGACAGGACTCAAAAGAGTTCCGCCATGCAACACGGTCACATGGAAGTTCTACCTACACAACCAAGACTTCCAAAGGTCAACCATACCGGCGAACACGTTCACAATAACGATAACTAAAACATATCCCAATGGAACAGAGGTAACATTATTCACGGGCGGCAATCCGGAACTTCCAAACTGCACGGATGTACTAATATACCAAGGCTCAGAACATATCGAAAGAGGCTTGTACAAGATTAAAGCCACAATAACGCCCGACCCGTTAACAGGCTTTGCAGACCAAGACGGCTACACAATATACGTATGGGGCACATTATTCGAAGACATTAACATGGACTTCTTCGTAAACGCTAAGGACGCTGTAGCCTTAGGAAAGGCTTTCGGCTCAAAGCCAGGCGAATACACCTGGGACCCAGCATGCGACATCAACCGCGACGGCTTCGTAAACGCTAAAGACGCTGTGCTGCTAGGTGCAAAATTCGGCTGGGGAGGATAAATCAGCAAACCCAAACCTTAAATTCCCCCTTTTTTGTTTGATAACCTCTTTGAAAATGTTAAAATACGTTGCAATGAAGTTTTAAACTATAGAACAAGCGTGTAGAGGCTGATAGCCAAAAAGGTTTTATGCGCGGCGCGCCGCGCACGCTTATGCAATGGATGTGTAACAGGAAGAATTAACCGTTTGGGCAAATGCAGACACTTCAATTAGTATTCCACCAGAGGCAACGATGCAAATAGAAGATAATTCCGGAACGCTTAAATCTAGAATCCCACATAATTTTAAACGCGAATAAAAGGAGAAGGGAGAAAGAATATGAAAACAAAATTTATTTCGCTGTTTGCAGCTGCGCTATTACTGCTAGGGTTTATGGCTGCCATTCCCATGAACACTAAGGCTACATATCCAACAACCCTACGTGTTGAACCAACAGAAATTCACAAATGGTCCGACGTGGACCATCCAGGCGACACCTTCAAAATAAGCATAATCGCCGACGTCGTTCCGCCCGACGCCTTCTTCGGCTGGGAATTCGTCTTGGAATGGACTCCAGGCATAATAAACTGCACAGGTGAAACGTTAAACTATAACATTTGGGGCGCAGGCAACTTCCTAGGACCATGGGTTCCAACACCAATAGACAACGTCAACGGGAAATACCACCAAAGCATTACCGGAAAAGCCCCTGGACAACCTGTCAGCGGAACCTTCTGGCTTGCGAACCTAACCTTCAAGATAGTGGCTGAGCCAGGCTACGGCGAAGTCTTAGAGTCTCCACTCCACCTAACAATCGCTCCTGGCTACACGGCCTACTGCCTACTGGATATAAACAGCAACGAAATAGAGCACTACTATGTCCATGGCGCCTACTACTACCACTGGGCTCCACCAAAGGTTTACCCATACCTTGAGGTAAGCCCGCAGACAAACAGGTTTGCGGGAAAGAACATTTACAAGAAACCCTTCAGCTTCAGTGTTGACATCAACATAAAGAACGTGGATTCAGGATGGCGCCTAGCAGCAGTAGAACTACTCCTATTCTACAACACATCGGTCTTAGACGTGTTGGAAGTGCAAAATGGCACATTCTTCGAGTCATTCACGCCTGTGACATGGTTCTTCTATCAAACCTTTGAAGATCAAGGAAAAATTAGGATAGTATACACAATCCTAGACGTTCCACACATGACTCCACCATACGGCGATGGAAAAATAGCAACAATAGTGTTCAACGCAACATACCAGGAGAAGTTCCCAACATCCGTCTTCAGCCCGCTGGACATAGAGGTTGACACAGAAAACGGAATGACATCATACTTTGTAAACTTCAAGGCAGAGGAAATACCCTACGATCGTGAAGTTGACGGAACCTACGAGCTAGTAGGCTACGTGATAGGAAGGGTAATTGACGTTTACACGCAGTATCCAGACCCCTACGGCGGACAAGGACCAATGCAGCCAAGCGACATGTTTGTACCCCAGCAACAAGTTGAACTCTACGCAAACGTAACATACAACGAGTGGCCAGTGCAACAGAAAGACGTAACCTTTGAGGTTTACGACCCACAAGGAAACCTAGTAACAGTACTGGTGGCACGCACAGACGAGAATGGAGTGGCCCACACAAGCTTCAGGATTCCATGGCCATGCACTAACCCAGAAAGCCTCTTTGGAGTATGGACGGTAAACGCAACCGTCGAAATAGCCGAAGTGATGGTAAGCGATACGTTATGGTTCCACTTCGACTACCTAATCCACTGGATAAAAGTCACAACAGACAAGACAGACTATGCCCACTGCGAAAACGTTGAGATAACAATAGAGTATGGAAGCTACGCAATGCAAACATATGGTGTGCTGTTGACAGCAGTCATACAAGACGAGCTTAACGTACCAATAGGAGCAACCTTCAACTGGATACAAGTGGGCGGAGCAACATGGTGCCAGCTCAAAAACAACACTCTGACACTAAAGATACATGTGCCCAAATTCGCCGCAGCCGGCATAGCCAAGATCTACGTTAACGCACTGTCCAACTGGGCGAAACTCGGCGGAACAGCAGTCGCGCCACAGTACACGCCAGCACCAGAAATAAACATATTGGCTTCATGGGCGTAAACAGCGAAAAACTTTCATCCCCCTTTATTTTTATTAAGTTAGACTGAGAAGGGATAAATATGAGAAGAAATGTGGCGATAATCCTCTCCTTTTTAACAATAATTTACACTACTTGTGAAGTATCTGCATCTTGGATTGCAATAACCGTAGAAACAGACAAAGCCGTTTACAACGTAGGTGAAAAAGTTACAGTAAATGGAACAGTAGTCTTTGACGGTCAACCGTTAACAAACACTTTAGTTGCCATCGAAGTAGACGACAGAACAATGCCAATATTATACCGAACGGTCAACACGGGCTCAGATCCCGCAGGACCCTTCAAAATTGAAATCCTAGACGCTTTCCTCGGGGATATAAACCGCAACCCAGTTACGAACGCAAAAGCTGGATCAACATATTGGATATGGATTGTATACAAAAATAATGAGGCAAACCCTGTAAGAGCCGGCCTAACTTTCACGATAATAGACTCAACCAACTCACCCATGCTTGCGCTAATGTTAAGGTTGGGAGACTTACCTACAGGAGGACCATGGTACGACGGCTACCAATGGACTATTCCATCAGACGCCAAACTTGGAACAGCAACAGTTTACGGCAACGCATACACAGACTACCCAAAAAACGGAGGAATACCTCACTGTCCAGAAAAATCAAGCACATTCAACATTGTATCATCTTTATCCACATCGCAATCACTAAGCTCTCAAAGCGTCCAAGCAACGCAAACAAGCGGAACATACAGCCTAAACTTTAATATACCTAAAACAGGCGCCAGACTTGGAAACTACACGGTTTACGCCACCACCTTCAAGTGGGACTTGAAAGACATGAAAACCACAATTTTCACAGTTATACTCCTCGGAGATATAAACGGAGATCTTGTCGTAAACGCAAAAGACGCTGTAATAATGGGAAAAGCCTTCGGCTCAAGCCAAGGCAATCCAAACTACAACCCAAACGCGGATCTAAACAAGGACGGTCAAATAAACGCGAAAGACGCAATAATAGTCGGCGCAAACTTTGGAAACTCCGGAATATAGAAATAGATTAATAAAACTTCAGATAAAAATAAATGGTAGGAGAAGGGAAGAGAAAATGAAAAAAATAATTTACCAAACCATTTTAGCGTTAACAGTTGTATTAGCCTCAATAGCACCCTTTAACCTAACAACACAAGCGCAAACATCCACCAACCTCAAAGTAAGCCCACAAGAAAACATATTTTACACAAATACAACATCGGTGGGCGCAACCTTCAAAATAAGCGTAATCGCTGAAAACATTCCAACAGATAATGGAATGTACGGTTGGGAAATAATATTGGCCTGGAATCCCACAGCCATTAATTGCACAAGAGAAGAAATAAACTACAACATTTGGCCAGCCTTCCTTGGACCATGGGTTTCCAAACCAATAGATAACGTTAACGGCAAATACCATCAAAGCTTAACCGCTAGAGCCCCATCTACACCTGTCAGCGGAACATACTGGCTAGTAAACCTAACCTTCACCATAACAAAAGAACCCCCATCAGGCGGAACAATAACTTCAGATCTTGAACTCAAACCTGCACCAGGCTTCACCTATTGCCTAGTCAACTATGACGGCGACGAAATTCCACATAACTTCATAAATGGGATATATAGGTACATAAGCCCAAGACCGCCAACTGAAATAATCCAGTTATCTGTTACACCGTCGATGATACTCAATCCATCACTCACACCATGTAAAACCTTCACAGTAAACATCACAGCAATAAATGTCAAATATCTCCACGGATACAGCCTCAAAGTAAGCTATAACGCAAATGTAATCGAATGTATCAATATAATAGAAGGTGAACTTTTAAAGTCCTATGGATCGACAAGCTTCCTATACACTATCGACAATGCATTAGGCGATGCATATATCTCATCAAACCTAACGTCACCCGAAGCAACAGCGGAAGGAACAGGGTCGCTGGCCACGTTAACGTTCCACGTTAAATCAGTAGGCGAAAGTCCAATACAGATTCATGACGCAAACCTTTACGATCCCCAGCTACAACCACTAAGTTACATAATTGAAAACGGATATTTCAACAACATTTTAATGCCGATTATATACGTGGATCCACCGTTAATTATAAACCCTGAAATGAAACCCTCAGATGAATTCAATGTAAACATAAATGTGGCAAATGTCTCAAACTTATTCGACTTCGAGTTCACACTTCTATACGACACGAAAGTATTATCATGCCTAGGAATCTTAATCTATCCGTTCCCAAACTCAACAACATTTACAATAGAATTCAGCTTAAACGACTCTCAAGGAAAACTTTGGGTAAAAGTTCAATATTTCCCACCAGCAAAACCACTAGAAGCTATCTCGCCTAAAACGATAGCTAAAATATTCTTCCAAGTTCAATCCTATGGGGCCACTTCGCTGCACTTAAACGCAACGAACCTCTCCGACTATTATGGAAACAAACTCACCCATTTAGCAAGAGATGGATATGTAAGTATTTTAAGGAGAGACGTAGCCGTAATTGAAATTATCCCGCAATACACTGAAATCTACAAAGGATGGATTATCAAAGTCAACGTTACTGTGGCAAATCTTGGAGATATTCCAGAATCCTTTAACGTCAGTCTCTTCTGTAATGGAAATGAAGTTGGAAAACAAGAAGTCATAAATCTCGGTTCAAACATGACAACCGTCATAACCTTTACATTAAAAACAGCCGAGTATATATGGATGGAGCCATGCCACAATTACACTCTAAAGGCTGTAGCATCAACAGTTCCATACGAGCTTAACATCACAAACAACGTCCTTGAAAACGGCAAAATACATATAAAACTTATGGGGGACATAAATGGCGACAAATTCGTTGACGCAAGGGACGCCATAATTATAGGGGCTTCGTTCGGTTCTCACATCGGAGATCCACGCTGGAACCCTAATGCCGACCTAAACCAAGACGGATACATAAACGCAAAAGACGTAATACTGCTTGGAATGAACTTCGGAGCCCACTGTTAAGCCACAAAATGTACTACTATTCCGAAAATGCTAAATATTGAGAGACTAAAATAAAATAAGCCAAGGGATAAAAATGAGGAAAAAAAGTATAATCTTAACGTTGCTGCTATTAACAGCACTAATAACACTGTATACTTTAACCCAAAAAACATACGCGCAAGAGACTGTACTAAAAATCGTGGGACCATCTGAGGTAGGGCCTCCTGGCCAGAGCTTCAACGTCAGCATCATCGCGGAAAATATACCGGCAGACAATGGAATGTACGGTTGGGAAATCGTTGTAAAATGGACGCCTGGATTAATAAATTGCACAGCTGAAACGCTAAACTACAACATTTGGCCAGCCTTCCTTGGACCATGGGTTTCCAAACCAATAGATAACGTTAACGGCAAATACCATCAAAGCTTAACCGCTAGAGCCCCATCTACACCTGTCAGCGGAACATACTGGCTAGTAAACCTAACCTTCCTTGTTATAGGGAACCCATGCAATGATGTACCTTTAACCTTTGAACTGCCCCCAGGCTATATTGCATACTGCCTCCTAAACCAATATAGTGAAGAAATACCTCACCAATTCCAACCTAGCACATCTCATATAGTGCCCGAGTTCACTCCGATATTCATGGTAGCAACCCTAGTCATCGCAGTAGTTTCCACAGGATTAACCAAGAAATTTTTAAGAAAAGCATAAAACTACTCACTTTTCTTTTTATACACACATCTAATTTGCGCATGCAGACACCAAGGCACGATAGATAAACCTTAAATTTGCGGTGAAAATGGCAGCTTACATTTATTATTAAAGTAAAACCAAAATAAGAAAACTGCTATATACGAAGATCCTTTAAATGGTCCGTTCAGAAAATACATAGAAGGAGGGATAAAATTAAAAGGCCCCCGCAAACGATTTATCTGCAGTTTGGGGATTAGCATTAATTGTGCTTTCAATTAAATACCTTATAATTCAGATGGTTTAAGCCGCATCAAGGGTGTGTATGCATATTCCAATGACTCGCGCGAAGTTGTTCAATGAAAGTAATCATATTTTTATCGAAACTTCGCTATGTCTCTAAAGTTTTAAAATAAAGAAAAACGGAGAGTTATGATCTAGAAGATAATTCTAGCAAGGCTTATATGTTCTAAACGCGTATTGTTTTTTGCCGAAGGGGAGAGGGCAACGGACTCCAAGTTTAGATATTTGTTATTGTCGTTGTTTTTGCTTAGTTATTTGACGGCTTGTACAATTTTTATCTATCCTGTTTACGCCGACCCTGCTGCCATTTTGAAGGTTTCCTTGCCAGGAGGAACTTATCACGGGTATGATGTAGATCCTTGGCTTTGTGAATGCTGGTTTTTAAATTTGACAGGAGTCACTCAAACCTTCACTGTTAGAATAAACAATACAAGTAGCAGTCTGAAGTCCTATGATACTCGTTTAGTTATAGCCCTTAACGACGCCGCCTATAATAAGCTTGTTTCTATGTACGTTAACGGAACGGCTGTTCAGAAATCCGCTTTCAAATGGGGTACTCCCAAGCCTTACAACATTTGGACATGGCCTTCCGGCGACGTCTACCCAACATGGTTCAACGACACAGTAATCAATGTAGGTTTGATTCCCAGAAAAGGCCACATGGACTTAATGGTTTCAGTAACATTTTCAGACCCTAACGGAGTGAGGATACACTTTGACGCCTATGGAAAAAAGACTTCTGACACCCCAACTTCTGACGGGCAAATAACGCATAACCCGCTGAGCCAAGACTCCACAGTGTTTTTGAACCCAGGCGCCCCCCCCACCTTTGCCTCCGATTGCAAACTTCACATACACTCCCACATACCCTGAGGCAAACCAAATTGTAACCTTTAATGCCTCTGCAAGCTACGACCCAGACGGAAGCATCGTAAGCTACACTTGGGATTTTGGCGACGGCACCCCGCTTGTAACTGAAAATGATCCAATAACTTATCATACCTACACTTCTTATGGAGACTATACTGTTAAATTAACAGTTACAGATAACGACGGCTTAACAGGTCAGACGGAAACCACAATCCATGTTAGCCAGCATCCAGTTGCATCCTTCACATTTACGCCTCCAGACCCGTTAGTGCATGAACTGGTAACATTTGACGCTTCATCATCTACGCCTGACGGTGGAACAATAGTTAGTTATACTTGGGATTTTGGCGACGGAAACATAACAACTACGAGTAACCCGATAATCACCCACGCATATGAAACATACGGCACGTTCACCGTCACATTAAACGTCACCGATAGCGAAGGAAAATGGGACACAACATCCCAACAAATAACTGTGGAGAAGGCGCCCATGGCCGATTTCTGGTGGACCCCCTACTATCCGCAGAGAGGTGAAACAGTAACCTTTGACGCTTCGGCATCTACACCTGATGGCGGAACAATAATCAGCTATGCATGGAACTTCGGCGACGGAACATCAATAGTCCAAACAGACCAACCCATTATAACACATGTTTATGCAGAAACTGGCGACTACTTCGTCACTTTAAACGTCACCGACAGCGAAGGCAGATGGGACA
>Ga0315298_1003047_pt1 | contig 27212 bp, 24 predicted proteins | sample WHS_1_MG_FD_203077 | JGI IMG/M metagenome (GOLD analysis project Ga0315298, IMG submission 203077) | Extremophilic microbial mat communities from Washburn Hot Springs, YNP, Wyoming, USA - WHS_1_MG | ecosystem: Environmental > Aquatic > Thermal springs > Hot (42-90C) | place: USA: Wyoming... | reverse complement strand
CGGCACCCCTGTTGGCGCTGCTGGTAATGCGGGCTCGCCGGTTCTGGAGGTGGGCGCCTCCCCTTCTGGCCGGTCTGTTGCTGTCGCTGAACCTGTACAGTCTGGCTTCTCAGGAGCCTGCCCTCAACCTGCCCGACACTGCTCCAGGGAGCACCGCCGCGAACCGCGCGGAGCTGGCTCATTTCCTTCTTTCCCACGGTCTCGAAAAGGTGTACACGGACTATTGGATTGCCTATCCTCTGGCCTTCGAATCCGAGGAAAGGGTGATCCCCTCAGTGATCTCGGGCGGTTTCAATCGCTACATCCCGTATGCCTATGAGGTTTCCGTGTCACCGCGGCCCGCGTTCGTCTTCGTCGCTGGGACTAAAGAGGAGAGGCTATTTGTCGATAGATTAAGAGAGCACGGAGTCCGCACCTCGGCGGGAACCGTGTCAATTTACAATGTCTACTGGGACCTGTTCCCGCTCGATGCGGTGAAACCTTGAGACATATGTGTACAAGGCTGAAGATGCAGCGAGTATAATCTTCCCGACCCCATCGCCACGTAGCTTCCCTTACGGAGGATCATCGTGCTCAATCCTTCAGACAGTAGCACTGAGCCCGCGACGGATCCCGCGAGCCGTGGTGAAGTCAGAAGGTCGGGCTCGGCATCGGAGCCGAGTGCGGAGCCACTGCGCATCATGGCCTTCAGCCTGGACGACGAGTGGTATGGATTGGAGATCCACCACATCCGAGGTATCGAGAGGGATCGAGAGATCACACCGGTCCCGCAGTCCCCCTCCTGGCTAGCCGGGGTTTTCAATCTGCACGGGTTGATCCTGCCGGCGATCGACCCTCGGCCACTGCTGCGTGGCTCAGCGCCTGGGTGGAGTCCAGACGGCGTGATGATAATCTTCCAGTTTGACGGCCACCAGGCGGCCTTGCTGGCCGACGGGGCCGATGAGATATACGAGCTGTCGACGGCCAGCCTTGAGCCCCAGCTTCCAACGGTCGAGCCCAGGACGGCCAGGCTGATCCGGGGGAGCGTGCGCGTCCGCGACAGGCTTATCGGGGTGGTCGATCTGGAAGCCATGGTTGACCTGCTCCTCAAGGGGTGACGGTGCTGGGGTGGTGGGGGGAGATGGTGGCGACGGAAAGGGCAGCGCTGCCTCCCAGCGTGAGGCTGCTGATCGTCAGGTGCGGCCGCTACCGCCTGGCCTTTCCGTCGGACGAGGTGCGAGGGCTCGTCTCGGCGGGCGAGGTCGTTCCGGTGGAGGTGGGGAGCTTCGAGGGCGTCCTCTGGCGCGAGGGAGGCCTGATACCGGCCACATCGCTGGCGCCTGTGCTGGGCCTAGGCGGAGTCAAGGGGATCGGTGGCGGGCACGGCGTGCTGGCAAGGACTGACGTGGGGCTGGTCTGCCTTCTCGTTGACGAGGCTCTGGATCTGGTGGAGGTCGCCCGGGAGCAGATCAGGGATCTGCCCCCCCTCGTCGTTCGTGTGATGCGACTCGAGGGGCTTACCTCGGTAGCCGATGTGGAAGGCCTGGTACTGGTCGCGGTTCCAGCCTTGCTGCTAGGTGCGAAGCGGGCGGCGGAGCTGATCGCCGCCGCCGAGAGGGTTGCGACCGGGGCGTCCACCGCTCCCCCAGGGTGGCTCCAGTGACATCGCGGGATGGCCTGCAAGTGGGCTTGCAGGCAGGGCTGTGGCCTCGCCCCGCATGATCTGCCTAGTGGCGTGCCAATTCTGAGGACTGGGTATGGTGATCGATCGGTCCTCCTACATGGGAGCATTCCGCGAGGAAATCCTGGAGCACCTCCAGGCGGTGACCCAGTGCCTGCTTTTCCTGGAAGCCCACCCAGAGGACACCTCATCCATATCCGAGCTGTTCAGGAGGGTCCACACCATCAAGGGATCGGCCCGGATGATGGGTTTCGGTCCCATGGCCGACCTGGCCCATGGCATGGAGGACCTGCTGGAGGAGCTTCGCAGTGGGCGCCTGCGAGTGAGCTCCTCTCTGTTGGACGCCATGCTGGCATCTGTGGATCTCCTTCGCGGCTTGCTGGACGGCCCTGTCGACTCGAAGGAGGAGCGGCCGGACCTTCAGGCGATGCTGCACTGGCTGGCCGAGCTCCGGGGAGGTCGCGAGAGAGCGGAGCCTGCGGGTCGGATCCAGGAACCGCTACAGCGATCTGGCGCGGAGCAGGTAGCCCGGATAGAGGCGCAGACCGTTCGTGTGGATGTCTCGAGGATCGACGCCATCCTCAACCTGGCAAGCGAGCTGATGGTGTTGGATGCGGCCCGGAGGCAGTGGCTGGCCGAGGTTGCCCGACTCTTGGACGAGTTGGAGAAGGTCCCGGGCCTGTTTCAAGGGGCCGGAGCGAGGGATCTATCGAGGAACATGGCCCGGCCGAGCCTGCTGGGTGCGCGTGCTGGCAACCGTTTCAGGCGGATGATGGCGGAGCAGACGGAGCTGATGCGAGAGCTGCACTACCAGGTCTCGGCCCTCCGGATGATGCCCGCCCGGTCCATCCTGGCCGCCATTCCGAGGGCTGCCCGCGACTTGGCCAGAGACGAGGGCAAGGAGGTGGAGGTCCTCATCGAGGGCGAGGATACCCAGGTGGATCGCGAGGTCCTGGATCGGGTGCGTTCGCCAATCCTTCACCTGGTGAGAAACGCGGTGCACCATGGCATAGAGGACCCGGTGTCGCGGACCGCCGCTGGGAAGCCTCGCGCCGGCAAGATCAGGGTTTCTCTCGCCAGCAAGGGAGAGCTGGCCATCCTGCAGGTGGAGGACGATGGTTGTGGGGTGGATCTCCAGGCGGTCCGGAGAGCTGCGGTGGAGCGGGGGTTGCTGAGCCCCTCCGAGGCCGAGAGTCTGGAGAGCGAGGAGGTTATGGATCTCCTCTTCGTGCCCGGGTTCAGCACCAGCGACGTGGTGAGCGAGGGTTCGGGGCGCGGGGTGGGACTGGACGTGGTGAAAGCCGAAATGGATGCCATCAAGGGGAGGGTCCACCTCGAGAGCCATCCCGGGCGAGGCACCAGGATAACGCTGGAGATGCCGATCACCCTTGCCTTTACGCACGTGCTGCTGGTGGAGGTAGGGCGGTCCGTCTACGGCGTGCCGGCCGCGTCGACACAGGGCATCGCGGAGATCCCGACCGCGGCGGTGCGTCTCCTTCAGTCACGTGAGGCCGTGGAGCTGGCAGGACGAACGGTGCCGGTGGTAAGGGTTCAGAGCCTCCTGGGTGTGGAGTCGACCCTGCGCAACGGAGCCGCACGGTTCCCGGCGCTGCTGCTGGGCTCGGCAGAGCGGCCGGTGGCTTTTGCCGTGGATCAGGTGGTGGGGGACGAGAATGTCATCGTGAAGCCGTTGGGCCCTCTCCTCAGATCGGTCCCCTGGGTTTCGGGCGGCTTCATTCTTGGAGACGGGCGTGTGGCTTTGCTGCTCTCCGCGGCCGCGCTGATGGACGCGGCGCATCGCGGAGACGCCGTTCAGGCGGCCCGCTCGCAGCCGGTGGGCGGCGGGCGGCGAGGGCGCGGCCGGGTGCTGGTGGTTGACGACGCTGCCATCAGCAGGGAGCTTGTGAAGGCCATCCTGCAGTCCGCGGGGTATGAGGTGGAGAGCGCTGCAGACGGGGTCGATGCCCTATCCAGGCTTAGAGTAGATGATTTCGACCTCGTGGTTGCCGATGTGGAGATGCCGAGGATGGACGGATTGGAGCTGACGGCGGCCCTCCGCCTGGATCCCCGTCTCGCCGGATTGCCGGTGGTGATATTGAGCGCCAAGGAGAGCGAAGAGGACCGCAAGAAGGGGCTGGAGATGGGGGCCCAGGCCTACATAGGAAAGGGATCGTTCGACCGGGCAGACCTGCTCGACACGGTCAAGTCGCTGATAGGGTGAGCGGGATGGGTGCGGCGTGCCTTTGCTGCGACGGACCGTCCGTCGAGATGAACATGACCAGGGCCGAGTACCTCCTGTTTCAGGAGCTCGTCGAGAGCAGCAGCGGGCTGCGGTTCGAGGATCGCGACTGGACCCCGTTGAGATCCGCGGTGTGTCGCCGAATGGTTGCGCTGGGGGTCAGCAGCCCCGCGGAGTACTACGAGCTCCTAACGTCGCGAAACGGTGGCGAGGAGTTGGTGAGGCTGACTGAGCTGCTAACGGTGCAGGAGACGGCCTTTTTCAGGAATCCGGCCCATTTCGAGCTGCTGACCCGCATGGTTCTGCCAGAGCTGCTGGAGCGACGGTCTGGGGATAGGGTTCTTCGGCTATGGAGCGCGGGCTGCTCCACTGGGCAGGAGGCCTACTCCATTGCCATATCGCTGCTGGAGACACTGCCAGATGTGGATGAATGGAGCATCGATATCCTGGCAACAGACATCAGCCCGCGAGCGCTGGCACAAGGGAAGAGTGGCGTCTATCCGGCCAGGGGTTTCCGAAGCGTGGACCCGACGATCCTCGACCGCTACTTCGAGCCCTGCGAGGGCGGATTTCGGGTGGTAGAGCGGGCCAGAAGGCTGGTACGTTTCGAGCAGCTGAACCTGGTGAAGGAGCCGTTCCCACTGGCAGCCCTGCGGCCTCTCGATGTCATCTTCTGCGAGAACGTGACCATCTACTTCAAGCCCGAGTCCACGCGAAGGGTGATACGGAACTTCCATGACGCCCTGGCGGATGGCGGGTTCCTCTTCCTGGGGTACTCGGAGACCCTCTGGCGGATCTCCAGCGATTTTCTTCTGCGGAGTGGCTACGGCAGCTTCGTCTATCAGAAGCCCCCTACCACTAGGGCGGTCGGCCTCGAAGTCCGGCAGGGCGGCGCGGGGCGGTCGGTCCACACTCGTGGGCATGAAAGGGAAATCGGCAAGGGTCGCAGACACGGACGCCGCTTCTCGCGGAGAGCCGCCGAGGATAGTGGCGCGAAGAGGGAGTCGCTGGAACGCGCTACCTCGCTCTACGAGGCGAAGCGCTTCGAGGAGGCCCTGCTGGCCGTGGAGGCGCTGTTGGCCGCGGAGCCGGGGGATGTTGGGGCCCACCTGCTAGCGGCAAAGCTGCGGGCCGACAGGGAGGACCTGGGCCCCGCGATGAGGCACTGCATGGTAGTACTCCAATCAGACCCGCTTCTGGTGGAAGCCCACTACCTGATGGCCCTGTTGCGCCTTCGCTCTGGGGACGTGCACGGTGCTGCGAAATCGTTCGGGCGGGTCGTATACCTAGATCCATCGGGGCAGCGTGCGGCGCTGGCACACTTTCATCTGGCCGGCATTCATGTGGACAACGGCGAGCTCCATAGCGCCGCACGCGAGTATAGAAACGCGATCCGATTGTTGGAAAAGCTTCCCAAGGACGAGCTGGTGGAGGAGTTCTCCGCCGATTTCCTGGTGCGAGTCTGCCGGAGGCGTCTAGAAGAGCTGGTGAGGCAATGAAGTCGGATCACCCTGGAGCAAAGGTGCTGGTGGCCGACGACAGTCCAACCTCCCTGTCGCTGGTCAGTGGGGTCCTCGAGCAGAGAGGATACGTCGTCGTGTCCGCCAGGGATGGGCTGGAGGCCATGGAGGCCGTCTATCGGGAGTGGCCGGACGTGGTGCTCCTGGACGTGGTCATGCCCCGGATGAACGGCTTCCAGGTGTGCCGGATGCTGAAGCTGGATGAGGACACCCGCCACCTGCCCGTAGTCATGCTCACATCTAAAGACCTCCCAGCCGACCAGTACTGGGGTCTGCAGACCGGGGCCGATGCCTACGTGACGAAAGAGCAGCCCATCGAAATGGTGCTGGAGACCGTGGATAGGATCCTGGCCGGAAGGGATGGCAACGGCATGGCTCACCGGCGCCGGGGCAAAGGGAGGGTATTGAGCCCCATAGAGGTCCTTAGCAGGCTCAGCGAAATCCTGGACCGTAAGCTGTACGAGGCGACGATCCTTGGGGAGGTCAGCAAGCTGGCATGGTCCGCCAAGGATCTGGAGCAGACCACCAGAGAGATAATGGCGCTCTTGGGGAAGCTCTTCGGCTTTCGCGTCGCCTGCATGGTGGTCCCGACGGACGAGGCCAGGCAAGGCGAGACGATCTGGATGGTCAGGACGAGCCTATCGCAGGAGACGCTTCGAGGTTGCGAACAGGAGCTCTCCGCCCTCTTACTGGAGAGAGGGGCAGTGCCAGATGGTGGCGCCGGACTTAGGAGGAGGCTGGTGCTGGCGCCAGGAGCCGTGCTGACCGATGGGGAGCCTGGAGGAGAGCCGCTGGGGCGCTTCCTGGCGGTGCCCTTGGGTTCTGGTGAGTACCAGAAGGGGTTGCTTGGCCTCTGGGGAGGGGAAAAGGGGATCGACTCCCCGGAGTCTCTCCGGATCGTGCAGATGGTAGCCAACGCTGCCTATGTGGTGCTGGAGAACGCCAGGCTCTATCAGGAGCTGGCTAGGCTAGCATCCACAGACGGGCTGACGGGCCTTGCCAACTACCGCAAGTTCCAGGAGGAGCTGGAGAAGGAGTTCCAGCGTAGCAGGCGAACCGGCGAGCCCCTGTCCTTGCTGATGATAGACCTGGACGATTTCAAGGCGATCAACGACACTTTCGGGCACAAGATGGGGGACCAGGTGCTTCAGGCTGTGGCCAGCTCCTTCGCGGGGAATGCCCGGCAGTACGATCTGGTGGCACGCTACGGGGGAGAGGAGTTCGCCGTGATCCTGCCAGCCACAGATAGTGGAGGAGCCGTCGAGATGGGCGAGCGGCTGAGGCTTCTGGTCCGCGCGGTTGCTGGCAGGATGAAGCTGCAGCGGCTGAGTGCCAGCGTGGGAGTCGCGTCGTACCCCCACCCTAGTATCACAGATGCGCAGGGGCTGGTGGTGGAGGCCGACTCCGCGCTCTACCGCGCCAAGGCCGAGGGTAAAGACCGCGTTCGAGTCAGCGCTGCGTGACAAGACACTCTCCCCCAATCGGAAGGAGCGATCCCGACGCCCTCTGGCTCGGGCCCGGTTCCGCCCCTCTACCGTGGATCACACATGAGGAGAGGAGCGGGCAGATGGTCGGGATCGGAGGTCGGCCGCTCTGCGCCCAACATGAGAACGTTATTTTCGTTAATGTTGACCTGCAATGCTGCCGAGGCGAATAATGGCCGGGGTTCGGCGAAGCGGCAGCTCTGTGCCCGTGGAGATCTGCACATTCGGATGGGCAGCACAGGATTCCCGATGGTCGTCAAGCCGAGCGCTGGCCCGGTCGCCTCACGTGTCACCCACTTGTCGAAGTCCTGGTGTTGCAGCGCGAGGAGGCCGTCGGACGCACGCTGCGCACACGGGCACACCTGCGATCCTAGCGTTCCGACCTGAAACCTTGTCGCTGGGGGGCGCCGTTTCCTCGGCGACGTTCGAAAGGGGGTGGTAGTGGGAGGGGTGGGGCAAGCTTCGGGTTCTTACCACGGGTTGCGCATTACTCCATTCGGAAAGGAGATGCCATGTCTCGCGGAAGACTCTTCGCGGTGATCATTGCTCTGGTCTTGTCCCTGGCCATGGTGCCAACCGCCTTCGCCGGTGGGATCGACGTGAAGGTGGGCGACGTGCAGGCCACGGTGTATGCGCCGAGCGTAGTGTGGCAGGCAACCAACGCGCACGTAATCGTGAAGATGGTCAACACCGGGTCGCAGCCGGTGACAGTGGATGCACTGTTCAAGTTCCCCGAGGGGAAGGACAATCAGTTCACCTACGGGACGAAGCCCGCCCCCAACAACGTTCCCCCCAAGGACGGCGACAAGAAGTCGCTGAAGGACCTCAAGCCCGGCGAGAGCAAGTACATAGCCTTCACCTACATCACCCCCAAGAGCAGCGCCCAGCTGGGGCAGTACACGGCCAACGTGACCTTGACGGTGGGGAACGACTCGAAGACCATCCCCTGGAACTTCGATGTACGGACTGGGGCTGTGTTCGTCGCGCAGACCCAGAGCATCGTGATGATGATCTATGCTGTGTCCGCGGCGATGCTGGTCTTCTGGTTCGTCTACTTCAAGTTCTTCGTGAACAAGAACTTCAGCATCCTGGCCGGTGAAGAGCTGTAGGGAAGGGAGGGGTAAGCGATGGCAACCGCTAGTGGAGCGATCGGGGCCGATGTGAAGCCCTGGTCGTTGAGAGAGGGCACGAGCTTCATGACTCGTGTCAAGGACCTGGGACCCGGGGCCTTCGTAGCTGCCACCTTCATCGGCTCCGGCGATATCGCTACCGGAGGGACTGCCGGCGGTTACTTCGGTTTTGGCTACTGGTGGGCCTACTGGGTCACCTGCGCCACGGCCTGGTTCTGCCTGGATGTGGTCTCCCGCTTCTACCTGGCCACAGGGAAGGCGGGCGTATCCATGTTCCGGTCGATCCCCAAGATCGGCTGGTTCCTTGCCCTGTTCATCGGCCTCTTCGGGGTATACTACGGCGTGGGCAATGTGACGTCGCAGTTCTCGGCGTCGGCCTGGGCCATCACCGGCATCTTCCCGCAGATAGACTACGTTCTGGCCGGTGCCCTGGTGGCGGTTCTGTGCATGGTGTTGGTCTGGATCGGCAACTACGGTCTCCTCGAGATGGCGATGAGTGCCATGCTGGTGGCCATAGTAGCCTGCTTCTTCGCGGCGGCATTCGCAACTGGGGTCAATCTGGCCGACGCGGCCAGGGGCCTCGTCCCAGCGGCCGACCCCATGGGAGGGTTCGCTAACAACTTCCAGGCCATCGCCGGCACCAACATCAACGGCGCGGCGGTTCTGCTCTTCGCCTACAACCTGTTCGAGAGGGGGATGCCGCCCGAGGACCTGCGTGGCAAGGCGAGGTTCATCAGTTTCGCGCGCGCCAACGCGCTCTTGGGGTCCTTTGGGGCCGTGGTCGTTGCCTTCGCGCTTCTGGGCGTGATCAACCAGGTGATCTACCCCTATGGGATCATTCCCCGCAAGCCCGAGGACTTCGCGATCCTGATCGAGCCCGTGGCCGGGCCTTGGGCCATTCCCATCTTCAGCTTGGGTGTGCTGGCGGCGGCGCTCTCCTCGGCCCTGGGCAACGGGATGATCGGCGCCTACGTGACCTGCGAGTACTTCCTCGGCAAGCAGGTGCAGAGCAACAACATCCACTTCAAGGTCGTATATATCGTAAACGCCGTGATTGCCGGGGCGCTGGTGGTGGCGAAGATCGACCCCATCTTCCTGAAGACTATCACCTCCATGATGAACGCGAGCTTCTTTGGCGTCGTGGGGCTGGTGCTGGCATACTGGGCTGGCAGCAGCAAGCTGGGCTACTTCAGGAATGGGAGCAGCATTCCCCTGTGGGCGCTGACGATCCTGACTATCGTGGTGGCCGGTTACGTGGGCATCTACAACCTGGGCGGCTACTTCGGGCTGAAGTTCTAAGGAGGGGCGCCGTGGAGATCCTGCAATACCTGTTCATGGTGTTCTACCTGGTGCTGTGTGGGTGGATCATCTACGCCTCCATGTGGGGAAAGGCGTAGCGAGGCCACTTGGGCGTAGCGGCCCGGGTGCATGCCCGGGCCGGTGCTCGGGACGCGGGCCCCTCGACCTGGGGCTCGCGTCCCGCTTCACTGTGCTGCTGTGGAGAGAGAACAACATTGCGGCGAGAGCGAGTGCGCCGCCGGAAAGAAACTGACATGGCAAGGGTGCTGCTGGGAATCATCGCCGTCTTCGTCCTGGTGGGCGGCTACTCCATCTTCCAGTTTCGGGACAGGATGAGCTCCGCTCGGCTGGGATCCGATGTGACCTACACGTTGGATGCCCAAGGGAACGCCAGTGTGCTGGTGGTAAACAAGAGCTACTTCGTCAACGACGACACGGCCAGGAACTTCGACGGCATGGTTGCCAGGCTGGGCCGGCCTAGCGCGGAGAGCTACCAGAAGAGCGTCGAGGAGTCGCTGAAGAACCTTTCGGAGCGCACCGGCCGGCACTTCCAGGTCGCCGATTTCGAGGCTTCCTTTGACCGCCAGCCCGAGTACGGGGCCCAGGTGTACCGCTTCCGTTGGACCGGCTTCGCGGAATGGAGGGATGGAGCCTGGGTGGTGGACTTCAAGGGGGCCAACACCGTGAGGCTGAACAAGGATTCTTCCCTCACCGTGGTGCTGCCGGCAGGGTCGACCTTGGTGAAGGCGGAGCCCGCACCCAGCGGGGATCATTCGTCCGGCCGGCTCGTCTGGAAGGGAGGGGCAGAGATGCCCTGGCCGTACATCGAGTATAGGCCTTGAGGAACCACGGCGCGCATCCGATCGTCGAGAACAGATAGCTGAGGCTGGTGGAGGTTTGGGATGAGACTGCCCGTAACCCCGGGGTCCTACGAGCCGGGGAGCATGGCGCGGGGCGGCAAGAAGCAGGGGCTGCCCGCGGTGCCGAGAGTCGACGCTGGGAGATGCACTCAGTGCCTGGCCTGCTGGATCTTCTGCCCCGACAGTGCCGTAGTTGTGTCGGACTCAGCGGTCGGTGTGGTGCTCGAGCACTGCAAGGGCTGTGGGATTTGCGCGACCGAGTGCCCGGAGGGGGCAATCCGGATGGAGGAGGTGAGTGGCCATGCCTGAGAAGCTCTCGCTCACGGGGAACCAGGCTGCGGCGGAGGCAGCGCGTCTCGCGCGGGTCGAGCTCTTCCCGGCCTTTCCCATAACGCCCTCCTACCCTGTGATGACCTCCGTGATCAGAATGATCGAGGATGGCAGGCTCGAGGCCAGGTTCATTCGGGTCGAGTCCGACCACAGCGCCCTCGCAGCCGCGGTTGGAGGCTCTCTGGCCGGGGCGCGCACATTCAGCACCACCAACTCCCAGGGCCTGGCAATGATGCACGAGGTGCTCCACTATGCCTCTGGACTCAGGCTGCCTATAGTCATGGCAGTGGTCAACCGCGCCCTCTCCGCGCCCCACAACCGCTTTGCCGACCAGGGCGATGCCATTGCCCAGGAGACGACGGGATGGCTGCAGCTCTTCTGCGAGAGCAATCAAGAGGTCCTGGACACCGTGCTGCAGGCCTTCAAGATTGCGGAGGATGGCAGGGTCCTCCTGCCCGCCATGGTGAACTACGACGGCTACATCCTGGGGGACACACCTCAGGAGGTGGATCTGCCGGATCCGGCAAGGGTGGATGGCTTCCTGGGAAGCTACAATCGCGCCGTTCTGGACGTGGAGCATCCTGCGTCTCTGAACCCGCCCACGGGCCCTGGCCTCTACACTGAATTCAAGTTCCAGCAGCATGCGGCGATGAGATGGGCGCTGGAGGCGGTGGAAGAGGTGAGTGCCCAGTACGGTCGTCTCTTCGGCAGGGACTGGGATGGGGCCATGGAAGGGTACCGCGCTGATGATGCTGACGTTCTGCTGGTAGCCATGGGCTCCATGGTGGCCGTTGGCAGGAGGGCCGTCGACGGGCTGCGGGCGGCTGGTCACCGGGTAGGTCTCCTCAAGGTTCGGTGCTTCCGGCCCTTCCCGCAGGAGGAGCTGGTGCGACGTGCTCGGGAGGCAAAGGCGCTGGCGGTGGTGGACAGGAATGTGGTGTACGGGCTCGGCGGCGCCCTCTATCGCGAGGTGATGATGTCGCTGGCCGCCTCGGGTGTGGCGATCCCCGTGGTGGACGCCATCGCTGGCCTCGGTGGGCGCGACGTGACGGCTGGTGATCTGGAGTCGCTGGCCCACCGTGCCCTGGAGCTGGCGGCCGCTGGCAAACCGGGCGGCGAAGTGATGTGGCTGAAGCTGAACGACGACATCGTGGGAGAGGAGGCCTTGCCGTGGATAGGGCTGAGATAGACCTGCTGAGGGCTCTACCGAGGGAGGAGCTTCTGACCGGAGGGCATACAGGGATGCCTGGCTATGGGGGCAGCATCGCCCTGCGGCAGGCCTTGAAGGTGCTGGGCCCTCGGACCATACTGTGCATCCCTGCCTCGTCCCTGGCCACGGCGGTCGCCCAGGACCTGCGGACCTCGTTGAAGGTGCCCATGATCCATTGCCTCTTCGAGAGCTCCGCGGTGATCGCGTCCGGGATCAAGGCGGCGTTGGAGATGAAGGGCAAGGGTGACGTGACTGTGGTGTCATGGGCTGGGGATGCCGGCACCGCGGACATAGGCTTCCAGGCCTTGTCCGGCGCCGCGGAGAGGAACGAGGACATAATCCATATCTGCTACGATGACGAGGGCTACCTGAACACCAGCTTCCAGGCGGGGAGCCTCACACCGGCACGCTCTGTGACGACAGACACTCCAGGGGGTAAGGACACCCCGAAGAAGGACATGCTGTCCATCATGGCGGGTCATGGGATCCCTTACGTTGCCAGTGCCAGCATCGCCTTTCCGGCCGACTTCATGGAGAAGGTGCGGAGGGCCAGAGACATGCGCGGGTTCCGCTACATACATGTCCTGACGCCCCAGCCACAGGGATGGGGTTATCCGCCGGACCAGACCGTGAGGATGGCCAGGATGGCGGTGGAATGTGGACTCTGGCCGCTGGTGGAGATAGTCGATGGGGAGAGAAGGACGACCCATCGGCCGGAGCGCAGGATCCCCGTGCGCGAGTACATCCGAAGCCAGCGCCGGTTCAACAGGATGAGCGAGGAGGAGATCGCCGCTCTGCAGGAGGCCGTCGACAGGAGCTGGGCGTAGCCGGCGGGGATGGCTGGCATGCGTGCAGGAGATCCACCGAAGGCAGGGGCGTATGCGCTACGCCCCTGCTTTTGTCTGCTATATGCTGCGTTGGTCTTCGATGCGGGTCCTCGACATTGCGCGAGGGGATGCATCCTGGTATAATCCAATTGCAACAGTTCCGAGTTGAAGTGGTGGGCACGCCCCCACTTTTTTGTTGCGGGTAGCCGTAATGGCCAGGGTGAGCGGGGCGTGGGCTTCAAGTAGGAGGAGACGATATGAAGAGCGACTTTGTGACAGCGATAAGCCAGCTTTGCAGCGAGAAAGGCGTCACTCGCGAGGCGGTGATGCAAGCCATCGAAGCGGCTTTGGTGTCTGCCTACAAGAAGAACTTCGCTCCCACCGGGCAGAATGTTACGGCGAAGATAGATCCGACCACCGGGGCGGTCCGCATCTTTGCGGACAAGCTGGTGGTGGAGAAGGATAGCGAGGCTGGCCCCGACAAGATCTCCTTGGATGTGGCCAGGAAGATCCGCCCTGACGTCCAGGTCGGCGAGTATCTGGCCGTGGAGACAACCCCGCCCAACTTTGGCCGCATCGCCGCCCAGACGGCCAAGCAGGTGATCCTGCAGCGGCTGCGGGATGAGGAGCGGCGCATGATCTTCGACGAGTACCACGAGCGAGAGGGCGAGCTGCTGCACGGCGTGGTGCAGCGGATCGAGAACCGCACCGTGTACATAGACCTGGGAAAGGCCGAGGGGGTGATGGCGCCAAGCGATCAGGTGCCGACGGAGAGGTATTACCCTGGGCAGAGGCTGCGTGTCTACCTGGTGGAGGTTCACGACACCCACAAGGGGCCGCAGATAATCGTTTCCAGGAACCACAAGATGATGCTCCGGCGGCTCTTCGAGCAGGAGGTGCCGGAGATCTTCAACGGCACCGTGGAGCTGAAGGCCATAGCGAGGGAGGCTGGTGCCCGATCGAAGGTGGCCGTGGCTGCGCGGCAGGAGGGGATCGATCCCGTTGGCTCCTGCGTCGGAATGCGCGGAGTGCGGATCCAGAACATCGTCAACGAGCTGGGCGGGGAGAAGATCGATGTGGTCCAGTGGAGCCCCGACGCGGCTACCTTCGTGGCCAACGCCCTCAGCCCTGCTCAGGTGATCAGCGTCGATATCAACGAAGAGGAGAAGACGGCGACGGTCATCGTGCCGGAGAGGCAGCTCTCGCTGGCCATCGGCAAGGAGGGCCAGAACGCCAGGCTGGCGGCGAAACTGACGGGATGGAGGATCGACATCAAGCCGGCCGGCACCGAGCCCGTGGGGCCAGCCCCGGCGGAGTCCACCCCGGAGGCGAGCCGATAAGGGAGGTGCGCCCGCATGCGACAGAAGCACATCCCTCAACGTAGCTGCGTTGGGTGCGGCATCGTTCAGCCCAAGAGGCAGATGGTGCGGGTAGTGCGCACGGTCACCGGGCAGGTGGAGGTCGATCTCACGGGGAAGAAGTCCGGGCGTGGTGCGTACCTCTGCAAGAACTCCGACTGTTGGGAAAAGGCGCTGCGGAGGTCCTCGCTGAGCCGTGCCCTGAAGACGGAGATCAGCCCTGAGGAACGGGATGAGCTCCTGCGATACGGCCGACTTTTCGGCACAGATTCTACTACTCAGTCTGCTCCTGAAGCCGAGGGCGAGGCGGGCAGTTGAGCGAAAGGGGGAGCAGTCAATGAGTCCAAAACCGGCGAACAGATCGAAGAACGGCCGTGATAAGAGGCCCCAGCAGGGGAGGGGACGTCCCGGGGGGAACGGGGCACGGCCCCCCTTCACGCCGCCCACCGACAGGGCACCTTCTGTGACCATTGCCTCGCGAGAGGAGAAGATTGTCGAGCTGCCAGAGAGCATCTCGGTGAAGGACCTAGCCGAGCTTCTGAAGCTGAGTCCCGTTCAGATCATCAAGGAACTGATGAAGAACGGGATAATCGCCAATATCAACCAGCAGATCGACAGGGATGCGGCCTCTGTGGTGGCCACGGACCTCGGCTTCGAGGTGGTGGAGCCAACGCCACAGGAGCAGCCTGCCGGGATGCAGGAGGTTGCCGAGGAGGAAGAGGATCCATCCCTCCTGCAACCGCGCCCTCCAGTGGTCACGATAATGGGGCACGTGGACCACGGAAAGACGAGCCTCCTGGATGTCATACGTCAGACCAACGTCACCGCGCAGGAGGCGGGGGGCATCACCCAGCACATCGGCGCGTATCAGGTGGAGCTGCACGGCCAGAAGATCACCTTCCTGGACACCCCAGGACACGAGGCGTTCACCGCCATGAGGGCGCGCGGTGCCCAGGCCACGGACATCGCTGTGCTGGTGGTTGCGGCGGACGACGGCGTGATGCCACAGACCCTGGAGGCCATCGATCACGCACGGGCCGCCAACGTGCCGATCGTGGTGGCGATAAACAAGATCGACAAGCCCGATGCTAACCCCGACAGGGTGAAGCAGCAGCTCGCCGAGATCGGGTTGGTGCCAGAGGAATACGGCGGCCAGACCATCATGGTGCCGGTGTCGGCCCGTCGCAAGGAGGGAATCGATTCTCTCCTGGAGATGATCCTGCTGGTCGCGGAGATGCAGGAGCTGAAGGCCAATCCAAACCGGCCGGCCTCGGGAGTGGTGATCGAGGCGAAGCTGGACAAGGCGAGGGGGTCGGTAGCGACCGTCCTGGTGAAGGCTGGGACTCTAAAGGTAGGCGACGTCCTCGTGGCGGGCAGCACCTACGGAAAGGTCAAAGCTCTCTTCGATGACAAGGGGAAGCGTCTGCGCAAGGCCGGTCCGTCCACCCCGGCGGAGGTGCTCGGACTGAACGGTGTGCCGACGGCCGGGGACACATGGCGAGTTGTGGAGGACGAGAAGACCGCCCGCTCGCTGGCGGAGTCCAGGACGGTGGAGGCGGTAGAAGTGCCAGCCGCACCGGTGACCCTGGACGATCTGTACCGCCAGATACAGGCCGGCCAGGTGAAGGAGCTCAACGTCATCGTGAAGACGGACGTTCAGGGCTCCGTGGAGCCCATTGTACACTCCCTCAGCCGTCTTCAGGCTGAGGACGTGAGGGTTCGTGTCATCCACGCGGGCACAGGAAGCATCACCGAGTCCGACGTGCTCTTGGCTTCTGCGTCTCATGCGGTGATCATCGGGTTCAACAGCAGGCTGGAGCCCGGTGCCAAGCACTTGGCTGAAGAGAAGCAGGTGGATATCCGCTTCTACGACGTCATCTACAAACTTGTCGAGGACGTCCAGAAGGCGCTCACAGGGCTCCTGGAGCCCAAGTACCAGGAGGTCGTCGAGGGGCACGCCGAGGTGCGGCAGATCTTCAAGATCTCCAAGAGCGAGAGCGTGGCCGGCCTCATGGTGACGGATGGGAAGGTCACCCGGAGTTCCCGGGCGAGGGTGATCCGCGGAGGCGGAGTGCTGTTCGATGGCAAGGTGGCGAGCCTGCGCCGGTTCAAGGAAGACGTCCGCGAGGTTGCTGCCGGGTACGAGTGCGGGCTCCATCTGGAGGGTTTCAATGAGTACCAGGTGGGGGATGTCCTTGAGTTCTACCGGATGGAGCGCGTAAGCTAGCGCTGTCGGCGCTCCCAACCCCGGCGCTGCCGGAGCGATTGGACGGTGCGATGAGCAGGCGAATGGAGCGGGTCAACGAGCAGATCAAAGAGGAGGTCGCCGCGCTGCTGCAGCGTGAGATCCATGATCCCCGCCTGCAGGGCCTGATCAGCGTAACCGGCGTCGACACCAGCCCCGATCTCCAGAATGCCACGGTGCGAGTGAGCATCATGGGCAGCGATGAGGAGGTGCAGGCGGCCATGTCCGCCCTGCGCCACGCGGCCGGCTTCTTTCGGAGGGAGATGGCGAGCCGCCTGCGGCTGAAGCACGTGCCGGAGTTGACCTTCAAGCTGGACACCTCTATCGAGCAGGGAGCGAGGGTGCTGGAGCTGCTCCGCGAGATACAGCAAGGGGAGGAGTGAGGCAGGGTTGGATGCCGCTGGTCGGCCGGTGCTGATGCCACTCGTGAGGAGCGGCAGGAAGATCGTGGTTACCTGCCACGTGGACCCCGACGGTGACGCCATATCCGGTCTGCTCGCCCTGTATCACTCTTTGAGGCTGGCCCGCGGGCAGGTTCGCGCCATCAGCCCGGGCGCGGTGCCCGCAGCCTACAGGTTCCTGCCTGGCTGGGAAGCTGTCGAGGTCTACTCTTCGGAGACGCTGGAGGGAGCCGAAGGTGCTGCGACGAAGGACGGCTTGCTGGCTGCTGACGTCATCGTCGCGCTGGATGCCAGCGACCCAAGCCGGCTGGGGTCACTCTACACCCAGAACAGGAGCAAGTTCGAGTCCGCCCAGATCATCAACATCGATCACCACCCCAGTAACACCCGGTTTGGCCATGTGAACCTGGTCGACGCAACATCCCCAGCGGTCTGCCAGCAGATAGCCGAGCTCATGGAGACGGAGGATCTCCCCATCAATGTGGAGGTGGCCACCTGTCTACTGGTGGGCATAGTCACCGACTCGCTGGGCTTTCGAACCCCGTCGACCTCCCCGCGGACCCTGCGGATCGCGGCGTCGCTGATGGACAAGGGCGCATCTTTGTCCAGGATCTCAGAGCTCGTATTCGACACCAGATCCATCCCTGCCCTAAGCCTTTGGGGAAGGGTCCTGAGCCGAACTCGGCTCGAAGACGGCCTGGTGTGGTCGGACATAACCAGCGAGATGCTGGCCGAGTGCGGGGCCACGTTGGAGGATGCGGACCGGCTGGTGGACTTCATCGCGGGTGTGCCGGAAGCGAGCGCCGCCTTCCTGTTCAGCGAGCATGGCGGCAGGGTGCGAGTCAGTGTGAGGAGCTCGGGAAGGCTGGACGCCGCCGAGCTGGCGAGGAGCTTCGGGGGCGGCGGGCACGTCAGGGCAGCGGGGTGCACCTTGGATGGGCCCATGGCCCGTGCCCAGGCTCTGGTACTGGGCGAGGCGCGCAGGCGGCTGGGGATGGTGGCGGCTGGGGGTGAGCAGGATCGGAAGAACGGGGCCTGAAGGGTTTCTGATAGTCTCGAAGCCCTATGGATGGACCTCCCACGATGTCGTTGCCGCCATTCGCAGGCTCACACGTGTCCGGCGGGTGGGTCACGGCGGAACACTGGACCCGACCGCCGTCGGTGTGCTGGTGGTTGCACTGGGGCGAGCTACTCGTCTGCTGGACTACCCCGAGAACCAGGATAAGTGCTACTGCGGGGACGTGGTCCTTGGGGCGGCCACGAACACAGACGACTCGGAGGGCACGGTGCTCTACGGCCGAGACCCGTCGGGGATCACGTTGGATCGTGTGGTGGAAGTGCTGTCCGGGTTTGTCGGGGAGATCGAGCAGGTACCACCCCAGTTCTCTGCGGTGAAGCTTCAAGGCAGGAAAGCCTACGAGATCGCCAGGCGTGGCGGCCCTTTGGAGCTGGCGCCCCGAAAGGTCACCATCAAGGGGATTTCGGTTGTGGGGTGGGAGCCGCCAATCGTAAGTCTCGTGATCCTCTGCTCCAAGGGCACGTACATTCGCAGCATCGCTCGGGATCTGGGAGAGAGGCTGGGCGTAGGCGCCCATCTTGGGGCCCTGGTCAGACTGGCGAACGGCAAATTCACCATAGATGATGCGCTGGATATCGGGGACGTGCGGCTGGCCGCGGAGTTCGAGTATCTGGACAAGCTGCTGTTTCCTCCGGATGAGGCCGTGGCGCATCTTCCTGCGGTGGTGGTCTCGCCATCGCACTCGGCCGACATGCTCGGAGGCCGGCGCTGGCGGGCGCGGGAGAAGCCTGGATCAGAGACGGCAAGGGTGTATTCCCAGGACGGCGAGTTCCTCGGCCTGGCGCGGTGGGAGTCCGGCTCTTGGCAGCCAAGTGTTGTCTTCTCGGAGGGGGCGTGACGGGTCCACGTGCTGGCGACCGTCCTAGGGCGGTGATCACCATCGGGGTCTTCGACGGCGTCCACCTCGGGCATCAGATGCTGATAAGGCGAGTGGTTGAGCGCGCTGCTGAGCTGGGAGTCGAGGCTGGCTGTGTGACGTTCCATCCGCACCCAGAGGATGTGCTGAGGCCGGAGAGCGACATCCCGCATCTGGGAGCCCTGGAAGACCGGCTGGAGGCCATCAGAGAGTTGGGGATCTCGCTGGTCGAGGTGATCCCATTCACTTGGGTGCTTGCCCGCGAGACGCCGGGGCAGTTCGTCGATAGGCTGCTCACCCGATTCATCCTGAGGGAGCTATGGGTGGGCAGCGACTTTGCGCTGGGGCGGGGCCGAAGCGGGACGCCCGACAGACTCGCCCGGATCGGTATGGTGAGGGGCTTCAGGGTTTTCACCGTGCCTCCTGTCGAGTGGGGCGGGGAGGTGGTCAGCAGCAGCCGGATACGCGCACTACTGGCCGAAGGGCGAGTCGAAGAGGCCGCTGAGCTGCTGGGACGCCCCTACCGGCTGCGAGGTCGGGTGGTCCCTGGAGACGGGCGCGGGAGGCACCTGGGGTTCGCTACCGCCAATCTGGCGGTGGACGAGCGACTGTGCGTTCCTGGGAACGGTGTCTACGCGGTATGGGCAGTGTTGGACGGCGAGCAGCCGAGACCTGCCGTAGCCAACGTTGGGCTGCGGCCCACCTTCGATGGAAGCACCCGGTCCATCGAGGTGCACCTGCTGGACTTCGCCGATGATCTCTATGGCCGCTTGCTGGCGGTGGATTTCGTGGCGCGCCTGAGGGGTGAGCGCCGCTTCGGATCCGTGGATGCGCTGGTCGAACAGATAAGGCAAGACATCGCCAGTGCGAGGCTGCTGCTGGCCGCCGGTCCACCGCATGCCCGGGCATAGGATCATCTAGGTTGCGCGTCAGATATCCGGGATGGCTTTCCGGCGATGGTCCCGCTTTGTGGGATCGCCGATCACCGGCTCGTCATTCCCGCCGCTAGTGCTCGACCAAGTCGGCCTGGACGGTTGGGACGAGGGTTCTCCCCCCGGCCCGCCGCACAGGTAGGCCCGGCGGCGGGGTACAAGGCCCCGCCCTCCATGTCAGAACCGTTTTGGTCCGGTACTGGCTAGCGGCTTCCCAGAATTTCAACGGGCACCGCAAGCATCCAGAACCCGTTGCTGTCGTTGACATACTATGCTACGATTATGGCCGCCTCGAGCCGACCTTCGCCCGCGCGTTCCTGACTGAGATGGTCCCAAGAGAGGGCCGATGGCTTCGATTATCGCCGTTTCCAATCAGAAGGGTGGTGTTGGGAAGACTACCACCACGGCCAATCTAGGAGCCGCCCTGTTCCACATGGGGAACAAGGTTCTCCTGGTCGACATGGATCCCCAGGCGAACCTCACCTCGGCCTTCGGATTGAACGATCAGACCGAGACAAGCATCGCCGAGTCGCTGCTGGATCGCAAGGTCCCACTGCCCATCAAGCGAATCGCCCAGGAGGGTGACGCCTTCCTGGACATCGTGCCCTCATCCCTGTCCCTCGCCAGCGCCGAGGCCGCCCTGATGAACAAGCTGGGCCGCGAACTCCGGCTGAGGGACCAGCTGGCCCTCATACCTACCCCCTACGACTTCGTGCTGATCGATACTCCACCATCGCTCGGCTTGCTGACCATCAACGCGCTGGTAGCCGCCGACAAGGTGGTGATCCCGACAGAGGCCCGTCTCTTCTCGCTGCAGGGCCTGCAGATGATGCAGGATAGCATCGAGGAGATCCTGTACCTGAACCCCCGGCTCAAGGTGGCCGGAATCCTCCTCAGCAAGCTGGATCGCAGGCTCAAGGAGGAGAAGCTGGTCAGCAGCTACCTGCGAGAAAGGTGGGGCGACCAGGTGTTCGAGACCGAGGTGGGCACCAACAGCAAGATTCTGGAGGCCGCCTCATCGGGCACATCGGTATTCAACTACTTGGGTGCGGAGAAGGCCGCGGAGACCTATCTAGCCCTGGCGAGGGAGGTGCTGTCTCGTGGCTAAGGTGCGCGGGGGGTTCGACCCGGAGCGGCTGTCCGAGCCCGTGAGGAACGGCCCGGTAATCGGGAAGATCGTCTCCGAGGAGATCGAGGCCGAGGCCAAGGGCTTCACGGAGATCAAGATCGTGGGAGTTGGCGGCGGGGGCAACAACGCTCTCAATCGGATGATCGAGGCCGGGATACGCGGCGTCGATTTCATCGCCGTCAACACCGACGCTCAGGCGCTGGAGATGTCGCTGGCCACGCGGAAGATACCCATCGGCGGCAGGGCGATGAAGCGGCTGGGAGCAGGTGGCGATCCCAGGGTCGGGGAGCGCGCGGCGGAGATCAGCCGGGACCAGCTGGAGGAGGCCCTGGCAGGCGCCGACATGGTGTTCATAACCGCTGGAATGGGCGGTGGCACGGGAACGGGCGCCTCGCCCGTGATAGCCGAGATCGCCAAGAGGAACCGCTCGCTGACCGTCGCGGTGGTTACGCTTCCTTTCACCTTTGAGGGAAGGCACCGCCGAGCTGTGGCAGAGGAGGGCTACGAGATCCTCAAGGAGCGGGTCGACGCCATCATCGCAATCCCCAACGATCGGCTTCTCGCCATGGCTAACAAGCGGATGGGCGTGCTGGAGGCATTTCGCCTGGCCGACAACATCCTGCGCCAGGGCGTACAGGGGATTTCGGACCTCATAACCGTCACCGGGCTCATCAATCTGGACTTCGCGGATGTCAGGACGGTGATGAGCGGAGCGGGGACTGCCCTCATGGCCATCGGCGAGGGGAAGGGGCCGACCCGGGCCATTCAGGCAGCCCAAGCCGCTGTGGCGAGCCCTCTGCTGGATGTGTCCATCACTGGCGCGACTGGACTGCTGATCAACATAACTGGAGGTCCAGATATGACCCTCATGGAGGTCAGCGATGCCGCGTCGCTCATCAGCCAGGCAGCCAGCCCCGACGCCAACATCATCATGGGTGCGGTCGTGCACCCCAAGCCACAGACCGAAATGCAGGTCACTCTCATTGCCACCGGTTTCGGAGGGGTCGTCACCAAGAAGCCCGAGGTAAAGGTCAGTGATGTCTTCGCCAAGCTTGAGACCTCGCTCGAGGGCGATCCCGCCCATGATGGCCTTCAGAGCGCCAGGGGCAGGGGCTTGGAGGAGCGGCGTGACCGGCACGAGGCCTCTGATCCCCGCCACACCACAGATCCTCACGACCTGGACATTCCAGCGTTCCTTCGAAAGCGCAGACTCCAGTAGCTGGCAGGCTTCGCCGCCCCACTGGTTGCGGCAATCCGGCTAGGCCTGTCCGATTTCCCCCGATGATCACCTGCACCTGAGAGAAGTCGATTCCTCCTCGCATAGTACCAAAGTCCCATTGCGGCTGCCCACCTAGCGCGGATAGTCTCAGGCTGATCTGACATGGGGAGAGACAGTGTGAGGGGTGCCGTGCACGGCTTCGTCCCGCCGGGACTCTACCTTCGTCCTAGCTCGCTGCGGTCGCTGAGGGGACGGCCAAGAAGACCCTCTCAAGGGGACACGGGGCAGGCAACCGTGGAGATGGCCTTGGTGTTCCCTCTACTGTTCGCCCTGATTGTGGGCTGTCTGGAGCTGGGCGTGGGCTTCAACGCCTATCTGACCGTTGCGTCCGCAGCCCGAGAGGGTGCCAGGGCTGGAGCCATCTACCTGTACGATTCCTCGGCCACGTCCAGTGTCAATGATCAGAACAGGGATGCGGCCATCAGGCAGGCGGTGTCGGCTGCCTTGGGGACGCTGAGAAACAGCCCTCCTTACTTCGATGTGAACACCGATGTGGCTGTCGGCTACGTTCACGATCCTTCCACCCCAGCACTGGATACGCGAAGCGGTGACACAGTTGTGGTGGATGTCACCTACCGGCACAAGCTGCTGAGCAACGTGCTGGGCGAGAGTTCGACATTTACATTCAAGGCTCGAGGACAGGCTCGGATCGAATGATTTCTCTTCGATCGATGGCGAAACAGAGGAGCGACACGCACGGTGGCCATGGTGGCGAGTGTCGTGGGCAGTCCTTGGTGGAGATGGCCATGACCCTTCCACTCATGTTGCTGCTCGTCATGGGAGTCGTCGACTTCGGCGTGGTGCTCTATGCCCACGTGCAGGTAGCCGCGGCGAGCGGGCAGGGTGCTCGCGCAGGCAGCCTCTATGCTGGCGACCTGCTGCAGAGCAGGGACGCCAACACGGCGACCAGGGAGAACATCGTCAAGCAGGCGGTACTGGCCAGCATGGGAAGGCTCGACACCAGCAGTCCGTTTTTCGACCTGGATTCGGATGTGTCGGTGACATATCCCAACGCCGACCCGACCAATGTAACGGCGTCCGGAGAGGTGATGGTAGTGACAGTGAGCTACAGGCAGCCTCTGTGGTTCGACATTTTGCCCAGCTGGATAACTGGCCTGTCAGGCGGATCGTTCCCCGTGACCTCTAGGACAGCCATGAAAGTACAGTAGATGGGTGATGCTGCGCGAAAAGGCGAGAGGGGACAGGCCATCATTCTGATGGCAGTCGGATTGTGCTTCTTGATGCTGGGGGCATCTGCCCTGGCCATCGACTGGGGCAACGGTCTTCTCCAGAAGCGTCGCCTACAGAATGCTGCGGACGCTGCCGCCCTGGCGGCTGCCACCGAGCTTGCTCGCGGAGGGACGGTCAGCGGCGCGGTGGCGGCTGCCCAGGGCGTGGTGGCCACCAACACGGGAGGAGCGGTCTCTCTTCCTTTCGATCCTGGTTCGAACGCGGGTGTTGCTCTGGATAGCGGGATCGAGTTCTCGGGCAACAGTGTTCGCGTCGCTCTCAAAAGGGAGGTGCCCACCTTCTTCGCCCCGGTTATGGGAGTCAACCAACTTACCGTAGGAGCAAGGGCGCGGGCAGTGGTAGGGCCCTACTCGGTGCTGCCGATCACCTTCAAGCGATTCTCGGCCGGAAACACCTCAGCTCCACTATCTCCACCAGCCAATCCGGACAGGGTGATCGATTACCTTATGCCGGCCCAGGACGCCAATGGTCAGCCGATTTCCATCGACCAGTGGCCCAATGCCTTGACAGAGTCGCCGTACCCGGCTGCAAGCGACACTCCCGACGGCCATTACGACCCCAAAGTGTCAGGTCCAGTGGTGCCGTTGATTGGCCACGATGCCGTGGCTAACGTGGCCAACGGGAACGACTTTCATTTCTTCGTGGCGCCCGATGTGAGGGGGTTCAGCCAGCTTTCGCCCACGCTGTACAACGGTGCATCTCTGGTGGATGCCCAGTCGGCTCAGCTGCTGAAGAACCAGACGGTTGGCTACATTCTGTCTGGCGGCTATCCGGGGCCGAACCCGCTGCCAGGCGAGGAACTGGCCGCTTTCAGCGGGGTGACCAATAACGATGCCGTGCACGCCATGCAGCAGCGTTTCAAGCCGGGCGACCTGGTCACCGCGATGGTGTACAACGGAACCGTCTACCGAAAGCCGTCCTTCAACCTGAGCGTCACGCCATACCTGGTCAGCAATTTCGGCAGCCCGCCTATCGTGAGCACCTTTCAGGTGACCCTTACGCCTCTCAACAACTTCACCCATTCGGGTGTTCAATTTTCCGTTTCGGGGCTCGAGGGTTTTGGGGACTGGCAGTTCGAGAGCAGTTCGCCGAACAGCATCTATACTGTGGCTGTTCCTGGGGGAGGACCAGTAACTCTGACCCTGAAGGTCACCGCCAACCAGCCCGGCGCACGGACCGCCCTGATACAAGCCGTCGCTCCCCCGCCCGTGGGATCGGGGCCGGGCCAATCCAGAACTGTCTGCGCCACTCTGGTAGTGGGTGGGGTCCCCGCGTTCTCGTTGTCCAGCAACGAGGCGAACAAAGTGGTGGAGCAGGGCTCAGGGGGGCGCTTCGATGTCGATGTGCAGGGATGGAACGGGATCGCCACAGAGGACGCCGCGGTCGCGATTGGCTGGGTCGGGAGCGCACCGTCCAACGTGACCCTCAGTGCCCCAGGCACCGTCCAGGTGAGAAACGGCCACACTACGAACCTTCGGGTGAACGTGGACGTTGGGGCGGGAACGAGCGTCGGATACTGGCCGCTCCGACTGACGGTAAAGGATGCCGACCCCAACCACCAGGAGCGGAATCAGTCGATCCTGCTGACCCTGGTCGTGACCGACTCGTCGGTCAGCCCGACCGTGCTGCTAAACACGGCCTTCGTGAAGGTGCTGGGCTACGCCAATTTTCGCATAGACTACTTCACGAACAACACGGTATACGCTCATGCGGTGAGCGGGCTGTACTCCAGCCCGGATCAGCTGGGCAGGGGGATGAAAGCTCGGCTCGTGCCATGGCAGTAGCAATTGGGGGTTCGGCAGGGCGCGCCCTGCCGAACCCCCTTCCGGTTCCAAGTCGGGAGCAGCCTACTTTTCCTGCTCCTTCTCCTTCTTGGCCTCGGCGATCACCTGCTGCGCCACATGAGGAGGGACCTCCTCGTAGCCTGAGAACTTCATGGTGAACTTGCCCCTCGCCCCGGTGATGGATCGGAGATCGGTGGCGTAGCGACGGACCTCCGCGTAGGGAGCCCGCGCCTGGATGGTCGTGAAGCCATCTTCGGGCACCATCCCCAGCACCTGGGCCCTCTTTCCGTTCAGATCGCCAATGACGTCTCCAGTGTAGGCATCGGGGACGGTGATGGCCATCTCGACCATGGGCTCTAGCAGCACCGGCTTAGCCTCGGCAGCCGCCTTCTTGAAGCCCATGGACGCCGCGATCTTGAAGGACATCTCATTGGAGTCCACCGGGTGGTAGGACCCGTCGTAGAGGATCGCCTTCACGTCCACCACGGGGAACCCCGCCAGGATGCCCTCCTGTAGCGATTCCCGGATGCCCTTCTCCACAGCCGGTATGAAGTTCTTGGGAACCGCGCCGCCGACGATGCGGTCCTCGAACTGGAAGCCGCTGTCCCTGGGCAAGGGCTCCAGCTCGAGCCAGGTATCGCCGAACATGCCGTGGCCACCCGTCTGCTTCTTGTACCTCCCCTGGGCTCTGGCCGTCGCGGTGATGGTCTCCCTGTAGGGGACCTTCGGCATGTCGATATTGACCTCCACGCCGAACTTTCGCTTCATCCGCTCGGCCGTGATGTCGATGTGGGACTCGCCCATCCCCGACATCAGGGTGTCGCCGGTCTCCGTGTTCTTCTCCACCCGAATGGTGGGATCCTCCTCGGTCATCCGGGCCAGAGCGGCACCCAGCTTGTCTAGGTCGGCCTTTGTCTTGGGCGAGATCGCTGCCGAGAAGACCGGGTCCGGGAACTGGATCGGCGGAAGCTGGATGGGGTTCTCCCTGCTGGTCATGGTGTCTCCGGTGGCGGTCTCCTGCAGCTTGGCAACGGCGCCGATGTCGCCGGTCCCCACCCTGGGAACCGGATCCTGCCGCTTGCCCATCAGCATGTAGAGCTGGCCGACCCTCTCCTCGCGGCCCTTGTTGGGGTTCCAGAAGTGCGAGTCTGACTGTATGGAGCCGGAGTAGACCCTGAAGTAGTTCAGCCGGCCCACGTAGGGGTCGGACACCGTCTTCCACACCAGGGCGGCCAGCTGGCCCCCCTCTGCCAGCTTTCTGGCTGGGACGTCCCCATCGCTGGTTCGTACGACCACCTCGAGAGGGGATGGCATGAAGGCTACCAGGGCGTCCAGAAGGGGAGCGACGGCCCGATTGGCTAGGGCCGAGCCGCATAGGACGGGGAAGACCGTCTTGCCCTTCACGCCCATGGCCAGGGCTCGCTTCAGCTCGTCGACGGAGATCTGCTCTCCTTCCAGATACTTGTTGATGAGCTCGTCGTCCAGCTCCACAACCGTCTCCACCAGGGTGTCGCGGTGGGCCTCGGCGCTGTCCCGCAGCTCTGCGGGGATCTCCTGTGGGGCACCCTTGTCATCCACGATGGCCGTCATGGTCAGAAGGTCCACCACGCCCTTGAAGGTCTGCTGTGAGCCAATAGGGATCTGGAGCGGCACAACCCCCTTGCCAAACCTGCTTCTCAGCGACTGGAGGGCGCCCTCGAAGTTGGCATTCTCCCTCTCCATCTTGTTGACGTAGAAGAACCTCGGGACGCCGTTCTTCTCCGCCTCCTGCCACACCGTCTCAGTGCCAACCTCCAGGCCAGAGACGGCATCCAGCAGGATGACGGCCCCGTCCACGACCCTCATTGCCTGGACAACCTCCCCGATGAAGTCGGCATAGCCCGGGGTGTCCAGAACGTTGATCTTGTGGCCCTTCCACTCGCACGGGGCGAGGGCGGTGCTCACCGAGATATGCCTCTTGATCTCGTCGGGGTCGAAATCCGTGGTTGTCGTCCCTTCCTCAACTTTACCCAGTCGGGTGATGGCGCCACTCTGGAACAGCATAGCCTCGGCAAGGGAGGTTTTGCCGGCACCACCATGAGAGAAAAGCCCTACGTTGCGGATCTGCTCCGCCTGGTATTCCTTCATTCGGTGCTCCTTCGTAATCCCGGAAGGGGCGCGCAAATCCGCCCGTTCCTGAGTGTCCAAACCGTAATTATACCAGAGGGGCGGCTGAGGGTGTCGTGTTGGTGTTCAGCGATTTTGACACCCTGATATGTTCAGGGAAAGTGTCACCCCCTGTTCTTTGATCCGACAAGAGACTTGCGCCAGGGGTGGTCCGGGGCCGGGCGACCACGGGGT
>Ga0315298_1003044_pt1 | contig 27221 bp, 33 predicted proteins | sample WHS_1_MG_FD_203077 | JGI IMG/M metagenome (GOLD analysis project Ga0315298, IMG submission 203077) | Extremophilic microbial mat communities from Washburn Hot Springs, YNP, Wyoming, USA - WHS_1_MG | ecosystem: Environmental > Aquatic > Thermal springs > Hot (42-90C) | place: USA: Wyoming... | reverse complement strand
TTATAAAATATCCAAGTTGATCCTGGGCTGCCGAAGGCCAAGCAAATTCCCTTTTAAGAGATTCTATTAATTCCCCATTTGGAGAATATCGTTCAATTTTACCTCGTTCAAGATGGATAATGCCTCTCTTGTTCCGTACACATTTAAGTATTCTTGTTTTGGTGGGATACTTCTAGACACAGTCAAGGTGCCCCAAATATTTTTCGTTTCATATTTAAAAATAACATGCGCAGTATCTTCTGCGTTATAATCAACTCCTTCTTTAGCGGCACAAGAAGTTTCGGCGAGAACTTTGTCGGGCAATCCAAAATACCACATTAATAAATCAACCATATGATAACCCATATCGATTAAACATCCACCTCCTGCTAATTCTTTTTTCCCACGCCATCCCTCTTGAGGATTTTCAGTGTAAAAAGTATACTTTGTTTCGATATAAAAAGGCTTTCCAATTTTATCGATCAATTGAAAAAAAGTAGAATAAATCGGATTAAACCTCCTTTGAAGAGTAACCATAATCTGCACATTATTCTCTTTGGCTAATTCATTTAATTCTTTAGCTTGGCTTAAAGAAACAGCCATTGGTTTTTCTTTGAGGACATGAATTCCTTTAAGAATTGCTTTTTTGGTAAATTCGTAATGTAAATAATGAGGTACAGCAATAATTACAAAATCTAATCTATGATTCTTTATTAGTTCATCGAAGTTTTCATATCCTTTCACATTCTTATTTTCATTTAAAAAAGTTTTCAATTTTTCTTTATTAATTTCCACAACACCAACTAGTTCAACATCTGGAGATACTTTAATGGCCGGAATGTGATCTTCGAGGGCTTGATGGCCCAAACCAACAACCCCTACTTTTAATTTTGAATTGTAATTTTGCATTACTTAATAATACCAAATAATACCAAAATTTTCAAATCTCTTCAACAAGCTCCTTATTCCATACATCTTGATTTTTCATTAACTTTGGTTTCGCCATACCCCTACAATTTGAAAAAATTTTAAAATTCTGGTAAATTTGTAGTGATAACATGGTGACAATCAGGAAAAAAATTAGAGGAAAAGAAACTTACTTTTATTTGGAGCACACGATAAGAAAAGGAAAAAAGGTTGAAAAGAAAGAATTGTATTTGGGAAAGAAAATTCCAAAGAATATTGAAGAAATTAAAAGGAAATTTTTCCAGCAAATTTTCAGAGAAAAATGGGAGAAAATTTTGGAAAAAATCAGGCAAAACTATCAAAAGGAATTGAGAAAAATGCCAAAATCTGCAAGAGAAAAGGAAATTGAAACTTTTACAATTCAGTTCACTTATGATACTCAAAGAATCGAGGGCTCAACTTTAACCTTGAGAGAAACCGCAGATTTATTGGAAAAGGGAATTACACCAAAAGGAAAACCAATTCATGATATCAAAGAGGCAGAAGCCCACAGAAAAATTTTTTTAGAAATGCTCAATTTAAAAGAAGACCTTTCTTTACCTTTAGTTTTGAAATGGCACAAAGAACTTTTTGAGCAAACAAAGCCTGATATTGCAGGAAAAATAAGAAATTATCAAGTGAGAATTTCTGGGAGTAAATTTCAGCCACCATATCCAGTTGAAATTTATCCCCTGCTTAGAGATTTTTTTAAATGGTATCAAAAAAATAAAAATGTTTTGCATCCTGTAGAATTGGCAGGGCTCGTACACTTTAAATTTGTTACTATTCATCCATTTGCAGATGGCAACGGAAGAATTTCAAGATTGATGATGAATTTTGTTTTGCACAAATTCGGATATCCATTTTTGAACATCCCGTATAAAAACAGAAATTCTTATTACAATGCATTAGAAAGAGCTCAAGTCAAAAGAGATGAATTTATTTTCCTTAATTGGTTTATTAAAAGGTACATAAAAGAAAACAAAAGATATCTTCATGATAAGTAATTTCTTTTTAGCTTTAATTTCAGCAATTTTTATTGGAGGAGTAGCAGGCTATTTGGGTTCTTTAATGATTACAAAGAGAATGGGTTTGGTTGGAGGACCTTTGGGGCATTTGGCTTTGCCAGGAGTAGCATTGGCCTTGGTTTATCATTTCAATGTCTTTTTGGGAGCTTTATTGACTATTGTTTTGGGCGGAATTTTAGTTTGGATTTTAGAAATAAAAACAAAAGCGCCAATGGAAGCTTTAACCGGTTTGGTTTTTGCAACAGGGGTTGCTTTGGGATTTTTAATTTTGCCTTTTTCTGACGAGCATCAACTCGAGGAAGCTTTAGTCGGAGATATTACAAAAATTAATTTTTCAGATACAATTTTGGTGATAATTTTGTGTACTTTAATTTTTTTGATAATCAAAAGAATTTATCCAAAATTACTTTTGAGTGAAATTTGTGAAGATTTAGCAAAATCAGAAGGAATTGATGTAAAAAAGTACAATTTCATTTATTTAGCTTCTATTGCCATCATCGTTGCTCAAACAGTGAGATTGGTTGGAGGGCTTTTACCAGTGGCTTTAATTGTCATTCCAGCTTTGACTGCAAGAAATATTAGCAGAAACCTTTTTCAATACTCTTTTGGTTCTTTAATTTTTGGAATAATCTCAGCCATTCTTGGCATTTTCCTTTCTCAAATCACAAAATTTCCAGCCGGTCTTTTAATCATTATTTCTGGTTTTTTGATTTTTTTAGTTGCAATGATTTTTAAAAAACGATAAATTGAATATATGAAAAAGACGATCTTAATTTTGATTTTTTTAGGAATTTTTATCATTTCAAGTGCTGGTTTTTATTTTTCTAAAGGACACAATAATACTTCTTCAAAAGACATTTCCTCAACCAATACTTCTTCAACCCAAGAATTAACGGAAATTATTTTGTTTTACGGGAGTGGATGTCCTCATTGTGCAAAGGTTGAAGCTTTTATAAAAGAAAATAAAATTAAAGAGAAAATTGCATTTGAAGAAAAGGAAGTATATTTTAATAAGAAAAACGCAAAGCAATTGGTAGAAATTGCGAAAAATTGTGGCTTTAACGAAAAGGAAATTGGAGTTCCGTTTTTATGGGATGGAGAAGGGCAAAGATGTATTGTTGGGGATGAACCAATTATTAATTTCTTTAAAGAAAAATTAAATTTGTAACATGCCAGTTTGTCCTGTTTGTACAATTGCAGTTGCTGGAGGAGTTGGGCTTTGTAGATATTTGGGAATTGATGATTTAATTTCAGGAACTTGGATTGGGGCTTTGCTTTTTTCTTTATTCTTGTGGACGATTGAATGGCTCAATAAAAAGAAAATTAAGTTTTTATTTAGAAAGCCACTTGTTTTTGTTTTTTGGTATGGCCTAACAATTTTTCCTTTAATGAAAATTGGAATTATCGGACATCCGCAAAACAAATTTTGGGGAATTGATAAACTAATTTTTGGAATTTTTTCTGGAACGATCCTTTTTTTGATTTCGCTTTTGCTTGAAAACTATTTAAGAAAGAAAAACAAGGGCAAAGCTTATTTTAAACTTCAAAAGGTCATAATTCCCGTTTTGTTTTTAACAATTTTAAGCCTAATTTTTTGGCAAATTTGTTAGTTATGGAAAAAACAAAATTACAAATTGAAGAATTGTTGAAAAAAGTCGAAGAAAGCAAAAAAGGAAAATTGGATCTGTCTTCCGATGAGGATTTATCAGTAGCTATAATGAATTTAATTTCTATTGAAGAACACTTTTTCTTTTCAGGAGCAAAAACTGGAAATGAAAAATATTTCGATTTATTAAATCAGACAAGACAAATCAGAAAAGAACTTTTGGCAAGATTAGTGAAGGATGTTGAACCCGGAAGTGAGACCTGGTGTATCTCAAAACATCTTTTAGCAGCCTCAATGAGATTAATCGAGGTTGGGACAAAATACTATCAAGAAGGAAAAAAAGAGGAGGCAAAAAATCTTTTCTCAAAAGCCTACGATTTATGGAGTTTGTTTTGGGGTTTGAATTTAAAATTGATCGATATTGGTGAAGTTAAAAAAGTTGAAGAAAATCAATTAAATTTTCACGACGAAGAAAAATCAGGAGTTTTTGGGAAACTAAAAGAAATCGTAAAGAAAATTGTAGATTGTTGCATTGAATAAAATTCACTTTATCAAAGGTTTTTGAGCTAATTTTTAACGTTTTTTAGCCACTATGAAAGGAAAGAAGTTTGCTACCGCCTTAAACTGTATGGATGGGAGAGTGCAAGAGCCAGTGATTAAATTTTTGAAAGAAAAATACAAAGTTGATTTTGTGGATATGATTACTGAGCCAGGAATTGATGGAATTTTAGCCGAAGGAGACGAGAAAATTTTAGAAGAAATAAAAAATAAAATAGAAATTTCGGTAAAAAAACACGGATCTAAAGTAGTTGCGATAGTCGGGCATACAGACTGCGCAGGGAATCCAGCGGAAAAAGAAGAGCATTTTCGTCAAATAAGAAAAGGGAAGGAAATTTTGAAATCAATGCATATTGAAGCTGAAATTTTAGGTCTATGGGTGAATGAAAATTGGAAAGTTGAGGTTGTTGAATAATTTTAATAACATTTTCAACTTTCAGTAATATTAAAAATTAGTCCAGTTTTAATTTTTATTATTGTTTTTGCAGTTTGAGCTTCCTTACAAAATTAACAGTTTCGATTATGGCTGCACTCAAGAAAAAAATATGAAATTTTTATTGGTAGTATTTTTGGTTCAAATTTTTTGTAACGGAAGTTAAATTTTTAGGGTTTTTTACTTTTTAATCTTCATCGAGGGAGATTGCAAGCTGATTCAAAAAGTGATTACCACTCCTTTTTCTTTGATAAAATCAATAAATCTTTTATAAACCGGATGAGATTTTAAAGTTTCATTGTCCCCAACACAAATTAGTTTTCTTTTGGCTCTAGTAATTGCTGTGTTCAACCTTCTCAAATCTGTCAAAAATCCTAAAATTTTCTCTTTATTGCTTCTGACAAAAGAAATCAAAATTATCTCTTTTTCTCTTCCCTGGAAGCCATCGACTGTGTTTATTTCAACTAACTCCCCAAGACTTCTTCTTAAAAGATCTAACTGATCATCGTAAGGAGTAATAACCCCAACCCATTCTTTTTTAATTCCTGCCCTAAACAATTTTTCCAAAATCGATTTTACAATTTCTACCTCAAAAGGATTTTCTTTGGAAAAAGATTTAGCCCTCACTTTTTCAAATTTTTTCTCTGATTTTGAGGTATCTAGAAAACAAATGACATTTTTAGGGTCTAGAATTTTATCCCAAAAGTTTCCAAATTTTGAAATTTTTATTTTGAAATCTTTTAAGGTAATGTTTTTTACCTCTTCATCAGTTTTTAATTTTCCTTCATAGAATTCTTTGTTCGGAAATTCCATCAAAATTTTATTCATTCTATATTGAACATTAAGTAAAACTGATTTTTCAGGATATCTTTGGATTAACTTTTCAAACAGAGTTTCAGAAAGCGCTTTCGCCTTTTCCGACAAAACAGTCGGTGGTAATTGTTTATGGTCTCCTGCCAAAATGAATTTTTTTGTTTTACAAATTGGAATTAAAATGCTGGGAATTGTTGCCTGAGTTGCTTCGTCGATAACTGCGCTATCGAATTCAAAATCTCTTAAAAATTCGAGCGCAGCAGAAGAATTAGTACACAAAACCACCTCTGCTTCTTCTAAAATTTTCTGAGCTATTTTCTCTTCAATTTTTGATATTTGTTTGATTATCTTTACGATTTGATTTTGAACCTTTATCCATTCGGCCATAGATTCAATATCTTCCATTTTTATTCCTCTTTTTGTTCTTTTTGCTTCAGCCAATCTCAAAATTTTTTCGTCTCTCAATCCTCTTTTTCTTTGAGGAGTTGGTTTTAAAAATTGATTTCTAAATTCAATTAATTCTTCGATTTTTTCTCTCAATTTTTTTACTTTTTTATAACTTTTTGAATTTTCAACCTGGTAAAAAAGAGTTGAATCGATTAAACTTTTTGCTATTCTTGATGGATGCCCCAACCTCACAATTTTTACCCTCTCTTTTAATCTTTCTACTAAATTATCAACTGCAACATTGCTTTCCGCAGTGGCCAAAACCCTTTCTCCTTTCTTCACCAACTGCAAAACAACTTCGGCCAAGGTTCTGGTTTTTCCAGTTCCAAAGGGTCCTTGGATTAAAAAGAAATCTTTAGTTCCTAAAGAAAAAGATACTGCCAATTTTTGTGAGGGGTTTAAATTTTTATCTATTGGCGAGAAATTAACTTTTTTTGATGGCGAGGGTTCGAGTCCTCCCAAACTATACTTTAAAGCCAACCTTCCACTCTCTTTTAAATTTTCCAAATTTTCAATTTGCCTTCTAAAAGTAATATCGTTTGCAAAAAGGTCAATTCTTACATTAGAGAATGCCCAGCCTGGGGTTTTTTCTAAGGCAACAGACAAATATCTTTTTCCCTTTTCAGTAACAACTCCAACTAAATCACTTCTCAGAGGGTTTCCTCTTGAAATCAAAACTAAATCTCCGACCGAAATTTCGGTTTCAATTTCTTTTTCTCTCCCATATTTCACTATCTTAAAAGAAAATTCCCTTCCTGCCACCTTCCCTTTTAAACCTAAGATCGCCCTTCCCACCTTTTCTCTTTCTTTTCCAGAAAGGGTTCTAATTTCTTTTTTCATTATTTCCATTTCCGCCTCTCTTTCTTTTTCAACTAATCTTTTTAGCCATTTTATATATTTTCCCAATTTCATTTTTTTCTTGTGGTAATTTTTGTATAATCTCTTAATAATATGGAAAATTGCGTTTTTTGCAAGATAGCAGAAAAAGAAATTTCTTGCTTTGAGGTTTATGAAGATGAAAAATTTTTGGCATTTCTGGATATTAATCCAAGGAATCCGGGCCATACTTTAGTAATTCCAAAAGAACACTTTAGATGGGTCTGGGATGTTCCTTATCTGGGAGAATATTTTGAGGTAGTTGGAAAAATTGCCAACGCAATCAAAAAGGCAATGAAAACAGACTTTGTCGTTTCTTTCATCATTGGCGAAGAAATTCCCCACGCCCACATTCATTTAGTTCCAAGATTTCCAGAAGATGGTCATGGAGCTTTGATCGATCTATCTTTAATTCGCAAAATTGATAAAGACGAAATGGAAAAAGTTGCAAAAGAAATAAGAGACAAGATTTGAAAATGAATTTAAAATCAAAATTTTTGTTTTTTCTCTATCCAGGGTCTAAAATCGCTGCTCTCCAGGGAGGTTTGGGCTTTGTGGAATGGGGGAGGAGACATCTCACGAAATTTTAGATTTTTTAAAGGGAGAGAAAATTCCATCCATTAAAGAAATTTTAGAGAGTTTTGAAGGTTCTCTTTTTTATTACAAACTAATTGCCAAAGAGAATAAAATCTCAAATCATTTTGATGAAAAAGTAGTCAGGGCTTATTGGATTGGCAAGGAGCTTTAGAAAAAGTGAGAATTTCAAAACATTCTCCTAGGTCAGACCTAGGATTAGTTTTCTTTTTGGTGCCAGTATCGATTCTTGTAGAGAGTGGATCGAATACTCGTTTTTGACCCGCGATATATTTTGATAAAATAAATAGAAAGTATTTCTGTTGAAATGAAAAAGTTTAGTTTTGTTTATATCACTGCTCCAACGAAAAAAGAGGCAAAGAGAATTGCTGAAGTTTTGGTTTCTGAGAAGTTGGCGGCTTGTTGTAATATTTTTAAGATTGATTCAGTTTATTGGTGGAAAGGAAAAATTGAAAAGAGTGAGGAATGCGGGATTTTTGCGAAAACTAAAAAAAGTTTGGTTGAGAAAATAATCAAGAGGGTAAAGGAAATTCATTCTTATTCTGTGCCTTGCGTCATTTCTTTTAAGATTGAAAAAGGAAACAAAGATTTTTTAAATTGGATTGAGAAATCAACGAAATAATGGCGGAAGTCTTTTTACACGATTGAAAAAATAACCAAAATGCGATAATCTAAATTTATGTCCTCAGAGGAAGAATTGATTAAAAAATATCTAAAAGGGGATGAAAAATCTCTGGAAGTTTTGATTAAGAGGTATTTGAAGCCAATTTATAGTTTTGCTTTTAATTTTGTTTTAAACCAACAGGATGCTGAGGATTTGACCCAAGAAATTTTTTTGAAAATGTGGAGAAATTTAAAAAAGTTTGATCGAAATAAAAAGATTGCCTCGTACCCAACCGAAAATTCCAGTCGAGAGTTTAAAAATTGGCTTTTTACCATCGCTAAAAACACCTGCTTCGATTTTTTAAGGAAGAAAAAGAAAGTTTCGGTTGTGAATTTCGATAATTTGGAATATTTAGTCGATCCTGTTTCTTTAAAAGATGAAATTTCGATGAAAGAAAATTTGGAAAAAGTCAAAGAGGAAATAGAAAAATTGCCGTTTAAAATGAAGGAGGTTTTAAATTTACATTATGATTTTGGATTGAGTTTTAGAGAAATTTCTGAAATTTTGAGAGAATCGATCGATACTTTAAAAAGCAGACACAGACGAGCGATCTCTAAATTAAAAAAATCGATTTTGGAATAATATTTTATGAAAAAATTTTTGCTCTCTCTTTTGATTTTAGCCGTTTTTGTTTTCTCTCTTTTTTATTTTTGGCCAAAAATAAAGACGATTTTCATTCTTCAAATTCCAGAAATTAAAAATCTTTCTCAAAAGATTGAAGAAATAACAAAAGTTCCAGAAGTTATCAAAAAAGAAAAAAGAGAAATTTTGCCCCCGCCTTTGAAAATCATCAAAGAAGAAAAGCCAGAAGCAATTTTGACACAAAGGGGAATAATCGAATGGACAAACAAACAGAGGGAAAAATATAATTTGCCACCCTTGAAAGAAAATTCGCTTTTGGACAAAAGCGCCTCGGCAAAGGTTAAAGATATGTTTCAAGATCAGTATTTTGCTCATTACTCGATTTCTGGAGAAGGGGTTTCGGATTTGGCAAAGAAGGTTGGATACGATTTTTTATTGATCGGTGAAAATTTAGCGATGGGAAATTTCCTCTCTGACGAGGACTTGGTTTTGGCCTGGATGGAAAGCCCGGGGCACAGAGCAAACATTTTGAATGAAAAATACCAAGAAATCGGAGTAGCAGTGGAAAAAGGAATTTTTGAGGGGAAAGAAGTTTGGATTGCCGTCCAGCATTTTGGCTTACCATCATCTTTTTGTCCTAAGCCTGATTTTTCTTTGAAAGAAAAAATCGAGGAGAATAAGGAAGAAATTTTTGAAATTCATAAAGAGTTGTTAATTTTGGAATCTGAAATCAAAGTATTGAAGAGATGGCGTAGAGAGGAAATTTCACAAAAGATCGACCATTACAATGAATTGGTTTCAAAGTATAACAATTTGGTCGAAGAAACAAAAAGGTTAATTGACCAATACAATTCTCAAGTAAATTTGTTTAATGACTGTCTTTCTCAAATTTCTGAATGATGCACCTAAAATTGCTTTTTTTCGTATTAATATTAGAGAGAGAAACTGCAAAAATAAATGAAAAAAAATTGTCAAAAATCATCCGGCTATTTCCAAGACTTAGAGCCACCACCGGAACTTTTCGGACAGATTATTTTGGCGATTAAAAGGGAGCAGGAATTACAGCAGAAAAAAAAGTTTTTATTCGGTTTTTTCTTTCTTTTACTTGCTTCTGCCTTTCTCCTCCCTTTTTCTTGGTCGATGTTGGTGAGTCAATTGAAAAATTCGGGAATTTTACATTTCATCTCTGTTGTCACCGGTGATTTTGGAACCTTTCTTACTGTTTGGCAGGATTTTACTTTGGCAATCTTAGAATCTTTACCAACGACCGCAATCTTATTTTTTTTAACCAACCTCGCTCTTTTTCTCTTTGCCATCCGTCTTTTTCTCAACCAAAAAGGATTATTTCGACTTAACTTAATTCATTAAACAAAATGGAAGAAAAACAAAACGATAAAAAATTACTTCACCTCGATATTTTGAAATCGATCATTAAATGGTTTTTGATTGTTATTGTTCTCCTTTTAGTTTTTGGGTTGGGGGTTTTCGTTGGAGAAAAGAAAGCGAAATTTTCTTATCGTTGGGCAGAAAATTATCATAAAATGTTTGCCGGACCAAGGGCTGGATTTTTTGGAAACTGGAAAATGCCTCCCTTTGATGAATTTATAGAAGGACACGGAACTTTTGGGGAAATTATCAAAATCGAAGGAAATAACTTGGTCGTCAAAGGAAAAGGGGATGTGGAAAAAGTGATCTTGGTTGATGAAAAAACGGTCGTGAAATTCGGATTTAAAAATATTAAGGTTGCCGATTTAAAAATCGGTGATACGATTGTTATTATTGGGTCTCCAAACGATAAAGGTCAAATCGAGGCAAGGTTAATTCGGGTTTTTCCACCCAAAACAAGTTTTAGAGAAAAACTATATGAATAAAAAAACTATCGTTCTCGGTTTGTTGATTTTGTTTTTGGTTTGCTTTTTTGGTTACAAAAAATTCTATCAAAAAGGGGAAAACGTACGCTATGTTTTGTCCCGGGTTGAAAAGGGAACGATTTCTCTTTCCGTTTCTGGGTCGGGAAATATCGAAGCTTCCCAAGAAACAGAAATTTTACCAAAAGCGACGGGAAAAATTCAAAAAATTTTTGTAAAAAAGGGAGATTTTGTTAAAGAGGGGCAATTGTTGATTCAGTTGGACACAAAAGATCTCGAAAACACAATTTCCAATTTAGAAACCCAGGTCGAAACGACAAAAATTAATTTAGAGAGCGCTAAAAACAGCTTAAGCAATTTAGAAAATTCAAAAAAGGATACCCAAAAAGACTTAGAAAAAGCCTACAAAGATACTTTCGATTTAGTTTCGGCCACCTTCAACCTTTTACCCCAAGTCTTCCAAAAATTAGATTCTCCAGCTAAGGAATCCTCTTACGACGGCGATTATAGCGATTTCGATTATTATCACTTAGTTGTCAATACCTATTCTTCTAAAAAAGAAAAGATTTCGGGTGATGAAATAGAAAAAAGGTTCGAACAGCTGAAGGAAAAATACCAGAATTTGAAACAATTTTATTTGGGTTTGAATTATTTTTCAGATGAAAAAGAGCTCGATTCGCTTTTCGAAAACACGAAATTATTTTTAACTGAACTTTTCGAATTCACTAAAGAGAATCGGGACACCATTTATTCCTATAAAGATTTATTGACTGACGATTCTTTAACCCCACCGATCCCTCTTTCTGTCACTGAAAATCAACTTTCTCTTTTGGTTAATTTTACCGACCTCTTGGCTAAAAACCTCTCAGATTTGAGAACAAGTCAAAACCAAATTAAAAAACTAAAAACTTCCCTGGAAAATTTAGAAAAAAATATCGAGGATCAAAAAAACCAAATAAAAAGTTTGACCCTACAACTAGAGCAAAAAGAAAAAGACCTGTCCAACACTAAAGATAAACTAAAAGATTATCAAATTACGGCAAACTTAACCGGAGAAATTACCGATTGGCCAGAAAACTTAAAAGAGGGCGATCTGATCGGGAGTGGTAGCTTGGGGAAAATTTTGACGAAGACAAAAATAGTTAAAATTACCCTTAACGAGATAGATGTGGCAAAAGTGGAAATTGGCCAAAAAGCAACTTTAACTTTCGATGCTCTACCAGATTTAACTTTAACCGGGAAAGTAATCGAGATGGATAAAGCCGGAACGGTAAGTCAAGGGGTGACAAGTTATGGAATAAAAATCGGTTTAGATGCCGATGACGAGAGGTTGAAACCAGGAATGTCGGTTAACGCGGAAATCATCGTCGAAACCAAACCCGATGTTTTAACCCTGCCAAACAGCGCGATTAAATCGGAGGGAAATTCACGCTTTGTTCAATTGATAGATGCGCCAGAGGCAATTAAAAAGAAATTAAAAATCGGAACATCCGTGGTTTTGCCAAAAGAAGTCAAAATCAAAAATCAACCAGTTGAAGTTGGAATTTCAAACGATACCCTGACAGAAATTTTATCTGGAATTTCAGAAGGAGATATTGTTATTTCTTCAAAAGTTACTCCACAAACTCAAACAACTCAAACTCGATCTATGTTTCAATTTCCGGGGATGGCATCACAAAGAAGATAAAAATGCAAATCTCAAAATGCAAATCTCAAAATTACAATTTAAAATTCAAAATTTTTAATTTTGGATTGTCATTTTGCATTTTGATTTTTGCATTTTGAATTTTCTATGATTGATTGTAAAAACATCAATAAGGTTTACAAAAATGAAGTTGAAACCTGGGCACTAAGAGGTGTTTCTTTTTCAATTGATGAAGGAGAATTCGTTGCCATTATCGGCCCTTCTGGTTCTGGAAAATCAACTTTAATGCATATTTTGGGATGCCTTGATACTCCAACTTCAGGACAATATTTTTTAGAAGGAAGGGAAATTTCAAAACTCTCTGAAGATGAATTGGCAGAAATTAGAAAAAAGAAAGTTGGTTTTGTTTTTCAAATGTATAATTTGTTGCCGAGAGCAACTGTTTTTAAAAATGTTGAATTACCTTTAATTTATGAAGGTTTGCCAAAAAAAGAAAGGGAAGAAAGAGTAAAGGCAGCTTTAAGGAATTCTGCTTTTCCAGATGAATTTTGGTTTTATTTATCTAATCAATTGTCAGGTGGAATGCAACAAAGAGTGGCGATTGCCAGAGCTTTAGTAAACAATCCAAAATTGATTTTGGCAGACGAACCCACTGGAAATTTGGATTCAAAAACCGGAGATGTTGTTTTGAAAACATTGATTGATTTGAATAAAAGAGGTCATACCTTAATCATTGTAACACACGAACTTTATATTGCTCGGTACGCAAAGAGAATTATTGCTTTAAGAGACGGTCAAATTGTTGAAGATGCGCCGAGAGAAAAAGCAAAATCTTTAAAATTGATAAAAGAATGAAAATAGAAGATTTATTAAACGAAGCAATTTTCGCTGTTTCGGCAAACAAGGTCAGGTCTGGTCTGACAATTTTGGGGATTGTCATTGGAATTGCTTCGGTAATTGCTATGATTTCAATTGGCCAGGGGGCAAAATCTGAGATTGTTCATAGTATTCAAAGTTTGGGCTCGAATGTATTAACCGTGATACCAGGAGGTGCAAGAATTGGGGCTGTTTTTATGGGAAGGGGGACAGCTCAAATTTTAAAAGAAGATGATGTCAAAGTTTTAAAAACTATTGGAGGAGTAGTTGATGTAGTACCAATAGTCCAAAGAACCCTTCAAATTGTCGCTCCAAACGGAAACAATACCAGAACTTCAATTATTGGAGCTACTCCAGAACTTTTTGCGGTAAGGGAAATTTCGATTGAAAAAGGTTCAATTTTTAGCGAAGAGCAAGTGAGAAATATTTCGAGGGTTGCGGTTTTAGGGAAAAACATCGCGAACGACCTTTTTGGTGAAGAAAATCCGGTGGGAAAAACAGTGAGGATTTCAGGAATAAATTTTAAAGTAATCGGAGTGGCAGCGCCAAAGGGAGGAGTGATGGGAATGGTAGCTGATGATTTAGTTTTTGCTCCCTTTACAACGATGCAGAAAGTTTTAGCAAAATCAGATTATTTGAACTTAATTTTGATTAAAGGTGAAAAGAAAGAACTTTTGCCTCAAATTCAGCAACAAGCAATTTTGCTTTTGGCTGAAAAACACAGAGTCGATCCCCAAAATCCAGATTTTACAATTATTTCTCAAGAAGATATTTTATCTACTTTAACTCAAGTTACCACCATTTTTACAATCTTTTTGGGAGCTGTTGCCTCCATTTCTTTAATTGTCGGTGGAATTGGAATTATGAATATGATGCTAACTTCAGTAACTGAAAGGACAAGAGAAATTGGTTTGAGAAAGGCAATTGGTGCAAAAAACAGAGAAATTTTAGCCCAAATTTTAACAGAATCAGTTTTGCTTACATTTCTTGGAGGGGCTGTCGGAATTTTCATTGGTTGGTTAATTTCCTTGGGAATTTCAAAATTTGCTCAAATTTCGACTCAAGTTTCCCTTCCTTCAGTAATTTTGGCATTTGGTGTTTGTACCGCAATTGGAATTTTCTTTGGTTGGTGGCCAGCCAAAAAGGCAGCGGGATTGAGTCCGATTGAAGCTTTGAGATATGAATAATAATAACTCAAAACGCAAAACTCAAAGGTCAAAACTACAACTTAAAACTCAAAACTGAGTTATGAAGAAAAATTTAATTTTGATTTTCATTGTTCTAATTATTGTAGGAGCAGGCGGATTTTTTGGAGGAATGAAATATGGAGAATCAGAAGCGTTGAAGAATTTAACACCAGAAAAAATGAGGGAAATTTTTCAACAAAGAGGGCAAATGTTTCAAAGACAAAGGCCAGGACAGAATTTTGTTTCAGGTCAAGTTATTTCAAAGGATGAGAAGAGCTTGACGATAAAATTACCGGACGGCAGCACAAAAATTGTTTTCTTTTCTCAATCTTCTACCCAAATTACAAAGGCAGAAGAGGCAAAAATAGATGACGTTCAAATTGGAAAAGAGATTTCAGTAAGCGGAACCTCAAACGAAGATGGAAGTTTAACCGCTAGGATGATCCAAATTCGTAATCGGTAAGGTTAAACTTTTATGCCAGCAATTTTAGTAGAAAATTTAGTTAAGGTTTTTAATGGTTTGAAGGCGGTCGATGGGATTTCGTTTGAAGTTAAAGAGGGAGAACTTTTTGGATTATTAGGACCAAACGGGGCAGGGAAAACGACGACTTTGAATATGTTGGCAACTTTGATCAGGCCAACTTCTGGCAAGGCTTTTGTTTCAGGGTTTGATGTTTTGAAAGAAAGGGATAAAGTCAGAAAATCGATCGGAATGGTCTTTCAAGAACCCGCCTTAGATAATTATTTGACCGGAAGGGAAAACTTAGAATTTCACGGAATGATGTATGGATTAAAAAGAAGAGAGGCAAAAGAAAGAGTAAAAGAAGCGTTGAAAATCGTTGAGTTGGAGGAATTCGCCGACAAATTAGTCCAAACTTATTCTGGAGGGATGAAAAGAAGGTTGGAAATTGCCAGAGCCCTTGTTCATCAACCGAGGGTTTTATTTTTAGATGAGCCAACTTTGGGCTTGGATGCGCAAACCAGAAGAAGGATTTGGGAATACATTAAAAAATTGAACAAAGAAAAGGGGGTGACGATAATTTTGACAACCCATTATATGGAAGAGGCGGATTTTTTGGCAGATAGGGTGGCGATCATCGATTTTGGAAAGATCGTTGCCTTAGACAACCCGGAAAATTTAAAAAATGTTTTAGGAGGAGATGTGATTTCGATCGAGGTTGATAATTGGCAGAATGCTAAAATGGTATTCGAAAAATTACCCTGGGTTAAAAAAATAAACCACGAAAACGGCCTTTTTCATTTACAGGTGGAAAAAGGAGAAGAGAAAATTCCTTTTTTAATCAGAATCGACGAGAAAGAAGCCGGGTTTAAAATAAAATCGATCAATTTGAGAAAACCAACTTTAGAAGATGTCTTTTTGCATTTTACCGGAAAGACGATAAGAGAAAGGGAGGCGAGCCAAGCCGAAAGGTTTAGAGAAGGGGCAAAAAGACACAGGAGATAATATGGAAATAAATTTCACTGCAATTTATATTTTGTGGCTAAGGGAGATGAAAAGATTTTTGAGGTCATGGTCGAGAGTTGTCAGCACTTTGATGATGCCTCTTTTCTTTTTGATTTTCTTAGGTTTTGGGTTTAAAGGGGCTTTCATTCCTGGGGTGGGCCAAACTAAAGATTACATCCATTTCTTGGTCCCAGGGATTATCGGAATGACTTTGATCACAACTTCGATGATGGCCGGAATTTCGGTTTTGTGGGACAGGGAATTTGGGTTTTTAAAAGAAATTACGGTCGCTCCGGTAAGTAGAGTTTCGATCGTTTTGGGCAGAATCGTTGGCGGGATGACTACCTCTCTGATTCAGGCGATTTTGATTTTGTTAATTTCGATGGCGATGGGGTTTAGGGTGGCGAATATTTTATCGTTTTTATGTTCGATTTTTATTATGGCTCTCGTTTCCTCTGGCTTTATCGGTTTGGGTTTGATTTTTGCTTCTTTGATGAAAGACATCCAGGGTTTTGGTTTGATCATGCAAATGATCGTTTTTCCTCTCTTTTTCTTGTCTGGGGCCATTTTCCCGCTCTCAAATTTACCGAAATTTATAAGAACGATTTCTTATTTCGACCCGCTAACTTATGGAGTGGAAGGTTTGAGAAAAGTGTTATTGGGTAATAGTTTTTTGCCTTCTTGGTTTTCTTTTTCCTCTTTAATTTTATTTTCTGTTTTAACCATTTTTTTTGGCGCCTATTTTTTTGAAAAATCAGAAATTTGAAATTTTTAAATCGGAAAAAATGCGATATAATCTAAAAGAAATGGAAAAAACGAGAACCCCGGCGGTAGCTGGACAATTTTATCCAGAAGGGAAAAAAGAATTGGAAGAAATGGTTGAAAGATTTTTAAAAGAAGTAAAAATTCCCAAGATCGAAGGAGAAATTTTTGGAATTTTAGTTCCTCATGCCGGCTATCTCTTTTCAGGTCTTGTTGCCGCTTATTGTTATAAAGCAATTGAGGGAAAAAATTTTGAAACCATCGTTTTGGTTGGCGATTCTCACTATGAATATTTTGACGGTATTTCTGTTTGGGATAGGGGAGAGTGGGAAATGCCTCTGGGAAAGGTAAAAGTCGATGAAAGCTTGGCCAAAGAATTTTTAAGTTCTTCAAAAAGGTTTTTCGTTAAAGATTCTGTTCATTTATTTGAACATTCTTTGGAAGTTCAAATTCCTTTTTTGCAAAAAGTTTTGAAAAGTTTTAAAATTTTACCTTTGGTTTTTGGTTCCGAAGATAAGGATTGGAAAGAATTAGCAAAGGTTATTTTAAAAGCGTTGAAAAAAAAGAAAATCTTGGTCGTTGCTTCTTCTGACCTTTCTCACTACCCACCTTATGAAGTGGCTTTAAAAGCTGACAAAGAAACGATCGAGGGGATTTTATCATTAGATCCCGAAAAGTTTAAAGAAAAGATTGAAAGTCTGAGAAAAATTTTCCCAGAAGTTGACACTTTTGCTTGTGCTCAAGATACGATAAAGACGATTTTAGAAATTGCGAAAAATTTAAAAGGAAAAGCAAAATTGTTGAAATATCAAAATTCGGCTGATACAATTTATGGGGAAAAATCGCAAGTCGTTGGATATGGTGCCGTTTGTTTTTTAAAAGAATGAAAGAAGCAGAGAAAAAATATATCGGAATAATGAGAAGAAAAAGCGGAGAAGAACGAATTAAAATCGCGATGGAATTGCGAAAATTTGCTTTGAGGCTATCTGAATTAGGGATTAAAACTCAGAATCCGAAGATTTCAAAAAAAGAACTTAAAAAATTTCTTTTTGAAAAAATTTATGGATTTAGTTTTCCTTTTAAAAAAAGTAGTAAATAAACTGGAAAAATTAAAAATTCCCTATATGGTTACCGGAGGAATAGCAGTAAGTTTTTGGGGGTTACCGAGAACTACGCATGACGTTGATATCGTAGTGAAGATAAGAGAAGAAGATAAAAATAGAGTGATTAGGGCGTTTGGAAAAGAATTTTACATTTCAGAAAAAGCAGTTACAGAAGCAATCACAAATCAGTTTACTTTTAACATCGTTCATTACAAAAGCGGACTTAAAATTGATTTCTGGTTAGCAAAAGAGACAGATTTTGGAGATTTAGAATTTAAGAGGAGGCAAAAAAGAAAAGTATTTGGAAAAGAAATTTACTTTATTTCACCAGAAGATTTGATTTTAGAAAAATTACTTTGGTTTAAAGAAAGTCAATCAACTCGGCATTTGGAGGATACAGAGGGGATTATAAAAATTTCAAAACCGGATCTGGATTACATTAAAAACTGGGCAAAAAAACATTCAACGATTGAAATTTTAAATGGGATATTAAAGAAAGAGCGAAAAGATTTTGTGATATGATTTATAATAAAGGATCACGGTTGTCTGCGATTTCACCCTTGTTTCTTTAAATAAAGGTCGTTTAAAAATTAAAAATTAGAAATTAGAAATTAAAACTATGGCAAACAGAGTTAAAAATAAAGTTGTGATCGTTACCGGAGGATCGAGAGGGATCGGTGAGGCGATTTGTGAATTGTTAGCAAGAGAAGGGGCAAAAGTAGCAGTGACTGACGTTTTGGATAAAGAGGGGGAGAAGTTGGTAGAGAAAATAAAGAAAAAGGGTGGAAAGGCAGAATACTGGCATTTGGATGTAACTAAAGAAAGCGAAGTAGAAAATGTTTTTTCTCAGGTAGCAAAAAAATTTGGAAAAATCGACGGATTAGTCAACAACGCCGGAATTTTAGGGGCAAACAAACCAACCGATCAAATAACAGAAGAGGAATGGGATAAAGTGATGGCGGTCAATGTCAAAGGATCCTTCTTTTGCACAAAGCATGTCATCCCTTATATGAGAAAAGCCGGAGGGGGAAGCATCGTTAACATTTCCTCAGTTTATGGATTAATCGGAAACGGTGACGTTCCGCCCTATCACGCTTCAAAAGGAGCCTTGATTGCGATGACGAAAAACGATGCCATAATTTACGCAAAAGAGGGGATTAGGGTGAATGCCGTTTTACCCGGAGCGATCTGGACAAAGATGGTTGAGGATTTTTTGACAAAATCGGGAATGAAAATTGAAGAAGGAAAAAAAGCTTTAGCTTCATTTCATCCGATAGGCCATATTGGAGAACCGATGGACATTGCCTACGGAGTTTTGTATTTGATTTCTGACGAGTCTAAATTTGTGACCGGGAGCTTATTGGTGATCGACGGTGGCTGGATGGCAAAATAAAAATTTTTTAAGATAAAATTAAAAGGTCGAAAAAATAAAAGGGGTTATGAAAAAAGAAATTTTCGTTTTGGTATCGATTTTCGTTTTAGGAGGAGTGATGACAAGTTTGGCGGTTCAACCACCTCTAATTAGGCAGGGAACGAGTTCGACCCCTACCGCGACGCTCGAAAGTTCAAAAATTATTCAGGGGCAGTTAAAAGCAGAAATTGAAAAGAGAGAAAAGGAAACGAAAACCAATTTGGAAGCGAAAAGAACTCAGCTTAAAGCGAAAATTGAGTTAAAAAAGAAAGAATTGGAAAATCGGTTAAAGAAAATCAAGGAAGAAAACAAGAGAAAGATCGTTTCCAGGATTTATGAAAGGGTTAACGAACTCAACAAATTGTTGACCGACCATTATCTTGATGTTCTAGGAAAATTAGAAAAGATTTTAGAAAGGATTGAAAGGAGGGCGGCTAAAGCAAAACTAAACGGGGTTGATGTGAGCGAGGTGGAAAAGGCGATCAGTACGGCCAAAACAAAGATTGAGGAAGCGAGAAAAGCCGTGATCTCTCAGGCAGAAAAAGTCTACGAACCACCTCAAATTACCACCGAGCAAAATCTGAAATCAGACGTGGGGAAACTGAGACAGCAAGTTCATTCAGATTTGAAAGCAGTTGAAAAATTGGTTAAAGAAGCGCGGGAGGCGGTGAGAACGGCCGCCACTACTTTAGCCAAAATTCCTAGGGTGGACGAATTTGAAGCACCGGCCACCACTACTTCCTCAGCTACCCCGACCGAAAGTGCTACCCCCAGTCCTTCCTCAAGCCCCAGCGAAAGTTTACCTCCACCACCCCCGCCCCCAACTGAATAAACATGCTAGAAAAAGACAACACAAAATTAATTTTCGGAATTTTGCTTTTGGTCGTTTTGGCCGGATTGGGGTATTGGTGGTTCAGTGAGAAAAAATTTGTCAGAAAACCAGAAATTTCACCTCCTTCGCCAGTTGTTTCTCCGGCACCGGTCATTTCTCCTTCGCCAGTCATCTCTCCTTCTCCTCAAGTCAAAGAAGATTCGGTTTCAGTGATTCGGCAAGATTTAGATAAAATCGAACTGCTCGATCTGGAAAAAGAATTCAAAGATATCGATACCGACTTGAATTCCCTTTAGTTAAAACCGAAAAAAATTTCACCCCCTTTCCTTGTGGGGGTTTTGTTTTGAAATTTTTTGGATATAATAAAATAAGATGGAAATAAAAACCGTCGAAATCAAAGTTCCGAAAGGGGTGAATTTGATATTAGGACAATCGCATTTTATCGAAACGGTTGAAAACCTTTCTGAAGCCCTCGTCCATTCGGTACCAAACATCAAGTTTGGTTTAGGTTTTGTTGAATCCTCAGGCGAGTGCTTGGTGAGACACGAAGGAAATGACGAAGAACTGAGAAAGTTGGCGAGAGAGAAAGCGTTTGAAATCGGGGCCGGCCATTGTTTTTTGATTTTGATTAAAAATGCCTACCCGATTAACGTTTTGAATGCCATCAAAAACGTTCCCGAAGTTTGCAACATCTATTGCGCTACGGCCAACCCAGTAAAAGTAATAATCGCTGAAGCGGAAGATAAGAGCAGAGGAATTTTGGGAGTGATCGACGGCGCAAAAACAAAAGGAATCGAAGACGAAAAGGGAATCCAATGGAGAAAAGATATTTTGAGAAAATTTGGCTACAAATTTTAATTGGCTTTAAATCTTGACAGGATTTATAGATTTTGCTTTAATTATAAAGGAGGTGATTAGTAATGGGAATCCTTGAAATCTGGCCCATATTTTTAGGTAGTTTTTGGTTGGCGGGGTTTGTGCTCGGGATTATTGTTGCAGAGCCTCGCCCCGCCCTGGTTTTAGTAACCATAATGTGGCTCCTGATCTTTTTGTTTTCTCCCATCCCACCTGGGGATGAGGGGAATATCTTGAGAATTCTGCAGTTAACTGCCACCCTCCTCCTTATTTTAGGAGGAAAGATAGGGATGGCTATCAAGAGTTCCTTTCAGAAACAGAAATAGTGGTCATCAGGGGATTTCTTTCCCCCTCTTTTTTATTTTCGAACTTGATGTGGGAAAAACGATATCTTTTTATCAAAATTTGCTCAACGTTTGAAAATTTGTTTTAATTAAAATGAAGTTCTTTTAAAACAAACCAAAAGGAGGTGAAAAAACGGTGTTTTTAGACAAATTCCATCTGATGATCTACCTGCTGACAAGCTGTTTTGCGATGGGATTGGGAATGGCCATCGGGATGAGAGGCGGAAAGTTTCTTAATTGTTTTCGTTTTGCAAAAGAAAACTTTTTAGAATTGCTGACGCTGCTTCTTATTTCTTTAATTCCAGTTTACTTTGTTTCTGGAGAAATCGTCTTGAGAGAAACTGCTGTTTATACAGGAATAGGATTTACATTCTTTTTCATCGGTGGTATTTTAAAGACTTTATAAAAAAATTCCGCTTTTTTCTGAAAATGCGTTCTTTTGGGGCAAAAAGCCTCTTTTTTATTTTTTTCAATTTACGGAATAATTTTTTCGAAAAAAATCGATTTGACAAGTTTTTATTGATTTTTATAATAAAAATAGAAAACCGAAGTTTTTTAAAATTTAAGAAAGGAGGTGTAAAAGTTGGATAAAGAAGTTCGAAAAAAGATGAAAGAATTATGGGAAAAGGTTTTAGCGCTGAATCTGAGCAACGAAGCGCTTCTCCAAATCGTCAGGTATAATAAATTTCTGAGAAGAGAAGCCTGGCGAAAACTTTTAAGCCAAGACCCTGACCTCGGTCATCTCGCTTACGTTTTTGCCCACGTGAAATCCCTGCGGAGAGAAGCCTGGCAAGAAATCTTAAAAAGGGAGCCTACCAACTACCAGCTCCGGCTTTTGATCAGGGATTGCAAACCGGCGAGAAAGAAAGCTGCCCAACAACTCTTAAATCAAAATCCTGATGAAGACGACCTCAGTTGCATCATCACATATGTCGAATTCCTAAGGAGAAAGGCTGCCCAGATTCTTTTGAACCAAAAGAACCCCGGCCGAAACCATCTCAGCACGATCTGTCGGTATGTTAAACCTCAAAGTAAAAAAGCAGCTCTCCAACTTTTGGAGAAAAATCCTAGCGACTATCACCTCCGTTGGATCGTCAAGAAGGTCGAATCACGAAAAATAAGAGAAGAAGCTGAAAGAATCCTCAAGGAAAGAAGGAAAGCTGAGGAAATTCTGGAAGAAATGCATCAAATCCTCAGGTCCCAACCGTTTTTTAATTTTGAATCTTTCTTTGGATCAGAAAAAATCTTAAAATTAAAAAAGCAAGAAAAAATTTTATGGAAAACAAAATTTATGTTGTCAATTTAAGAGGAGAAAAAGAACCTTTTTCTTTTCGAAAAGTTTATCAATCGGCCAGAAACGCTGGCGCTTCAAAAGAACTGGCATTAGAGATCGCAAAAGAAATCGAAAAGGAAATTTTTGACGGAATTTCCACTTCTCAGATTTTCGAGAGAATTTTTGAGCTTTTGTTGAAAAAATCCGCTCGCTCGGCGATAAAATTTAATCTAAAACGGGCAATCGAAAAATTAGGGCCGACCGGTTTTCCCTTTGAAAAATTTGTGGCAAAGATTTTTGAGTTCGAGGGCTTTGAGGTGAAAACAAACCAAATAATTCCTGGTTTTTGCGTAGATCACGAAGTCGATTTTTTGGCAAAAAAGGAAAATTTAGTTTATCTCGGAGAATGTAAGTTTAGACAAGAACCCGGAGGGAGGGTTGATTTGAAAGCGGCCTTGGCAAATTTTGCCAGTTTTTTAGACATCCAAAAAGGAAAATTTTTGAATTCGAAATTAGAATACAAAAGCATTTTAGTGACAAACACAAAGTTTACAAAAGAGGCGACAAAATATTCAGAATGTGTTGGGGTTAAACTTTTGGGCTGGAGGTATCCAAAGGGGAGTGGTCTCGAATTTCTAATCGAAAAAAATCAGATTTATCCAGTGACGATTTTACCTTCGGTCACTAGCCCGATCGCTAAGGAATTAATTTCTCAAGGCATCGTTTTGGTAAAAGAAATTTTTGAAAAAAAATTCAAAGAGATAAAAATTCCCAAAAAAGAAAAAATTTTAAAGGAGGGAGAAATTTTATTACAAAATGAGCCTTGAAGGGTTAAGCGAAAAAGAGGTTTTGAAAAGGAGAAAAAAATATGGATGGAACCTGATTTCGGAAAAAGAAAAAATTAAAGTTTTCTCGATTTTTATTTCTCAATTTAAAAACCCCTTAATTTACATTTTACTCTTTGTCGGAGGGGTTTCTTTGATTTTTGGTGAATTTTTTGATTTTGCTTTGGTGATTTTGGTTGTCGTTTTGAATGTTTTGATGGGATTTTTTCAAGAATATAACGCAAAAAAAACTCTTTATGCTTTGAGAAAAATAGTAAAACCTATAGCAATGGTAATCAGGGAAGGAAAAAGAAAACTCATTGAGGCAAAAGAGTTAGTGCCTGGAGATTTGGTTGTTTTGATTTCTGGAGATAAAATCCCTGCTGACGGAAAACTCGTGCAAGGTGAAATTTTAGTTTCAGAGGCGATTTTAACCGGGGAAGAGGAAGGAATGACAAAAAAAGAAGAGGATAAAGTTTTTATGGGATCGACGGTGATTTCGGGAAAAGGGGTAATGGAGGTTGAAAAAATTGGAAGAGAAACCGAATTTGGGAAAATCGGAAAAGCGTTTGCGGAGATAGATAAAGAGAAAACGCCTTTGCAAAAAAAATTAGAAGAACTTTCAAAAAATTTGGCGATTTTGGTTTTAGCAATTTGTTTTTTTATTTTTCTTTCTCGAATTTTGACCGGCGGAAAAAATTTATCAGACCTTTAAAACCTCGATCGTTTTGGCGGTGGCAGCCATTCCTGAAGCCTTGCCCGTGATAATCACCGTTGTTTTGGCTTTAGGAATGAAGAGGATTTTGAAAAAACAGGGGTTGGTAAAAACCCTTTTGGCAACCGAAGTTTTAGGGTCAACTTCGGTAATTTGTCTTGACAAAACCGGCACCTTGACCGAAGGAAAAATGAAAGTTGTGAAGTTTGAATTCGAAAACAAAGAAGATGCCTTAAAAACAATGATTTTAGATAACGAAGAAAGAAGAAACGTTGAGGTGGCCATTTTTAATTTCGCGAAAGAAAATTTAGGCAAAAAAGGAGAAAAACTTTTAAAAGAAGGAAGGGAAATTTTTGAAGAACCTTTTGACAGCGCTAAAAAATACTCAATGTCAATTTGGGAAATCGAAGGAAAAAAAGCTTCTTTTTTGAGCGGGGCTCCAGAAATAATTTTGGATTTTTGCCAGATCGAAAAAGAGAAAAAAGAAAAATATTCAAGAATTTTGGACGAATGGGCAGAGGAGGGTTTAAGGGTTTTGGCTTTCGCGAAAAAAGAAAGCGGAAATTTGAAAGAAAAAAAAGATTTTGAGTTTTTGGGAATGGTGGGGATTTCCGACCCAATAAGGAAAGAAGCAAAAGAAACGATAGAAACGGCGAAAAAAGCAGGAATTTCAGTGAAAATCGTCACCGGTGATTATAGGAAAACAGGGGAAAGGGTGGCGAAATTTTTGGGATTGGAAATTTCACCAGAAAATGTAATGGAATCTGAAGAGTTAGAAAAAATTTCGAGAGAAAAATTAAAAGAAAAAATCGAGAAAATCGTTTTGTTTACCAGGGTTTTACCTCATCAGAAAAGAAAAATCGTTGAGGTCCTAAAGGAAAAAGGGGAAGTAGTGGCAATGACTGGAGATGGAGTAAACGATGCCTTGGCTTTAAAAGAAGCAGACATTGGGATTGCCGTAGGGGAGGCAACCGAAGTGGCAAAAGAGGCAGCAGATTTGATTTTGTTAGATAGCAATTTCAAAACAATCGTTTTAACTTGCGAAGAGGGAAGGTTGATTCTATCGAACATTAAAAAAAGCGTAGGTTATGTTCTGTCAAATTCATTTTTGGAAATCGCCGTTTTGTTTTTAGCCGGAATTTTAAAATTGCCCCCTCCTTTAACCATTCCTCAAATTTTATATTTACACTTAATTTGTGATGGTCCCCCAGATTTGATTTTCGCTTTTGAACCGAAAGAAAAGGATTTGATGGAAAGAAAGCCGATCGATCTAAAAAAAGAACCGATTCTAGATAAGTTTTTAATCACTTTGATTTTTTCCATCACCGTTTTTGTTTCTTTAGTTTCGATCTTTTTGTTTTACGATTTTGGCATAAAGAACGAAAATTTGAAATTGGCAAGCACCTTGGTTTTTGCGACGCTGGGAGCAATCGATTTGATTTACGTTATTTCTTTTAAAAATTTAAAAAAACTCATCATCAATACCGAAAACTTTTTTCAAAACAAGTTTTTACCCCTTGCCATTCTTTATGGATTTTTGCTTTTGTTTTTCGCCATCTATTTTCCACCGTTGCAAAAAGCTTTAAGCACCGTGCCCCTGCAAACCTGGCACTGGGGAATCGTTTTTGGCATCGGGATTTTAACTACTCTTTTACTGGAAATTTTAAAGGTGATTTTTGCTAAAAACTGAAAATCTTGAAGTTTTAAATCTGGTTTGTTTGTCTACCTGAATTTGTTAAAATAAAGAAATGAAAAGGATTTATGTTTTGTCCTTTTCTTTGGCTCTTTTGCTTATCTTTGTTTGTCTTATTTTTAAAGGAAAAATATTTCAAAATTTTACTATGAAAGCAAAGGAAAAGAAATTTAACGAAAACAAAATTTCGCTCGAAAAACCAAGGACAAAAGGGCCGGTTTCCCTAGAAGAAGCGATTTTGAAAAGAAGGTCGCAGAGATCTTATAAAAAAGCACCGCTCAGTTTTTTTGAAATTTCTCAAATTTTATGGTCAGCCCAAGGGATTACTTCCTCAGGGGGTTTAAGGGCGGTTCCTTCGGCTGGTGCTTTGTATCCTTTAGAAATCTTTTTAGTTGTCGGTGAAGTCGAAAATTTGAAAGCGGGTGTTTACCATTACGACCCCGAAAGTCATTCTCTTTTAAAAATCAAAGAAGGTGATTTCAGGTCAGAATTATCGATGGCTGCTTTGGGCCAAAGTTGGGTAAAAGAAGCGCCGGCGGTTTTGGTTATCGGTGGCGTGTTTGAGCGGACGACAAAAAAATATGGTGAAAGGGGAGTGAAATATGTTTATATGGAAGTAGGACACGCTAGCCAAAACGTTTACTTGCAAGCCACCGCCCTAGGTCTGGGCACGGTAGCGGTTGGTGCTTTCGACGACGAAAGGGTGAAAGAAATTTTAGGATTACCGAAAGAGGTTTCTCCGTTTTATTTAATGCCAATTGGTAAATTAGAATAATTTTTTATCTTTATGAACGAAGGATATTTCTTAGTTTTTTTAACCGCTTTCATTTCCGGTTTTTCCATTTTTATAAACAAGTTTGGAGTTGGAATTTTTCAAAATCCCGAAATTTACACCTTTTTAAGAGTAGGTTTGGTCGCTTTTATTTTAGGTTTAATTTTTTTGATCTCCGAGCCAAAGAAAATCAAAGATCTGAAAAAAAGAGAATGGTTTTTTTTAGCCTTAATCGGCTTGGTCGGCGGCTCAATCCCTTTTTTACTTTTCTTTAAGGGATTAAAAATCACTTCGGCTGCCGAGAGTTCCTTTATCCACAAAACGATGTTTTTATGGGTGGCGATTTTGGCAACTTTCTTTTTGAAAGAAAAAGTTGATCGAAAATTTCTCTTCGGCGCCTTGATTTTATTGCTCGCCAACGCCTTTTTGCTGAAAAAATTTTCGTTCGCGCCAGATAAGGGAGACTTTTTGGTTTTGATCGCCACTATTTTTTGGTCAGTCGAGAACATTCTTTCGAAACATTTGCTTTCAACCTCAGATTTGGACGGAAAGATGGTTGCCTTTGGGAGGATGTTTTTTGGTGCCATTTTCATTCTGATTTATTTGATTTTAACAAACCAAGCCTCTCAAATTTTTGTTTTGAATCAAAGACAAATATTTTGGGTTTTGCTCACCGGGATAATTTTGTTGTTTTATGTCCTCACCTGGTATTCTGGTTTAAAATTCATTCCGGTTTCAAAAGCGACTACGATTTTACTGTTGGGCTCTCCGATAACCACAACCTTAAATTTAATTTCAGGCGCAAAAATTCCTTCCCAAGAGATCATTTCTGGGGTTTTAGTTTTGGTTGGGATGGTTAGCGTTTTTGGCGCAAAAAAGATTTTGGAAAATTTCAAATCTTTTCTCTATGCCAGGGCTTAAAATTGCCGCTCTCTACAGCTTTCCTCCAGGGAGGTTTGGGCTTTGTGGAATGGGGGAGGAGACATCTCACGAAATTTTAGATTTTTTAAAGGGAGAGAAAATTCCATCCATTAAAGAAATTTTAGAGAGTTTTGAAGGTTCTCTTTTTTA
>Ga0315298_1003043_pt1 | contig 27224 bp, 21 predicted proteins | sample WHS_1_MG_FD_203077 | JGI IMG/M metagenome (GOLD analysis project Ga0315298, IMG submission 203077) | Extremophilic microbial mat communities from Washburn Hot Springs, YNP, Wyoming, USA - WHS_1_MG | ecosystem: Environmental > Aquatic > Thermal springs > Hot (42-90C) | place: USA: Wyoming... | reverse complement strand
AGATTCTAGCCTCTGGCGGAACCAATGCTCCTACCTGGACAAACATTGTCTCACTACTAACAGCTGGTACTAACATCGCCATCTCTGGCACAACCAACGCAACCATCAGTACCATCCCTAATCCCACCTTCTCCACCTCAGTGACCACTCCCACCATCATTGGTTCTCCTTCCCTGGCTCTCAAACCTGCCTCTGACTCTACTACTGCTATTCAGCTTCAGAATGCCGCAGGGACTTCAATCTTAAACATTGATACCACTAACGGCAGGGTAGGTATTGGGACGACGACACCAACCGAAAGGTTACAACTTTATAGCACTGCAGACGAAGTAACTAAAATACAGGTTAATAACACGAGTAGTGGGACAACTGCTTCTGCAGCCATTATAGCTGTCAATAACCAAAATGATACCTTTGAGGTGCGTGCATATGGTTCTGGAAGAACTGACTCTATTGCTGGAATGTCAGCCGCAAGGGTAACAGGCTTTATTGCTAATCCAGGCACTGCCGCCGTGGTGGAAACTTACAACAATACGCCATTGGTTTTTGGAACCAACAATGCGGAAAGGATGCGGATAACAAACACCGGAGGAGTTAACATCTCCTCAATGCCCACAGGCACAGGTACAGCGGTGGTGATTGATGCCTCGGGTAACCTTCTGCAACAGACCTCGTCTCTGCGCTTTAAGGAGAATGTCAGGGATTTTTCGGATGATTTTGAGAAAATCCTGAGCCTCTCGCCTAAAATCTATAACTACAAAGAGACAGGCATGGAGGATATTGGCTACATTGCTGAAGAGGTAGAGGCGTTAGGATTAAATCATCTTTTGACTTACGACAGTGAAGGAAAGCCGTTTTCCGTGAAATATGATAAATTGGGGCTATATCTGACTGAAGTGGCCAAGGAGCAGGAAGGCGCGATTGATGAGCTAAAGACACAAGTCGGTGGACTCTCCGAGGAAACGGCGCTTTTGAAGAGTAAGGTGGAGGCGTTGGGTGTGAAGATGGAGGGAGAAATGCCGAGTTCCTTGACTGGCTTGACCAGTAGCGCGCTTGGTCAGTTTGGCGGTCTGGAGGTGACTGGTTCGGCGTTGATTGAGACAGAGGAGTTGGGCCGGACCGCTTTGAGTATTGTTTCAAAACCCCATATTGTTTTGCAAGGCGAGGTTAAAGAGACTAAAAGCGACGAGTTGGGGTTGGGGATTCAATTGATTAAGACAATAGACCAGGAGATGACGGATACGGGTTCGGCAGTGGGGGCAAAGATTGAGAGTTTGTTGAACGGCGAGGGGAAGTTGGCTTTGATTTCTGGAGCCGAGATTCGGGCTGGTTTGGTGGCTGGGGCGAACGGAACGGCGGAGGAGGCGTATGGGTTGATTATTGAGGTAACGGGTCAAGGACAGGGGATAAAGAAGGGTTATGGTCTCTATCTGAAAGATGTGGCTGGTGAGAGCGCTTACGGACTTTATCAGGCAGGAGCGGATGATTTGAATTACTTTGCGGGAAAGGTGGGGATTGGCGTGGAACGACCACACTCCACCTTGCAGGTGAATGGTTCGATAGCCACAGCGGTGACGACCAAGACAGAAGACTATACATTAACTGATAGCGATAGTTATGTGCGTTGCGATGCTTCAGCAGGAGCGCGGCGGTTGCGGCTGCCGAGCGCCAAAGGGATTGAGGGGCGCGAGTATACCATCAAAAAGATTGACCCCAGCTCAAATATTTGCACTATTCAGCCCGAAGAAGGGGAGACGGTTGAGGGGGCGGAAAATTATCAACTGACCACGCAGTGGCAGTACCTCACCATTATCTCCACTGGTATGGGATGGGAAGTGATTGGAAGGTAAGGGGGTGGCAGCGGGAAAAATAAAAAACCAAAAATCAAAAATCAAAAACACAAATTAAAAAGAAAAAAATTGACGCGGTTGGGGAGAGCGGTTCGGCTCGGGTGAAAGGGGAGGAAGGGGAAATAAAAAATAAAAAATCAAAAATCAAAAAGAAAAAATTACGCAGGTGAAGGGGTTTTTCCGGCAAGGTGCCTTCAAGGGTAAAAGGAGCGGTTTGGATGGGATGAATGGGAGTTGTGGGAGAGATGGGTAAAATGGGAAGGAGCGGAGGGCGCGAAGGCAACAAGCAGCAAGGCGGTGCGTTTTAGAAGGGATGGGTGGAATGGGAGTTGTGGGAGAGATGAGGGGGCGTGGTAAAATAGAGGGTGATGGGTGAGTTGAAACGAGTAGGTTTAGAAACGCCGTTGAAAGAGGTTTATGGGGTTGGTCCCAAGATGGCCAAGAGGTTGGAGAAATTGGGGCTTTTTTCTGTTTGTGATTTGCTTTACCATTTTCCCAACCGATACGAAGATTTCTCTGAGATTGTGCCGATTGCTCATTTAAGACCCACCAGCCGCGGTGAAAAAGGAGTTTGCGTCAAGGGTCGGGTGCTGGAAATTAAAACAGTGCGGTCACCGAAAAAACGACTCTATCTTACCTTTGCCTTAATTTCTGATGAAACCGGGTCTGTGCAAGCGATTTGGTTCAGGCAACCTTATATTAGCCGGGTGCTTAAAAAGGGGGAGGAAGCGATTTTTGCTGGCCGTTTGGAATATGGGAGTGATGGTCTTTTTTTGGTCAACCCAGTCTATGAGAAGGCGCTGGGAGGGATGTTGCACACCGGTCGGATTGTGCCGGTTTATCCGGAGACAGAAGGAGTCACTTCGAAATACCTCCGCCGGTTGGTCTGGTCGGTTTTGCCTTCAAGAAGAGAGATGGTTGATTTTTTGCCGGCTCAGATTCGAGACAGAGAGCAGTTGATGGAGTTAAAAGAGGCGCTTTTGCAGATTCATTTTCCGGAAAGTTGGCAAAAGATGGAGAAGGCGAAAGAGCGATTGGCTTTTGATGAACTCTTTTTGATTCAATTGAAGATGCTGCTTTTGAGAACAAAATGGCAGAAGAACCGCGCGCCAAAAATTCGGTTTGAGGTGAATTGGGTTCAAAAACTGGTCGCCAAACTGCCTTTTAAATTGACCAATGCTCAGCGCCGAGCGGCTTGGGAGATTATTTGCGATTTGGCTGGGGGGAAAGAGGGGTTAAAGGAAGATGGAAAGATTGAGACGGTGCCGCCGATGAATCGCCTTTTGGAAGGAGATGTTGGTTCGGGCAAGACAGTGGTGGCAGCCATTGCTATCCTGGTTGTCGCGCACAACCATTTTCAATCAGTGTTTTTGGCTCCCACTGAGGTGTTAGCGATTCAGCATTTTCGCAATTTGGTCAAGTTGTTTGAGGGTTTTCAGATTTCGGTGGCGCTTTTGACCCAAGGCAAGAAAGAGTTGGTTCAGATTTCGGCGTCAGGAAGTTCGATTGAAAAGGTGGAAAAGGCAGATTTGGTCCGGCTTTTGAAAGAGGGTAAGGTGGATTTGGTTATTGGGACTCATGCGTTGTTGGAAGAAGAGGTCTTTTTTAAGCGGTTGGCTTTGGCGGTGATTGATGAACAGCATCGATTTGGGGTCAAGCAGCGGGCGGCGCTGTGTCGCAAGTCAGAGACCACGCCTCACCTTCTTTCAATGTCAGCCACGCCGATTCCTCGGACCCTCAGTCTGGCTTTGTATGGCGATTTAGATCTTTCGATTTTGGATGAAATGCCCAAGGGTCGGCAGAAGGTGGTCACCTATCTTGTCCCGCCGAACAAGCGGGACGGCGCTTATCAATTTATCCGCAAGCAGATTAAAGAAGGGCATCAGGCTTTTGTGATTTGCCCGCTGATTGAGGAGTCGGACCGGTTGGGGGTGAAGGCAGCGAAGGAGGAGTATGAGCGTTTGAAGAAGGAGGTTTTTTCAGATTTGAGACTTGGATTGTTGCATGGTCGGATGAAGAGTAAAGAGAAAGAAGAGGTGATGGGAAGGTTTCAGAGAGGGGAGTTGGATATTTTGGTCTCGACCGCGGTGGTAGAGGTAGGGGTGGATGTGCCCAATGCCACCGTGATGGTGATTGAGGGAGCGGAGCGATTTGGTTTGGCGCAATTGCATCAATTTCGAGGGCGGGTGGGTCGGTCAGAATATCAGTCTTATTGTTTGCTTTTTACAGAGACCAGCTCAGCGGCGGTGGTCAACCGACTCAAGGCGCTGATGAAAATTTATGATGGGTTTCGGCTGGCGGAGAAGGATTTGGAGATGCGGGGACCAGGAGAATTGGCGGGGGTGAGGCAGCACGGATTTTGGGATTTGAGGATGGCTTCGTTGCGAGACGCGAAGATGATTGAGCGGGCGCGACGGGCAGCGAAAATGGTTTTAGAGAAGGGGTTGCTTTCCACCGCTTTGAAGGAACGGTTAGAGGGGATGGAGCGGGAGTAAAAAATAAAAAATAAAAAATAAAAAATCAAAAACACAAATTAAAAATAAAAAAATTGACGCGGTTGGGGAGAGCGGTTCGGTTCGGGTGGAAGGGAAAAATGGGATTAATGGGAGTTGTGGGAAGGAGCGGAGGACGCGAAGGCACCAAGCAGCAAGGCGGGGCGTTTTAGAAGGGATGGGTGGAATGGGAGGCAGCAGGGGCGCAGGCGGAGCGGGTGAGGGAGAAGGTGCGGGGTTGAAGGAAGGTGGAGAGTAAGATAGAATAGAGACAAAGGAAAGGAAGAAGGAGCCGACGTGGCGGAATTGGCAGACGCCCTTGGCTTAGGACCAAGGGGGCGAAAGCCCTTGCAGGTTCGAGTCCTGCCGTCGGCACAACCTAAGATTAATATGCGATATCGCATATTTAATAGAAATGATTGGGTTTTTTTATTTTTGGGTTTGTTGTGGTTGGGGGCGCGGAGGGGGAAATCAAAAATAAAAAACCAAAAATCAAAAATAAAAAATAAAAAAATTGGCGCGGTTGGGGAGAGCGGTTCGGTTCGGGTGGAAGGAAAGAGAAATAAAATAAAAAACCAAAAATCAAAAATCAAAAACACAAATTAAAAATAAAAAATTACGCAGGTGAAGGGGTTTTTCCGGCAAGGTGCCTTCAAGGGTAAAAGGAGCGGTTTGGATGGGATGAATGGGAGTTGTGGGAGTTATGGGATAAAATGGGAAGGAGCGGAGGGCGCGAAGGCAACAAGCAGCAAGGCGGTGCGTTTTAGAAGGGATGGGTGGAATGGGAGTTGTGGGAGTAATGGGAGGAAGGGGAGAAATGTGTGGGATTGACAGAGGTTTCTCCTTTTTTTATAATGGCAGGGAGGATTAAGATGATTAAAGGAGTCCAAGATGCCTATTGCTCTCATAGTTTCTCTTGCCGCTGCCTTGGTGGCAGGGCTTGGTCTGGGTTATGGAATTAGAGAACAAATCATTCGTAAAAAGAAGGAGGATGTTAGCAAGAAAGCGAAAGAAATTATCTTAGAAGCAAAGGACGAGGCTCTCAAAATCAAAGAAGAGGCAAAAAAAGAAGAGGAGGAACGGAGGAAATATTTAGAAAGTTTGGAACAGAGTCTCCGGCGAAAAGAAGACCTATTAGAAAAGCGCTTTGAGTCTTTGGATGAGAAGCAGAAGAGGCAGGAGGAGAGAGAAAATGAGTTGGCTCAAATCAGAGAACACTTACTTGCTGCCCGCAAAGAGCAGGAGGCTCTACTTGAGAAGATCGCCAAAATTTCGAAAGAGGGGGCACGGCAGGCACTATTAGACTTGGTTGAAAAAGAGTATAAGGAAGATATTTTGAGGCAGATAAAGAAGGTTACCCGGGAAGCAAAGGAAGAGGCGGATAAGGAAGCGAGAAAGATTTTGGTTGATGTGATGCAGCGGATTGCCTCTGAGCAGGCGACTGAAAATACGGTTTCCACGGTTCATCTACCCTCTGAGGATATGAAAGGAAGGATTATTGGTCGCGAGGGTCGCAATATTCAGATTTTTGAAAAGGTGACAGGCGTGGATGTGATTATCGACGATACCCCTGAGGTGGTAACGCTTTCTGCTTTTGACCCAATCCGACGAGAAGTAGCCAGAATTGCCTTGGAGCGGCTGATTAGCGACGGTCGAATTCAACCTGCCCGGATTGAGGAGCAGGTGGAGAAGGCCAAGGAAGAGGTGGGTCGGCAGATTCGGGAGGCAGGGGAACAGGCAGCGGTGGATGTCGGCGTTTCAGGATTGCATCCCGATTTGATTAAGATACTTGGTCGGCTGAAATACCGCACCTCTTATGGTCAAAATGTGCTGAAACACTCTATTGAAACTGCTCATATTGCTGGGCTTTTGGCGGCGGAACTGGGAGCGGATGTGGCAACAGCAAGAAAGGCGGCTTTACTTCATGATATTGGTAAGGCGGTTGATCAGGTCGTCCCTGGCGCCCACCATCATATCTCGCGAGATATCGCCAAGAAGTATGGTTTGCCCGATGAGGTGGTTGAAGCGATTGCGGCTCATCATGATGATATTGAGCCCAAGACAGTGGAAGCGGTGATTGTGCGGGTGGCGGATGCTATTTCTGGCGCTCGGCCCGGCGCCCGACAGGAAAACTTAGAGAGTTATATCAAACGAGTTGAGGAGTTGGAAAACATCGCCAATGGTTTTGAAGGAGTAGACAAGGCTTATGCCATTGCAGCAGGTCGGGAGGTGCGGATTATCGTTCGACCAGAAGAAATCGATGATTTAGAGATGGCTAAACTGGCAAAAGCGATTGCCAAAAAGATTGAGGAGACAGTGCAATATCCGGGTGAAATTAAGGTTAATGTGATTCGGGAGACGCGGGCAGTGGATTATGCCAAATAGCCCAAAAATGACAAATGTGATTTTCAAGAAAGGAGTAGGATGAATAAGCAAGACTTGGTCGCTGAAATCGCAAGACTCTTGCCCAATGTGCCCAAAACCAAGGTTTCACGAGCGGTTTCGGCGCTGCTTTCAACTATTTCTGAGGCGCTGTCCCGAGGAGAAAAGGTGACTCTTTTGGGGTTTGGTACCTTTTACTTGGGTCAGCGGAAAGCAAAAAAGGGTGTTCACCCCAAAACCAAGCAGCCAATTGTCATCCCGGCGGCAGCGGTGGTTAAATTTCGGCCAGGAAAGGAATTAAAAAAAGGGGTTCGGTAAAAGGTGATAGAAGGAGAGGGGCGAGAAAATAAAAATAAAAAATTGGGTGTGAAAAGGGGCGGTGAAGGCGCTGAGCGTTCTCCAGAAGGGCGAGGAATGGGTGGAAGAAGTTCTCCTTCTGGGGCGGCTCGCCTGCAAGCGGGCTCGCCGTGTTTTTTAATAATTTCAAGTTTTTCTATGAATGAATCATAACTCATTTCAGAAGGTTTTGTAAAAAAACGAGCTTGAAAAATTGTTACTTTGGCGAAAAAAAGAGATGCTAGTTTACCCAGCATCTCTGTTAGATGGAGCTAACCCCTAAAACATTAATATTCTTCGGTACAATCCTTCTGATGAGGTTTTGGAGAACATTACCAGGTCCTACTTCGATGAATGTACAAGCGCCGTCCGCGACCATATTTAGTATGGTTTTATACCAGCGGACAGGGGAAGTTAACTGGGCAATCAAATTTTCACGAATAACAGCTGGATTGGTAGCGGGTTTCGCATTCACATTTTGATAGATGGGGCAAATTGGCTGATTGAAAGTAGTCTCGTTAATGACTTTTGCCAATTCAACGCGTGCCGGTTCCATCAGGGGTGAATGGAATGCACCGCTCACATTTAAAGGGATGATGCGCTTAGCACCAGCTTCTTTTAGTTTTTGAGAGGCAATTTCTATCCCCTTTAAAGAACCAGAAATTACAATCTGTTGGGGCTCATTATAATTGGCCGGAACAACCGTTTCCTTAATAGAGTCGAGCGTTTCTTCTATAATTTTATCATCCAATCCCAGAACAGCTGACATAGTTGAAGGTTCGGTATCACAGGCTTTTTGCATGGCTTCAGCGCGCACTATTACAAGGCGCAGTCCATCTTCGAACGATAATGCTTTCGCCGCTACCAACGCAGACAATTCTCCCAGAGAATGACCGGCTACCATATCTGGTGCAGATTTATCGTTAAGGATGGTAGCAAGGATTACCGAGTGTAAAAATATTGCAGGTTGAGCAATTTCTGTTCGTCTCAGGTATTCTTCCGTCCCTTCAAACATTAAATTTGTAATGCGGAATCCTAAAATTGTATTTGCTTTTTCAAACAATTCTTTTCCCATCGGGGTATTGTTATATAGCTCCTTACCCATTCCCACAAACTGAGTTCCTTGTCCCGGAAAAACGTATGCTTTCATATTGAGTCACCCCCTTTTATTAATGTGCGATTTTTATGAAAAAATTTTCTTTGACAATACAAAACCAAAAATTAAGTTTTTGCTGGAAATTTTCCTTCAATTTGGTCGCCGAGCGAAGCGAGGCGGTCCATATCGTTGACTTTTACTGAAATGCGCCCTCGGGAGGAATCGAACCTCCATCTCCGCCTTAGGAGTGCGGAGCTCTATCCGTTGAGCTACGAGGGCTCTTCCTTTATTTTAGGTCTTTTGGATGGTATAATCAAGGCACCGGGATGTAGCTTAGTGGACTAAAGCGCTGGCTTCGGGAGTCAGAGATCGGCGGTTCGAATCCGCCCATCCCGATGAATTAACCAAATTTTTGGGAAGTAAATTCCGGATAAAGATAATGAAAAAACCGATTTTTCGTACCCTCAACAAAATTGCTTTCCTTCTTTTTTTAACCGGGGTGGTTTTGGGTTTGTTTTTGACGGCGCAGTGGAAAGCAAAACCATCGCGGGTGACCAGCCCGGTCATTCCTTATACCAGTTTAAGAGAGACGCGCGACATTCTTCAGGCTGAGAATGAAGAGCTGAAGAACCAAATCGCTGGATTACAAAACCAGATTAATCAGACACAGGACCTCTTAAAAAAGGGAAGAGTCGTTTCTTCGAGGACATTAGAGCAGTTAGAGGGATTGAAGACAGAAGTCGCTCTGACACCGGCTGTCGGAAACGGGGTGAAGATTGTTTTAGCCGATAGCCCAACCGGTCCGGCCAGCGAAGAAACCATTGTCCACGCTGCCGACCTGCGCGACTTGATGAACCTGCTTTGGGGAAGTGGTGCCACCGCGATTTCAATAAACAATCAGCGGATTTCTGCTTTTACCTCAATCGACTGCATTGTGAATACCATTTTAATTAACAATGTGCGACTGACCTCTCCGTTTGAGATTAAGGCGATTGGCAATCAAAACCAGATGTTGAAAAACCTTAAAGACGAGGGAATTTTATCTGATCTCCATCGGCGGAAGAGCCTTGGTTTGATTTTTGAGGTTTCGAAGTCGAACCGATTGGAGTTGCCTGCTTACAACGGCAGTTATAATATCTCTTTTGCTGAGGTGGTGCCATGACGCAGAAAAGGGACCAAGTGGTTTTATTAGTGGTGGCTTTGATTTTGGGATTGTTGGTGATGAGACAGCTGTTGGTTTCGCCCCATCTTCAAAAGGTTAGCAAGATAGAGGAGGAGCAGTTGCTTGCTTTGGAGGTGGCTCGTTTGATTAAGGCTAATGCTGATTTGAGGGAGGAGATTCAAACCTTAGGAGAAACTTTTTCCACTTATCAAAAGTCTTTGGAGAACAGAAAGGAAGCCGAGGGTGAGGTTCAAAAAAATCTCCAAAAATACCAGGTGATTGCGGCTGAGAGCAAGGTGAAGGGGCCGGGAATAGAGGTGGATATTGAAGGGCCGTTAAGTAAGGAGGATTTTGTTGATTTGATTAATGCCTTAAAGAATATCGGAGCAGAAGCAATAAGCGTCAATGGAATCCGGTTGACTCCTTTTTCTTATTTCGGTAGTAGCCAAGGGCAGGTGGTGTTGGACAAAAAGAGGTTGGACCAGCCTTACCGTATTTTGGCTATCGGCGATAGCAGTCTCTTGGCCGAAGCGCTCCAGCGGAAGGGAGGAGTGTTGGATTTGATTCAAGCCGCCCCCAAAGAGGTTAAGGTGGGGGTGGAGAAGAGGGAAACGGTGGTGCTGGAAGCTGCGGAGGGGAGAAGATAAAAATAAAAAATAAAAAACCAAAAATCAAAAATCAAAAACACAAATTAAAAATAAAAAAATTGGGTGCGGTTGGGGAGAGCGGTTCGGCTCGGGTGAAAGGGGAGGAAGGGAAAATCAAAAATCAAAAATAAAAAATAAAAAACGGGGTGCGGTTAGGGAGAGCGGTTCCGTTTGGAAGGGAAGGAAAGAGGTGGAAAGGGGGAGAAGGGGATAAATGGGAGTTATGGGAGAAATGGGTAAGTTGGAGAGAGGGATGACGGTTGTGCTGGAAGGGGCGGTTGTTCAGGAAGGCTTCCTCAATGGAAGAGGAAAGAGGGTGACTGGTTTGACGGGAGAAATTTGTTGTTGTGGTTTGGATGTGATACAATGGGGAAAAGATGAGCGGTAATGGAGTGGATGAGATAAATGAGGGATATGAGAGGGGGAATAAATGAATAAAAAATTTGCCATCATTTCGATTTCTTTGGTGACGGTGCTTTTGGGGTTGGTTTATTTTTTCCACAACAAGTGGATTAGCGCTGATGTGATACCGATTCCATATTTAGACGAGTGGTTTTCTCATTGGCAGACCTATGGTGACAAATACTACTGCTCTAAAGATCAGATTTGGGCAAACGGGATTTATGAAACGGGAACCTACGGTGCTTGGTATTATGACGGGATGTGGGGAGCCTATAAATTGAGTGACTGGGTCGGCTCAGACACAGAGAAAGCTAAATGGCGCCTTTGCGCGACCTATTTCCGCGAGCCTTACCGGGACGAATATGTTTTGAAATACAACGGTCAGATTCCGGGCTGGCGAATTTTCCCTCGTGGGCTTTATGAAGATTATTTAAGAACAGGAGACGTAAAGTCCAAAGATGCGGTGATTTTGATGGCCAAAAATGCTGCTTACGCCTACCGTGATGTTAGCCCCACTGCTTCAGTTTGGAAACCAGCTTATAGTCGTGAGGTGGCTTATAATATCGATTCTTATCTTTTGGCCCACAAACTGGCTCCTGATGATCCGGCCTTTCAAAAAGATGACCCCTATATTAATGTTGCCTTATCTCATTTAGACCAATGGATTGCATGGTTGGCTAATTCTCCCAGGACAACCACGTGCCCCAATTGCGGCGACGATGGTTTTCAGCCTTTTATGGTGGGGTTGACGATTAAATCTTTATACTATGTCTATCAAAACATTAAGGACTCAACGCGGGATGTTGATCAAACAGTGGTCGCAAACATTAAAGAGAAAGTGCCCCGGATTTTGGATCTGATGTGGGACGAGGCATGGGGCGAGAATCATCCTGAAGAGAGTGGAGGAGCGCAAGCCTTTTATTACGGAAGCACTTATCGAAATTATCAGAACAAGGAAGACTTGAATCTGCTTATTGCGCCTGCTTATGCCTTTGCTTGGCAGTTAAGCGGTGAAGATCGGTTTCGGACAAGAGCAGATGAGATTTTTGCGTCCGGTGTTCAGAAGGCAAGCATAGACTATATGGGTAAGATTTTTAGTCAGAATTATTTTTGGAGTGATGATTATGTCAAGATGAGACAAACCTCTGTCAATACATCGCCTCTACCTCCATCATCCAGCTCGCCCAGTTCAAGTACACCCACAACCCCACCCAGTTCAAGTACACCCACAACCCCACCCAGTTCAAGTACACCCACGACCCCACCCAGTTCAAGTACATCCGAGACCTCGCCTTTAACACCTCCTTCGATTGGCGGACCCTCACTGGTTTCGGGTAATTTGGTGAAAGGTACGGGACCAGCGGTCTATTTCATTGAAAATGATCAAAAGCGTTTGATTCCTGACCCGGCTACCTTTTCAGCCTGGGGGTTTCGCTGGTCGGAGATTCAGTTGGTTCCGGATGAAACTTTAGACGCTCTACCAAATGGTTTTAGCCTCAGCCGTTTAGCCAAAGGCTCTTCCCAAGCTGTCTACCTCATTGACCAAGGCAAGAAATATCTCATCCCCAATCCTTCAATGTTCAATCAATGGGGCTTTAAATGGTCTGAGATTTGTCTTGTCTCTGACTCCTTGCTTGCCTCCATTCCTTCCGCTCCTACCCTTACCAGATTAGCCAAAGGCTCTTCTCCCGCTGTCTACCTCATTGACCAGGGCAAGAAGTACCTCATCCCCAATCCCTTTACCTTCAACCACTGGGGTTTTTATTGGTCAGACATCCGTACCCTCTCTGACTCCTTCCTCTCCTCCATTCCTTCCGCTCCTACCCTTACCAGATTAGCCAAAGGCTCTCCGCCAGCGGTCTACTTCCTGGAGAATGGTAAAAAGCGCCTCATCCCCAATCCTTCTACCTTCAGAAGATTAGGCTTTCAGTGGTCCTCTGTCCGCATTCTCTCTGACTCACTCATCTCTTCCATTCCCACTGGCAGCGTGAAGAGAAGATAAAAATAAAAAACCAAAAATCAAAAATCAAAAACACAAATAAAAAATAAAAAATTACGCAGGTGAAGGGGTTTTTCCGGCAAGGTTCCTTCAAGGGTAAAAGGAGCGGTTTGGGTGGGATGAATGGGATTAATGGGAGAGATGGGTAAAATGGGATAATGAGAGCAATGGGACTCTTGACAAGAAATCTCATTTAAGAGATACTTAATTTTGTGTTTCCAAAACGAGAAGGAGGTGGGTTATGCTGGGTTGGTTCGTTAGAGAAGAATTTTTACATTTTATTTTAGAGGGGGAGTATGATTTTTCGAATGCGTATTGGGTGAAAGAAGCATTTGAAATAGCCTTAAAAAATCCCCATTCTATACTTTTGTTGCATACTGAACCCGTTAAAATCGGTAATGGTTATTCCCAAATTTGCTCTTCAGGTTGTTCTTTTATGGACGTAAGCACGTTAAGGGTTTTGGTAAGTAATTTTATCAAGGACAAGCAGAAGGGGAGAGAGGTTTGGGTAATTCTCACTCCTCATTTAAAAAAACTTTTTGACATTGTTAATTTTACGAAATGGTGTGACAAAGTAGAATTACGAAATGGTGTGACAAAGTAGAAGTGTCAAACGACGAGAACTAAAAAAATTTAGCCCCCTTGATGGGGGCTTTTTATTAGGGGTTGATTTTCCTGGAGGAATAGCGTAAAATCAAAGAGCAATGGAAAAAATTGTTTTATCTGCCCAACCACGCAATGTTTTTGGTAGGAAACTCAAGGCTTTTCGAAAACAGGGTCAGGTTCCGGCCATTTTGTATGGTCATAACCTGAAGCCGATGCCTCTTTTTTTGAAGAAAGCCGAGTTTGAAAAGGTCCTGGCTCAAGCCGGCACCTCCACCCTGATTGACCTCGAAATCGAGAATGAAAAACCCAAAAAGGTTTTAATTCACGCTGTCCAGAAAGATCCGCTCACCCTCGCCCCCATTCATGCTGACCTCTACCAAGTGAAAATGACCGAAAAAATTGTTACGGAAATTCCGCTTAAGTTTGTTGGCGAGGCACCAGCAGTGGTTGAAATGGACGGCACCCTTTTGGTGAATCGGGATAATATCGAAGTGGAGTGTCTGCCCACCGATTTGGTTCACGAGATTGAAGTGGATATTTCCTCTTTGAAGACCTTTGATGATTTAATCAAGGTGGCTGATTTAAAGATTCCAAAAGGGCTTGAAGTTTTGAATGACCCTAACGAGGTGGTTGCCTCAGTCACGCCGCCCCGCAGTGAAGAAGAGTTGGCAGAGTTAGAAGCGCCGGTTGAAGAAAAAGTAGAGGAAGTGGAAGAAGCCAAGAAGGAAAAGAAAGAGGAAGAAACAGAAGGCGAAGAAGAGAGTTCATCGGATTGATGCGTTACTTTATCTTGACCTTGGGTTGTCAGATGAATCGTTCTGACGCCCAGAGATTGGCTTATCTTTTGAATTCTCTGGGGTTGGTGCCTTCTTCTGAAGAGGAGGCGGATTTGATTTTTGTGATTGCTTGCTCAGTGCGGCAGAGTGCGGTTGATCGGATCTACGGCAAACTCAAGGATTGGCAAAAAAAGAAGGTCATTTTAACCGGTTGTCTTTTGCCTTTTGACCAACAAAAACTTAAAGACAAGGTCAGTCTCATTTTTCCGATTAGCGAACTGCATCATCTGCCTCAACTTCTGGGACAAATTTTGCCTTCATTGCAGTTCAAAGACTGGCTTTGCGCTTTTGACCATTATCTTCAACTGCCACCACTCATCAGCGGAAAAGAAAAAGAGGGATATCTGCCGATTATGACCGGCTGTAATCATTTTTGCACTTACTGTGCTGTGCCTTACACCCGTGGTCAAGAGGTCTCCCGCGATAAAAAGGAGATTTTGGCTGAGGCGACTTTTCTACTTCAAAAAGGAATCAAACGCCTTATTCTTCTTGGTCAGAATGTGAACAATTATAAAGAGCCTGGGCAAAAAGAGGGTGATTTTGTTGCTCTGTTGAAAGAATTGGTGGCTTTGCCTTTTGACTTTCAATTGGGATTTATCAGTGCCAATCCCTGGAACTTTCCTTTCGAGTTGATTGAGTTGATTCAAAAAGAGCCCAAATTATTAAAAGAGATTCATCTTCCTCTTCAATCAGGCGATGACCAAGTTTTGAGACGAATGAACCGACCCTACACCGCTTCTCAATACCTCACCTTGATCCAAAAGCTCAGAGAACATATTCCTCAACTTTATCTCAGCACAGACATTATTGTTGGTTTTCCGGGTGAAACAGAGGAACAATTTCAAAACACGGTCAAGGTTTGTCAAAAAGCGGGTTTTGATAAAGCCTATATCGCGATGTATTCCCCGCGGCCCGGCACAGTGGCAGCCCGCTGGTCCGATGATGTTCCTTTGAAAGAAAAGAAGAGGCGCTGGTTGATTTTAGAAAAGATAATTAACCAACCCCAGCTAAAGAAGCAAGCTCGCTCTTTAACTTCTTTATGAGAGTAGCCACTTCCATCGCGCCGAGGTCTCCTTTTTTTCTTTCCCGGACAGCCACCTTTTTCTCTTCCACTTCTTTGTCGCCAATCACAAGCATATAGGGGATTTTTTGTAATTCTGCGTCCCGAATTTTTCTGGGTAAGGTTTTATTTTCTTCGTCTAATTCCACTCGAAAGCCTTCTTTTCGCAATTCTTTTGCAACTTGTTGGGCATATTCCAGATGGCGGCTGGCTAAAGGAAGAAGAATGAGTTGGGTGGGAGCAAGCCAAAGGGGTAAATCACCAGCGTAATGTTCCAGCAAAACCCCAATAAACCGCTCCAAAGAACCCAAAAGGGCGCGATGAATCATCACCGGACGCTCTTTTTGACCCTTTTGGTTAAAGAAGAAAAGGTCAAAGCGCTCTGGCAGGTTAAAATCAATCTGGATGGTGGTGCATTGCCACTGCCGACCAAGCGAATCCCTTAATTTTAAGTCAATTTTAGGACCATAAAAAACGCCCCCGCCGGGATCAACCTGAAAGTCTAATTTCAGTTTTTTCATCACAGATTGAAGCACCTTTTCCGCCCATTGCCAGTCTTTTTTGCTGCCAGCGTATTTGGCGGGTCGGGTGGAAAGATAAAGGTCGAACTTTTCAAATCCAAAATTTTTTAAGAGAGTTAGCCCCTCGCTTAAGACCTTTTTAAGTTCTTGGGCAAGTTGTTCTTTGGTGCACCAGATATGGGCATCGTCCTGGGTAAAACCACGCACGCGGCTCAAACCATGCAGCACCCCGGAGCGTTCGTAGCGATAAACCGTGCCAAATTCAGCGTATTTCAGGGGAAGGTCGCGGTAGGAGCGCGGTTCGGATTGGTAAAGCTTCACCGCAAAAGGACAGTTCATCGGTTTGATTAAATAACTTTCTCTTTCAATCTTAAAAGGGGGATAGATATTTTCGCGATAAAGTTCCCAATGACCAGAAGTTTGCCAGAGTTTAAGGTTGCCTAAATGTGGGGTGACCACCCATTGGTAGCCGCGCTGGGTTAACTGACGGTAGAGATAATCTTCGATCAATTTTCTCAAGATGGCCCCTTTGGGTTGCCAAAGCGGCAGGCCCGCGCCCACCTCTTGGTCAAAAAGAAAAAGTTTTAACTGTTGGCCCAAGAGGCGGTGGTCGCGTTTTTCGGCTTCTTCTTTGATGGAAAGATAGTTTTTGAGCTCCTTGTGATTTTCAAAAGCCAGGCCGTAAATCCGGGTTAACATCGGATTTTTTTCATCGCCTTTCCAATAAGCACCGGCCAATTTTTCTAACTTAAACCCCTGAGGATCGATTTGGGCAGTGGAGCGGAGGTGCGGTCCCTGACAGAGGTCAATGAATTCGCCAGATTGATAAATGGTTACTTGTTCTTCGGGCAGTTCTTGGAGAAGCTCTAGTTTGTAGGGTTGGTGGCGGAAGAGTGTTTGGGCTTCTTTTTTGGGAATGATTTTTTTGGTGAAAACGCGACCCTCTTTGATAATTTTTCTCATCTCTTCCTCAATCCGGGTTAAGTCTTCTGGTTGGAGTGTTTGGTCGGTCTGACTCAAGTCAAAATCATAATAAAAACCGTTTTCAATCGCCGGGCCGATCCCTAACTGGGCTTTGGGATAAAGTTTTAAGACTGCTTCAGCAAGGATATGAGCGAGAGAATGACGCAGGGTTTGAAGATTAACCATTTTTTCTCCTGTTTGTATTAAACACCAAAAAGGGGATGGTTGCAATCCCTTGATAGACAAAATAAAGTATTGTAAAGTAAAGACGAGGAATGAGCAAAATGGGGGCAATAAAACGATGGCGCCTGATTTTAGCCATTTTTGTCTTGGTGGCTTTGGGGTGGGGTAGTTATTTGGTCAAGAGCCCCTTTTTTATTAGCGCCAATATCAACCAACCCTTAGAGTTTTATGTCTCACCCAATGGCAGCCCTCAGGGAGATGGCAGTAGAGAGCATCCCTGGGATTTGCAGACTGCTTTAAATCAACCTGCTGCTGTTCAACCTGGTTCTATCATCTGGCTTTTAGGTGGCACCTATAAGGGCCAGTTTGAAAGTCACCTTAAAGGCACTGAGAGCGCGCCCATCAGGGTAAGAGCATTGCCTGGTGAGAGAGTGGTTTTAGATGGCTATACTGGTCAGACCTCAGGCAATTTTGGCTCAACCCTCTCAATAGCCAATGATAGCAAATACAGCTGGTATGAAGGCTTTGAGGTGACTACTTCTAATCCCAAGAGGGTGACGAAGGATACTGGCTATAACCCTACTGATATGGCTATCGGTGGTGGAGTTAATGTTTATGGACCGCAAAACAAGCTGATTAACCTCATCATTTACGATAACACTTCCTCGGGTATCGGTTTTTGGACTGCTCCTGAACCTGGTGGGGGTGAAGCCTATGGTAATATCATTTTTAATAATGGCTGGCAAGCGCCAGATCGCTGGCATGGCCATAGCATCTATGCTCAAAACCTCTATGGCACTAAACTTTTTAAGGATAACCTGATTATCAATCCGCTCTCCTATGGCATCCATTTCTATGCTGAAGGTGGCTCATTGGTAGGCTCTGTCTGGCAGAGAAATGTTGCCTTTGGGGGCAGTCATACCTGGGGCGGCTCAGCCGGGGTGGAAAACTTAAGGATAGAGGATAACTTCTTCTATGGAGGTGTCTTCTATCTGGGTTATAGCAATGCTATTAATGAGGATATTGTCTTTAAGGGTAATTATGTGATGGCGACACTGATCCCCCAGTACTTAAAAAATGCTACTTTTACCGATAACGTCTTTGGGGGTCTCTTACCTTTAACCAATCTCTTCTCTATCCAACCTTATAGCGCTCCTTCAGATTTTCGCTTTGAGGGCAATCAATATTACAACAAGAGTCAGAGTATGGCTTTGGGTAGGGTTTGGCTCTCTTGGCAGCTAGGCAGTGATAATCTGGGGTTAATAAGGCAAAGAGTGGAGCGTTGCACAGGCGCGGACTGCACCGATTTTAGTCCAATTGTTGGTGGTAGTAAACTGAGCAACTCTGCCACAAGCATCTTAGACCAGGGGCTGAGCCCTGGAGCAACCTATCGGTATCGGGTGCGCACTGATGATGCTGCCTACAATGTCAGCTACTCCCCTGTCATCACTGTCACAATTCCTGCAGCAACCAGCGCTTCTTCTGACCAGACCCCACCCCTACCCCCAAGATACCTCTCAGCCAAAGCCAATCCTCCCTCCAGTATCACTCTCTCTTGGTTTCCTGGGTTAGATAACATTGCCCTCTCTGAGTATCAGATTGAACGCTGTGCTGGTGAAAACTGTAGCAACTTTGAAAAAATCGCCAGCCTCTCTTTCCAAAAGACCAGCTATACAGATACCAATCTTTCTCCTGATACCCTCTACCGCTATCGCCTAAGAAGCAAGGATCTTTTAGGTAATCTCTCTGATTACTCTGAGATTGTCTCAGCAACCACCCTAACAGGGACTGATGCCACTCCGCCCTCTGCTCCTACTGAACTCTATGCCTCGGCCAATGCCAGCAGTTTACTCCTTGTCTGGCATCCTAGCAGTGATAATGTGGGAGTAGTAGAGTATCAGATCGAAAGGTGTGAAGGCGAGAACTGCCAGGATTTTACCCAAATTGGCACCTCGGCAACCAACACCTTTGTGGTTCCTACTGGCGCTCATTCTTCAGAAACTGGCACCACCCAGCGCTACCGAGTAAGAGCCAAAGATGCAGCTGGTAATCTTTCACCCTATTCCTCTGTAGAGTATCTCTTGGCAGTGACCGCTGCTCAGAATGGTGATACCACACCACCTGCTGCTGCCAGTAATCTTACGGCCTATGCAGGCTCACTAATGAGTCTTTGCTCCACCCTCTACTTTAATGGCTCTGTCTCTGGCTACCAAAACTGCCCAGCTGGCGCCCATCGCTGGCAGGAAGATTTTGGTTATGATCTTTCTGGAGAGTACTTAAGCGGTCCTTCTGGTATCTGGGTCTTTGTCATTCCTAATGATTATGACCCCAACCAAGCCAATGTGGTCATCTACAACTGGGATAAAGCCGCAGAGGTGGAGATTCCTGAGAGCGAAATTCAGAAGGTCTTAAAGCCGGGTGATTCCTATAGACTGCATAATGTCCAAGACTACTTTAATGATATTGACAGAGGCGATTATTCGGGTGGTGCTCTAAAGGTGCGTATGACCAATCGCAGCCGAGCAGTGCCCTTTGGTCTGGATCCAGCTACCTGGAACAAACCCTCTACCTTTCCTGAGTTTGGTGTCTTTCGTCTCTATCGCACTCCTGACTCAACACCGCCGACCACACCTTCAAACTTCAAAGCCGAATCCTTTTCTTCTAACGCCATCAAATTAACCTGGCAAGCTTCAACAGATAATGGAGTGCTGGCCGGCTATCAGATTGAGCGCTGTCAGGGGGTAGACTGCACTGATTTTCAGACCATCTTCTCTACCCCTTCCTATTACTACTACTTCATTGACACCAACCTCTCTCCTAACACTGTCTATCGCTATCAAATCAAAGCCAAAGACCAAGTCAACAACCTCTCTTCTCCTTCCTCCATTGTCTCTGCCTCTACCTTATCTGCCTCTGGTGGACCAACCACCCTCACCACCTTGCCCAGGTTGGTCAAAGGCTCTTCTCCCGCTGTCTATCTCATTGACCAAGGCAAGAAGTACCTCATTCCCAACCCTTCCCTGTTCAATCAATGGGGCTTTAAATGGTCTGAGATTCGTCTTGTCTCTGATTCTTTGCTTGCCTCCATTCCTTCCGCTCCTACCCTTACCAGATTAGCCAAAGGCTCTTCTCCCGCTGTCTACCTCATTGACCAAGGTAAGAAATATCTCATCCCCAATCCCTTTACCTTCAACCACTGGGGTTTTTATTGGTCAGACATCCGTACCCTCTCTGACTCCTTCCTCTCCTCCATCCCTTCCGCTCCTACCATTACCAGATTAGCCAAAGGCTCCTCAAAAGCTGTCTACTTCCTGGAGAATGGTAAAAAGCGCCTCATCCCCAATCCTTCTACCTTCAGAAGATTAGGCTTTCAGTGGTCCTCTGTCCGCACTCTCTCTGACTCACTCATCTCTTCCATTCCCACTGGCAGCGTGAAGAGAAGATAAAAATTGGGTGCGGTTAGGGAGAGCGGTTCCGTTTGGGTGGAAGGGAAGAGAAATAAAAATAAAAAACCAAAAATCAAAAATAAAAAACACAAATAAAAAATAAAAAAATTGGGTGCGGTTAGGGAGAGCGGTTCCGTTTGGGTGGAAGGGAAGGAAGGGAAAAAATGGGATAAATGGGAGTAATAGGAGAAATGGGAAAGTTGTAGAGAGAGGTGACGGTGGTGCTGGAAGGGGCGGTTGTTCAGTGAGGTTTCCTCGAGAGAAGATGGAAGTTAAAAAGTACAATTAAAAATTAAAAATTGAAACCTGACGCAGGGAAGAGGCAGGAGTTAGGCGGGAGAGATTTCTTTAATGGTCTACTAAAAGTCCTGAATTTTTACATTTTTTGATTTTGGACTCAAGTTGTGGTATAATCAATTTAATAAAAGTAATGACCAACCGGTCCGATCAAAAAATGATTATTGAGGTTTCAACCGCAACGGTTTTGAAGATTTTTGGCGTGGCGGTATTTTTGGTTTTTCTTTGGTACATTAGAGAAATTCTTATCCTTTTGGGAGTGATGATAATTTTGGTTTCAGCATTATCACCGATGGTGGATTATCTTCAACAGAGGAGAATTCCGCGCGTTTTGGCTATTATCTTTATTTATTTTGTTCTCTTTGTCCTCTTCTCTTCGGCTGTTTATTTAATCGCCCCGCCTATTATTTCAGAGATTATTCAACTGGCCCGCAACGCTCCTTTATATTTCAACAAACTTTCTTTGTTTTCCTATCAACTGATTGAATACCAGCCTCTTTTGCAAAAAGGATTAGAAAACATCGCGACCATCCTCAACAACCTAACCTATAACTTTGTTGGTGCCACCCTCTCTTTGTTTGGTGGTTTGGGTTATTTTGTGGCTGTTTGTGTATTGACCTTTTATCTGCTTTTGGGCAAAGAGAGTTTAAGCGAAACACTCATTTCTTTTTTCCCTATTAACTATAAAGAGCAGATTGTTTCTGCTTTGCATAAAATCGCCCAAAAATTGGGCGCCTGGGTGAGGGGGCAGTTACTGTTATGTTTCATCATTGGCGTGGCTTGTTATGTCGCTCTTTTGATTTTGCGTATTCCTTACGCTTTGCTTTTAGCGATTTTGGCTGGTGTTTTAGAGATTATTCCCACCATCGGTCCGATTCTTTCTGCCATCCCGGCGATTTTGTTTGCTTTTACGATTTCACCCTGGACAGCCGTGATTGTTGGTCTTTCTTATCTTTTGATTCAGCAAATTGAATCTCAACTGGTGGTGCCTAAGTTGATGGGTAGGTTGGTTGGTGTTTCGCCGGTGGTGGTGATTATTGCTTTGATGATTGGAGTAAAATTGATCGGGATTGGCGGGGCGATTCTGGCGGTGCCGATGGCTGCTGTTGTCCAAGTTGCTTTTAGCGAGTGGAGGACAAATAAGGCTTAATCTTTTGCCAAACCACTTCCGCGATTTCTGTTTTGGAAAGGATGGTTTCTTTTTGAAAGCAGCGGATAGTGAGCCAATTTTTGCGCCGAGCCATTTTTTTATATTGCTCATAGACCTGTTTTAAAAAAGGTAGATTCTTTTCATAAGCGTCCCTTTCGGTGCGGTTTTGTTTCAGAATTTCACAAAGTTTTGGCGGTAAATCAAGGAAGAGGACAATGTCAGGGTGGGGGAGACGGTATTTTTGGAAGCAGAGGCGGCGGATGAGTTGGCGGATGGTTCTTGCGTGTTGACTGTGGCGAAATTTGGCTGATTGATAGGTTTCGTTTGAGGCAGTGTAACGGTCTAGAACAACCACCTTGCCTTTTTGGAGAGCGTTTTCAATGGTTTTTTTCTCTTCGGCAAAGTTTTGGACAAAAAGTTCTGCCAAACCAGAGATGATTGGGTCAGCTTGGGCTTTTTGAGGTTCTTTGAGGACTTGTTGAATCTGTTTTCCGGTTTTGGTCTGGTAGTTGGGGAAGGAGAGGGTCAGGGTGGGAAAGCCAGCTTCTTCTAACCTTGTGACCAAAAGACGGGTTTGTGTCTCTTTGCCGCAGGCATCGACCCCTTCAATTTCAATCAAAAGACCCTTTCGGAGCTTCATTTAGGGAATGGGAAATTTTGGGTTAGTGTTTTTATTGCTTTTTTGACCTTCTGGATGGTTTTTTCATCTTTCTGGCGCAGGACCCGAGCAATCATTTGAGCAATCTGAACCATTTCTCTTTCTTTCATTCCTCGAGTGGTTATTGCGGGCGTTCCCAATCTTAAACCAGAGGGATCCCAGGGTTTTCTTGGCTCACCAGGGATGACATTTTTGTTAACGATAATGTTGGCTCTTTCTAAGAGGTCCTGGGCTTCGTTTCCTGTTATTTTCAGATTACGGAGGTCAATGAGAAGAAGATGATTATCGGTGCCATTTGAGACCAGGGTGAGTCCCTCTTTCTTCAATTCTTCCGCCAAAACCCGACAATTCTTGACTAATTGTCCGACATAAATCCGAAATTCAGGTGTTTGAGCTTCCTTAAGAGCGACGGCGATGGCAGCGGTTTGGTAATCGTGGGGTCCGCCTTGTAAACCAGGAAAAACCATCTTATCAATTTTGTCCGACAATGACTTTTTGGACATAATGATGGCACCACGTGGACCGCGTAAGGTTTTATGGGTAGTGGTCATTACGACATCAGCAAAGGGGAAGGGGGAGGGGTGTAATCCGGCCGCGACAAGCCCTGCCACATGAGAGATATCCGCCAAACAATAAGCGCCAATATGATGAGCGATTTGGGCAAAGCGCTGGAAGTTTAAAACCCTGGGGTAGGAGGTGGCACCACAGACAATCATTTTTGGTTTTTCTTTTTGGGCCAATCTTTCTACCTCATCATAATCAATCAAACCGGTCGCTGGCTCGACGCCATAAAAAATAAATTGAAAAAGTTGACCCGAAAGATTGACCGGTGCGCCATGAGTGAGGTGACCGCCCGCCTGCAAACTCATACTCAAAATTTTATCGCCCGGTTTTAGGAGAGCAAAATAAATTGCTAAATTGGCTGGACTACCTGAATAGGGTTGCACATTCACATGTTCTGCACCAAAGAGTTCTTTCGCTCTTGAGATAGCCAGCTGCTCAATTTGGTCGATATATTTGTTGCCAGCGTAATAACGCCGACCAGGATAACCCTCTGAATATTTATTGGTCAAAACCGAACCAAGCGCTTCCCTGACCACTAAGGAAGTGTAATTTTCAGAGGGAATCAAATTAAGACAGTCCTTTTGTCTTTTTTCTTCCTTTTGAATCAGGGTATAGATTTGAGGGTCAGTTTTTGAAAGATTCATCGCTAAAATGATAAAGATTGGTGGAGCTGAGGGGAATTGCACCCCTGTCCGTGACTACTTCCAAAAAGCATCTACAAGCTTAGTCTCGATTGATTTTCAAATTGCCGGTCAAATCGAGACAAAAACCCGGCAATTTTAGGTTTGGTTTATTTTCGATCAAAAGGAGTCAAACCGCTTCCTTGATCTATCTCGGCTCTATCACGCCCACACTTTAGCCACCGAGCAAACTAAAGGGGACGGCTACTGGGTTTAGGCAGTAGCGTAGGCGTAGGTTGGAGTTGCCTTTGTTGAGATTTGCTCGCCGCTCTTTGGTCGATAGTCCGTCGATCTAATACAGCCCCATTTTTGCTCTTTGAATCTTCTTTTCTGTCTCGCGTTTTTTGACCAATTCCCTTTTGTCGTAAATCTTCAGACCGCGGCAGAGTCCTAACTCTACCTTAATGACATTATTTTTAATGTACAGGCGTAGGGGGAGGAGGGTGATGCCTTTTTCTTGTAATCTTCCAGCGAGACGGTTAATTTCTTGTTTGCGGAGGAGGAGTTTGCGGCTGCGGTTCGGCTCTTCGGTTGAGATGTGAGCGTTAATTAGCCAGAGTTCTCGACCAAGGATTTTGGCAAAACCACTCTTGAGATTGACCTTCTTTTGCCGCACTGCCCGCACTTCTTCACCGGTAAGCGCCAGACCCGCTTCGTACCGTTCCAAAAGATGGTAGTTTGCAAGAACTCGTTTGTTTTCAGCCAATACCTGAACCACAAAAAAATTATATCATTAACCAATGGGCTTGTAAAGGGAAATTGGGAGAAAAAAGTGTTATCATAGTCTTGGCAAAGGGGTTCGCCCCTTAAAAAAACCGGGAGGCACCGAAGTCAAACGAAGATTAGATGGCAACCTTTTCGCCTTTTTATAGAATAACAGCCAGAGTTTTCTCTGGCTTTTTGCTTGAAATAGTCTCTGAGAGAAGAAAAAGGAGGGGCATCTCGGGATAGGCGGGATTTTGGATAGGGAGGGTTGTAACTCGGTGTCAGTTTGTTATAATAGAATCAATGCGTCCCTATATCATTGGTATTACTGGTGGTACTGCTTCAGGGAAAACCTTTGTTATTGAGGCATTGAAAGATCGTTTCAACGGCAAAATTTTGGTGATCTCGCAAGATCAGTATTACAAAAGCGAGCGGGGATTGTTTATGAATCGTTGGGAGCGGGCGAATCTTGATTCTCCTGAGGCCTTTGATAACCATCTGTTAGTGGAACATCTTCAGAAGTTGATTGAGGGAGAAACTGTTTTAGCGCCTATTTATGACTACAAAACCCATCACCGTCTGAAAACCAAAATCCCACTTGAGCCGCGGCCAGTGATTATTGTTGAAGGGATTATGATTTTTAATATCCCCCAATTACGGGAAATGTTCGATTATAAAATCTATCTCCAGGCTGATCCTGATATTCGTTTAGCGCGACGACTATTAAGAGATATTGAGGAACGGGGAGTGAGTATTGCCAATCTAAGGGGGACGATCGAGTGGTATATGAATAATGTGAAGCCGATGCACGAAAAATACATTCGTCCGATGAAAAAATACGCTGATTTAATCCTCAATACCAACCACGGTGGTTTGGGTGCTGCTGAAAAGGTTGCGCAAATTATTGAAGATAAGTTAAAATCATCCAAAGGGGCAGTTAAGCGCGCGTAGCTCAGTGGCAGAGCATCTGTTTGACGTACAGAAGGTCAGAGGTTCGAATCCTCTCGCGCGCATGAGTGAGGAATGATTTCGATTAGTCAGGATATTCTCTTTTGACCATAGGCAGGGGCGATGGCAATTGATTTCCGTAGTCCCAATTTGATTTCTTTAATTGAGCATTGATTAATTTTATGTTTCCAGGCTGAAATCGCTGTCAAGAGCGAGTTTGGGCTATTGGTAGACAAACTGGGCAGACCGTTTTAAAATCGGACGGTCTTTCGATTGTGGCTTTTGTGATTTTTCGTTTCTTTTAAGATTGATAAGCTCAGTTTTGCCAAGATTTCCTTCACCTCCTCATCCGTGACCTGTTCAAAGTGAGTATAGAAATCGCCGACCGCGAAGAAGGTTTCAGGAGTGTGAAGAGCAATGATTTGGTCCGCTTCTTTTTGAAGTTCCTTGACTGCCAAGGAAGAGGCGACTGGGACAGCCACCACCACACGGTCGGGTTTTTCTTTCTTTACCTCACGGGCAGCCACCTTCATGGTTAATCCAGTAGCCAATCCATCATCAACCAAAACCACTGTTTTGCCCCAAAGACTGACTCTTTTTTGATTACCTCGGTATTGAGCCACTCTTCTTAAAATCTCCTCTTTTTCTTTTGGGATTGCTTCTTTAAGATAATCTTCCATTCCCGGATATCCTGTTTCCTCACTCAAAACGACGGTTCCTCCTTCCCCGAGCGCGCCAATGGCATATTCTGGATTGGTGGGATAGCCAATCTTTCGGACGACCCAAAAATCAAACGGTAAATTCAAAACCCGCGCCACTTCTGCCCCGACCACTATCCCGCCGCGTGGTAAAGCCAAAACCAGGGCATTTTCAAGGGCAATTTTCTCTTTTAAAGCAAGGGCTAATCTCTGACCCGCTTCTTTCCGGTCAAAAAAGAGACTCATCTTTCTCCTTTTTCGCGGAGCGGAAAACGAACCAGAAGATGATAGAGCGGTCCCGCTTTTTTCAACTCACTTTCCATCAGGTCTAAATGCGTGACAGAAAATCGAGCGAATCGTCGTTCTTTATTTCTTTCCATTAAAAAGGGCAAAATCTCTTTGTTTGTTTTTTCTTTGACGCGGCCCAAGGTGATGTGCGGGCTGAATTCGCGTAAATCAAGACGAAAACCTGCCTCAGTGAGGATGCGGAAAAGGGATTGGTTGAGTAACCTTAAATAGCGCTCCTCAACCAAACCCACCCAAATCACCCGCGGTCTTCTTGTGGAAGGAAAGACGCCGAGGCCCTTTGGTTCAAGATGAAACGATTCTATCTCACCAAGGCTATTTTGAAGAACAGAGCAGAGGTTCGTTTTTTCTTCTGGGGCAAGATGACCGAAGAAAACAAGGGTGAGATGGAGATTTTCTTCAGGAATCCATTTTACTCCCGGAAGGTGACCGAGAAGTTCTTTCTGAAAAGCGGCAATGGTCTTTTTTTGTTCTTGGGGTAGGTTAATTGCCAAAAAGACATTTCTCATTTTCACTTTTTATTTCGCGAAAAAGTCATTTTTTCGGATTGTTCTGCTTGAATCAGGGGTGGATGGCCTTTGAGATATCCTTGATAAGGCATTGGTTTTTTACCGGCTGGTTGAACAATCTCCAAAACCAATTTTCCATTTTCTAAATGAGCCTGGTGGATGAGCACCCTTTCTCCTTTAACCTTGGTCCAAACCTTGGGCCAGGGACAAAAAGCGCGAATTTTCCTTTCAATTTGCCCGATTGTTTTGGAGTCTAGAGAGTTGAGTGTTTCTAGAGGAAGATAACCGTCTTCTTTTTGAATGAGTCGGGTGTAGGTGGCTTGACGATGATTTTGGGGTTTTGGTTTAAGCTCCCCTTGCAGCCAAAGCGGCAAGGTTTTGAGTAAAAGATTTCGGGAGAGTTTAGCCAGTTTTTGACTCAAACTTTGGCTTGTTTCCCTTTCATCGAGAGACAATTCTGCCTGAGCGAGAATCGGACCATGGTCTAACTTCTCATCTAAGAGAAAAATGGTTGTCCCGGTCTTTTTTTGACCATCAAGAATCACGCTCTGAATGGGGGAGGGACCGCGGTAGCGGGGCAGTAATGAGGGATGGATACAGATGGTCTGATGGGTAGGTAAAGTGAAAAGTTTTTTGGGAATAATTTGACCATAGGCTGCAACGATAAAAAGGTCCGGTTTGAGGTTGAGGAGGCTGTTTTCGAGTTGGTTTAATTTTTCTGGTTGGTA
>Ga0315298_1003041_pt1 | contig 27226 bp, 29 predicted proteins | sample WHS_1_MG_FD_203077 | JGI IMG/M metagenome (GOLD analysis project Ga0315298, IMG submission 203077) | Extremophilic microbial mat communities from Washburn Hot Springs, YNP, Wyoming, USA - WHS_1_MG | ecosystem: Environmental > Aquatic > Thermal springs > Hot (42-90C) | place: USA: Wyoming... | reverse complement strand
TTTCTACTCCGATGCTTGCCAAGCCCAGAGCCGCTGCCACATTTACATTGGCTGGGAAAAGTTTGCAAGCTTCAGACGCGGGGCCTTCGTATATTAGCGTTGGACTTTTCAGTTTTTCGAGGTTTATTTTCTTCTCCTTTATGTATGGAGCGTCCTTTAATCCCTCTGGTGGCTTTCTAGTCGTCAACGTCACGCTGTCTACTTTACCAATGACTGCCGCTTTAACTCCGTCTAACCCGGCTATTGCCCCTGATGGAATGTAAACTCTTTTTCCAGTTTCCATGGCGCAGCTTCTAACCTCTTCCAATAATTTTGAATCAACTAACGCGCCGACACTCATAATCATCAAGTCTTTTCTAGCCTTAAGCACCCTAAGTGCGTAGGCTCTCACGGCTTCCTGTGAGGCTGCCTCCACGACTAAATCCACATCTTCACATGCGATTAGCTCCTCAAAACTTCCGGCAATTTTTGGTTTACAAACCAGTTTTCTGCATAAAACGTTAGACTTCTCGTTTATCCTATCATACACCATTACCAAGCGAGTGTTTCCAGCTTGCCCCCTATCAATTGCGCAAGCCAAAACGGTTCCAATAGCACCACAACCAATCAACCCAACACCCAATGACATTCTCAACCACGCACCCTTTGTACTTCGAAGAGGGTAATAAGTAAAGCTAAGAAGGTAAAGTTTACTGTTTCGCAAGGGATTAAAGGAGATGTTTATTAGAAAAGTTTGAAACGAGCTTAGAGTGGAGATTGTCTTTGCTGAATAAAGCTTTGGATTTAAAGGAAGGGGAGTTTCAAAGGCTTGTTAAGAAAATCTTTCCCTATCCAAGATTTCGCCCATTTCAGCTTGACGCCATAAAATTCTCTTTTGATGTTTTTAAAAGCGGCAAAATAGGTTTGCTTTCTTCGCCGTGCGGAACTGGAAAATCCATCTCCGTTTTAACGGCTTTTTTCATGGCCAGAGAACTGGAAAAGTCTCTTGGAAGGCTTCTTGTGTTAACTAGAACGAGGAACCAGCTTGAAATTTACTCGCGGGAACTGAAGAACATAAAGAGGCAGAGCGGCGTAAGTTTTGTTGCCTCCATCTTTAAGAGCAAGAAGGAAATGTGCCTCTACACCATCAAAGATCCCAGACTTGGGGACATTAACTATCGAGATTTCCTCCGCTATTGTAAGAATCTAAAGGAAGGCGCCTTCGGAGAAGTATGCAATTTTTATGAAAGAACACTCAGCGGATGGAAACCCAGCTGGCGTGCCAAAAACATCGTCAATCATATCATTGAAGTAGGTCCGCTCTTGCCAGATGAAGTTTACAAAATTTGCTGCGAAAAAGAGCTTTGCCCCTACGAAGTTACCAAGATTCTGGCAAGACACGCTGACATAATAATTGGTAACTACAACTACATACTCGTTGACTCCATAAGGGGATCTATTTTGGGAAGAGCTGGGATACGAGTGAAGGATGTTAACTGCGTTTTCGATGAAGCCCATAGTTTACCATACTATGCCGCTGGTATATTTTCAGACGAACTTTCTTCAACTTCTATCAGAAGAGCTTTAAAAGAATGCAAAATTTTCAATTTAGACGACTTCGGCATTTTAGACACCTTAAACAACGTGATGATTAAACTTGGAAAAGACGTTTACAAAAAGTATGGAGCGGACGTCGAACATATCATCGAAGGAAAACGCATAGTAAACGCTTTGTCAAAAAATCTCGGAGTAAACACGGATAGGCTGCGGAAAAATGTTTTAGAGCTTTTAGAAGTTGGGGAACTTGTTCGACAGAGAAAAGTTGAATCAGGCAAAAGCCCAGTCTCGTACGTGTCTCGGTGTGCAGATTTTCTGTTGGACTGGATTAACCTTGAAGGTTTAGGTTACGCCAAATACGTCAAAGTTGAAGTCGCCGAGGATGAGAGAAAACGTGTTAGGCTTGGAATTAGATGTCTTGACCCGGCGTTGGCTTCCAGCATCATAAACAACATTCGTTCTGTTATACTTATGTCTGGAACTTTATGGTGCGCTGATTATTATGTTGATGTGCTTGAAATCGAGCGGAATCGGTGCAGTTTCCTAGAGTTGCCAAGTCCTTTTCCTCCAGAAAATAGGCTTTTAATCGTTGATAGGGCAGTTACAACAAAGTTTGAAAAGCGCGGCGAAGAGCAGTGGAAAAAAATTGCCGAACACCTAACCAAAATAATTCATAAAGCTGGTGGCAGGGTCGCCGTCTACTTTCCCTCCTACGAATTAATGCACGAAATTGCAAAGTTAATTAAGCCTGATTTGCCGCTTCTCGTCGAAGAAAAAACTACAAACATAAGGGATGTTTTGAGCTTTATGGGCAAAAACGAACAATGCTTGATTTTTGGAGTTGCTAGAGGAAAAGTAAGCGAAGGAGTTGACATGACGGATGAAGGAAGAAGCATGCTTTCAGCTGTCATAATCGTTGGCTTGCCCTATCCAAAGAAAACTGAGCTTCAAATTGCCCTTTACAAATACTTTAAAGGAAAATTCGGAGATAAAGCCATGGAATACGCAAATGACATCCCATGCTTAAATGCGCTAGCTCAATGTGCTGGCAGACTTCTACGAAGCCCAGAGGACAGAGGCATAATCCTAATCATGGATGGGCGAGCAGCGGGAAGGTTTAAGCAGAAATTGCCGCAAGAGTGGAGAAAAGAAATGAAAGCCCGCCTTAGAATAGAGAAAATCCTCGACGAAATTGAGAATTTCCATAAAAAATGAAGGAACATCAAAAGCATGCATTGATATCTACGCCGTTTTAATGAACGATAAATTTTTAAGATTCCTAAAATTGCGTTAAATATAAGGTTGAGGTGGTTAAATGAACCTTAACCCCTCAATTCATGATCCTCACGGCGTAGAAGGCGTGATTTAAAGCATGTTTAGCTGGGAGGTGATTTTATGTCTATGATAAAAGAGGTTTCTCCCGCGGCAAGTCGCCGCTTCGAGCGCATTGGAGCTCACACCCATATTAAGGGATTGGGTTTGGACAAAAATCTAAGAGCAGTTAAGGTTAAGGATGGAATGATTGGTCAAGAAAAAGCCCGCGAAGCCGCTGGTTTAGTTGTTCAAATGATTAAAGAGGGAAAGCTTAGCGGGAAAACCGTCATTTTGGCTGGCCCTCCGGGAACTGGCAAAACAGCTATCGCAGTTGCTATCTCTAGAGAGTTGGGGCCAAATGTTCCTTTCATTCAAATGAGTGGCAGCGAAATCTATAGCAGCGAACGTAAGAAGACAGAGGTTTTGATTGAGGCTATGCGGAAGTGTATAGGCGTCGAGATACATGAAATGCGCAAAGTATACGAGGGGGAAGTCGTCGGCATAGACATAAGAACCGCGCCTCATCCATACAACCCCTATCAAAAAATTCCGGAAAGCGTACGGATAACATTGAAGACAACAAAGCAGGAAAAAACTATAGAAGCGGGAGCCTCAATCGCACAGCAAATAATTCAGCAGGGAATTACCGAAGGATACGTCATCCAAATTGATGCGGAAACGGGAAGGGTTGCAAACCTAGGTTTGAGCTTTGAAAGCGCAAAAGGTAAAACTTATGATGTTGACACTCGCGAGAAGGTCCCCAGACCCTCTGGCGATGTCTTAAAAGAGAAGGAATTTGTTTACACCCTAACCCTAGCGGATATGGACGAGATTAACGCAAGAAACAGGATGGGTGGAGGATTCTTCTCCCTGCTGTTTGGCGGTTCCGAAACTAAGGAGATAGACACCGAAGTCAGAGCCGCCGTAGATGAATCCGTTAAAAAAATGGTTGACGAAGGCACAGCTTTCATACACCCAGGCGTCTTATTCATCGACGATAGTCACCTGCTGGATTTGGAGGCGTTCAGCTTTCTTGGTCGCGCATTGGAAAGCGAGCTTGTTCCCATAATCATTTTGGCGACGAACAGAGGTGTAACAACCATACGGGGAACAGACGTGAAAAGTCCCTTAGGCTTTCCACTTGACCTCATAGACCGTTCAGTCATAATAGCTACCGAAGAGTATGATGCAGAAAGCATAAAGGAAATTCTCCGAATTAGAGCTAGAGAAGAAAAAGTGGATTTGGACGATGATGCCTTAGAGAAACTTACAGCCATAGGTGCAAAGTCTTCCCTCAGATACGCAGTTCAATTATTAAGCTTGGCAGCGCAGAACGCCGCCATAATGAAACGTAAGAATGTAACGGTTGAAGACGTAGACAGAGTTGATGCACTGTTCATGGATGTAACCAAAGCCAGCGAACACCTAAGAAAATATGAAGAGAAACTCATGTACCACTAAAGAGAGGGAATAGAAGTATTGTCATACAAGAAAAAGAGAAAAAGCATCATCGACAGATTCTTTGAAGGATCGTTCTTTGACGGCTCAGACAAATTTTTCGATGAATTTAAGCAAGGCATGAGCGGCGGCTACTATCTGAGTGTGACGCAGACGCCCGAAGGTACAAAGGTTTATGCTAAAGTCAGCGGGCAACACGGATGTCAATGAGTTAAGACGAAAGCTTCAGCAAACAGTATCCCGGTGCTCACATAGAAATAGAAGGTGGGAAACCGCTGATCAGGGAAATATCTACAAAATCTGTGAGTGAAGAGGAAAACGAAACAAATAATGAGAATTAATGCTTTTACAAGTTTTCAGCATAATTTTATCTCAGAAAATTTATATATCGCATCTTCAAGTATACCCGAAATCCATTGGCGCTAAGTGATGGTCGAATGAAAAATAAATGGTTGTTCATTATTCTTCTAGTTTTTGTCTTTACAAGTCTGCTTGTTTTGTGTGCAAAAGCTGGAAATTCTTCATACCAGTCTGCTGTTGTTAAGGTTGGGGTTTGGCTTATAAACGTGGAGAAGGTGGATTTATCGGCAAACAGCTATAGACTTGACTTTTACTTATGGTTCAGATTCAATTCGTCAGAGATAAACGCAGAGAAAGTGAAGGAGTTCGAGTTTATTAATGGTGCCCCTACAAAAGATAAAATAAATGAAACAGAGGGGTATCTGGAATACCGAATTAGGGGAGACTTCATAAAGACCTTCGACTTCACACGATATCCATTTGAAACTCATGAACTTACTGTAGTTTTGGAGCATAAAAATCTGGACATTTCCCAGCTATCCTTTGAAGATGATCCAACTTCTGATATCGATCCAATGGTTAATGTTGCTGGATGGGAGATCGGTGATTTTAAAACATTTGTAACTGAACATGCCTACGGGGAGGATGTTTACTCCCGATTTGTTTTCGGTGTCACCTTAAAAAGACACTTCCTCTCAGCTCTTATTAAAAACGTCTTGCCAATAATGATTATAACTGCAATCTCTTTGCTTACTTTCTTCATTTCACCCCAGAATTTCTCTCAAAGAATAGGTCTTGGTGTGACAACTCTTATGTCTGCGACAGCTTTTCACTTATCGCTCCTTAGCAGTATTCCACCAACAGGATATTTAACGCTAGCTGACAGAATTATGTTGTGTGTTTATGTAATTTTCCTTTATAACTTGTCTGCATCAGTCTATATCATGAGACTTGTGGACGCAAAGAAAATGGAGGAAGCCACGAAATTCAACAGAAAAGCTTTAACAACCTTACCAGTGCTAATCGTGGCTTTAATCATGATCCAGTTAATAATGTAGACTGAGGCATCTTCACTTATAAAGACAACAGCACATGTTCTACGCAACAATTTTGAGGTTACAATTGAGAAACGTATCAGTGAGCCAGAGAATCTCCATACTGCGATATGTCTGATTCCTGGAGAACCTCTCTCCTCTTGACTATTTCATTGAAATCTACAAAGTCTCCGCCAACCATTTTGAGCTTAGCCTCTATCTCGCCCTTTTTGACATTTATGACATTATAGGAGTTGCAGAAAAAGCCCCTCAATTTCTCGCATGAAACACTTCCAGCGTGGATAACAAGCATGTCCTCTATCCTCCATCTCCAAGGTCTGTGACGATGCCCACAAAGAACAAGGTTCACCTTGGATTTCACTAGACTTCTTAGAACATCGCCAGCGTCTACAACCGTTATCTGGTCTGCTCCCGTATCTGGAATGGGAATTATATGGTGATGTATTGCAACAATTTTCACCTTGTCCTTATATTTCTCAAGGATTTTTTCAAGCCATAAATTTTGTCTATGACCAACCTCTCCATCATCTCGATCTGGTCTGGCGGAGCTAAGAACAACTATTACCGCCTCTTCCGTTTCTGTAACTTGAGAAAATGGGAAAAACTCCTTGAAAAGCAAGTAACCTGTTGAACGATAATCATGGTTTCCACTTACAAAAATTATTTTTTCAGCCTTCAGCTTCCTTAGTTCCTCCGAAGCCGCCTTAAATTCTGACATCAAACCGTTCTCCGTCAAGTCGCCCGTAACAAGCACCACATCGGGACACATTCTGTTAATTTCTTTTATGGCCGCCCTTAACATTTCTTTACGGAACATTGGACCGCAATGCGCATCTGAAATTTGAGCTATTAACATTAGATCACGAAAGGCTTATTCTCTGCTTGCCAGCACCACAATGTAATCGGCGGTATCCGCGCACATGTCTGCAGCTTGCTCTAAAAACTCAATTAAATCGTCAAAAATCACCATCGCACCCGAATTTATTTGATCACCATACTTAACGAATAGAGCCTTTGTTTTCAGATACTTCTCATCAAGCTCATGCTCTATTTCCTCAACTTTCTCCGCTCTCTTTATTGCCTCTGCGGGATCTGCCGAAATCTTCTCTATGCTTCCACGTAAGACTTGGGCGCATTCTACAAGCTGAGATGCTATGTTCACAGTGTTTTCGATAAGTTCTTTAGGGATCTTGTAATCTGCCAACATTTCCATGCACCTTGCCGCATCCTTCACGTGATCTGCGAGGGTGTCAAGCCGTTTAACCAGATGCATTATGTCTTCTCGGTAATCGGCAAGCAAGGCTGCCCCTTTAGATAATTCTTTAAAAACTTCCTTCCTAAGTTTGTCAACTTCTTCCTCTACCTTGAAAAGGTTATTAATGGATTGGAACGCCTCTTTTCTTTTTTCTTCTGAGATATTTTTCATCGCTTGGTAGAGCAAGGTCACTGTGTCTAGAGCTTTCGTTATCTGTTCGTAGGCTAAGTCTAAAGCTTTTGTTCTTCGACGTTTTTCAAACCACAAGTAGCTCCTTTTTTCCAAGTTTTTGCACTTTCCCTTCCTAATAGTTTTAGCATGCTAAACATATAACATTTCTTAAAAATCTTATTTTTCACTTGCCCAGTAAGCCTTTTTCTCGCCCTTACTCGTGATAATCTCTTCCTTCTTGAAAATCGGCGCTTCCTTTTTGTATCTTTCCACAGCCTCCTCTAACACTGGAAAAACGTTTTTGCGGTGCCCTCCAGCAACTAAAACATAAACGAGATCTTCCCCTACTTCGAATTCGCCAAGAAGATGGTGAATCTGAACATCCACAATCCCGGGCTTTTTCTTTAGATCATCGCAGATTTTTGTCAATACTTCGTTTGCTTTTTCCTCATAAGCTTCTAATGTCAACTTCTGAACTTTTTCGCCCTTCAGTGTTTCTCCGCGCACAACACCCAAAAACACGGCTATTGCCCCAGCCTTTCCAAAATCGCCTCTAGCCTTAATATCCTTAAGCGCGTTCATCAGGGAAAATTTTCCTTTTTCATGAACTCCAGCATATGTTGCCATTCAACCACCCTCACTGTCATTAATTGAGTATTAAAAGTTCTTGTTGAAATGTTTTATCACATCCCCAAAGCAGCTGATGGAACTGGCAAGTCCTTCATCGTCACTAAACCCGGTGGCGCATTGATCACTTTTGGAATCATGTTTGTGATTACGGCGACTGTTCCGATGTCACCGTGGATGCATGGCTGAATTTTCTGTTCAATGTTTGGAACACCCTTAACAGTCACTGCATCGTATTCTTCTTTTGCACCGATGTATGCTTGAAAGTCAAGAACTATAACCTCTTTATCTTGAACTATGCCTTTTGCCCTCTGTCTCAACCCGGCAACGCATCCAGCCTCTACTTTCACTTCTCTGTTTTCTACCGGCTTTTCTGCGATTACCGGCGAGGCTGGTTCAACAACTATTGTGTCTAAAGTCCAGCCTACAGCGTCGGTTATCATCGCAATCGACTGCGCTAAACCAACATGTCCTGTAATTTCTTTCTTTTCGATTTTTTCTCGGAATTCCTCCATTTCTAAGCCGGCGCCTATTTTTTTCTGAAACGGCAAACGTCTTTTGGCAGCATCCATTACTCTTACAACTCTGATTTCATCTATTTTTTGGCAAGCAGCAGTAAGCATTATTACAATGGTATCCATGACGAAACCAGGGTTTATTCCTGTACCAAGCACTGTTACGCCATGATGTTTTGCGAGGGTGTCAATTTTCTTGGCGATGGTTGGCGAGGTAAAATATGGATATGAAAGTTCTTCACAAGTGGATATCACGTTTAGATTATGCTCTATCAACGATATTATTTGCGGATATGCATCTTTCAAAGATGAGGAGGTCGCATGGACAGCTATATCCGCACTTTTCGCCGAAACTGCCTTTTCAATTTTTCCAGAAACGCCGATTCCAAGCTTTTTATTCATGCCTAAAACTGTGCTCAAATCTCTGCCAATTTTGTCTTTAGCCATGTCAACAGCGCCAACAATCTCCACCCACTCTTTCTCCAGCAGAAATTTTGCGATCAAGCTGCCGATAGCTCCAACTCCATACAACATAACCTTAATTTTTTCCATTTTAATTTCTCCTCTCAACTTTTTGTTGTAAGCAAAACCTAATAAAGCATACTTAAGTAGTCAGGGAAAAAAATTGTTGCAAACATTGTTACGTTAGGCGCACTTGTTGCTGTCACGAGCATATTAGACAAAGAAGCCGTTAAAAAGTCTATTATGGCAAATGCGCCAAAGAGAACTGAGGAAATAACTATGGCTACTTTTGAAAAAAAAGGTACAAATGCGGGAAAGGCTCTCTAAAAGTTAAGATGCGGTTTCAGCCTTTTGCAACTGCAACTGCGCCAGCTGAGTTAAAAGTTTAGATTTTCTAACACCCACATGGCGCAAAGGAGCTATCTTTTTCGCTTCGTTATATATATCTGAGGCGATTTTCCCAAGAACCATCTCCTGTGCAAACTGGTCTAAAGTGAGCATTGAAGCCTTTTCTTTGATGATCTTCTCCATTATGGCGCGTATTGCTTTTTCCTGTGAAGTTCTTATTCTTGAAAGTGTGAAAGCGCACACTGCCACTTGAAGTTTGTATCCGTCCTTGGTTGTTATTTGGAAAATTCCATCAACTTTTGTCGTTCTTCTTCTTACCAAGCTCCGCAAATAATCGCGTGAATATTCGTGTCCTTTAAAAATTGTGCGGGCGATTTTGCCATCAACCCCTATTACTTGGAAATACATTTTCAAATATTGATGGGCAAAATCATTTGTAATATCGTAAAGCGTTGATTCTATAACTCGTCCAATGAGTTTTTCCTGCTCGTCAACTGGTACGGCGCCTAGCTCTACGTTTCCAAAGTATGGTGGAGCCAGCACCATATACCACGACTTGCCTCGCCATTTATCTTTTACACGCCTTGTTTTTGAAGACAAGTTTATCCTCCGAACTTGTAGCTGAAAAGTTATCTCAAGTATTAAAAGTTTTACTTTTCGGCTCTATTTTATCAATGCCTTTCATGTATTTTCTTAAAACTTCTGGAATAACAACCGAACCATCTTCTTGCTGATAGTTTTCCAATATTGCCACAATGGTTCGACCAGTGGCTAAAGCCGTCGAATTTAATGTGTGTACAAAACCTTTTGGTGGTTCGCCCTCCTTTTCCCTGTACTTTATGTTTAATCTTCTGGCTTGGTAGTCTGTGCAGTTGCTGCAAGAAATTATTTCTCTATAAGTGTTTTGCGCGGGCATCCAAGCTTCTATATCGTACTTTTTAGCGGCAACAACCCCTATATCGCCTGTGCAAACATTAACGACGCGATATGGGAGACCGAGTTTTTGAACAAGTTCCTCAGCGTTTTGTAAAAGTTCCTCATGCATCTTCCACGAATCCTCTGGTTTACAGAAAATGAACTGTTCAATTTTGTTGAACTGATGTGTTCTGAAGATCCCGCGTGTGTCTTTGCCATGTGCCCCTGCCTCTTTCCTAAAGCATGAGCTTACTCCAACAAGTTTGAGCGGCAAGTCTTCCGCCTTTAATACTTCATCCATGAACATTGCAGCCATTGGGTGTTCAGAAGTTGCAATCAAGTAAAGATCTTCGTTTTCTACCTTGTACAAGACATCTTCAAAATCACTTAAAGCAGTTACACCCTCGTAGGGTTTCCGCCTCATCATAAACGGGGGTTCTATGGGAATATATCCCTTTTTAACAATTTCTTCCAGGGCGAAGTTCATCAAAGCCATATCCAATAGAACGCCTTCCCTCTTTAGATAGAAGAATCTGGCTCCCGCAACTTTACCAGCCCTTTCAATGTCCATTATATCTAAGTTTAGGGCCAAGGTTATGTGGTCTTTAGCTGGGAATGGAAAATTGGGTTTTTCACCCCATATTTTTATTTGAATATTGTCATTTTCGTCCTTGCCTAAAGGGACGGATTCATGCAAAAGGTTTGGAAGTCGCATAAGGTAATAGTTAACCTTCTCCTTGCACTCATCCACTTTACTTTCCAACTTTTTTATTTCCATGTCAATGTCCTTAGCTTTTGAAAGTTCTTGAGTAGCGTCTTTCCCCTCTTTTCTTAAGTTGGCAATTTTTGCGGTCAACAGTTTCCTTTCGTGCCGTAACTCGTTTAGTTCCGTTAATAATTGCCGCCATTTCTCGTCGTAGTGTATCAGTTCATCCAGCATTCTAAGGTTTTCAGGGTCTTGCCTCTTCATCAGATTGTTCCACACCAGCTCTGGATTTTCACGGATGAGTTTTATGTCCAACATTTTTCTCACGTGGTGAAGTAGGCTTGTTTCTAGTCTCCTAACCTCTAAACTTAAACAATTCTAATTAACCTTATGATAAAATCGCGTTATTAGATTCTGCTGTTGCTTTCAATCGAAGTCTATCCGGCAATCCGGCATCAAAAAGTTTTTAATTTCCTTCATTTTTCCGTTCATAAAGTTTTGTTGCTTTAAGAGTTTTTTCTGCTGTTGAAGTGCAAAAGAGAAGATCATCAATCGTGGCAATGAACATTGTCATTTTATCATGACATTTAACCGTAGTTAAAACCTTCCGTCCTCTTTTAACTGTCTTAACAAATAAGCCGATTGGTATTTTGAAGTTGTCTGGCGAAACCGCTTCGGCTATGGCTCTGGCGGTCTTGCAATCCTCATATTCTAATATTATTTCAGCTTCCAATTTTTACACCTCTTAAACATTTACCAACCAAGTCATTAACGATTTCTATAAACTCGTCAACCTTCTCTATTGGAATCTGCGCCCCAGCAGCAACATCATGTCCTCCACCGTTTCCTCCGCATCTTTCAGCCGCAACGCTCATGATTTCCCCTAAGTTTACTCCGCTGTTTGCTGTAACTTCTGAGACTCTCGCAGAAATTTTCGCTATACTTTCTTCCTTTACTTTTGCGTATGCAATTAAGGGTTTCTCTGGATTTGGAAGACACGTCAACAATATGGATGATACTGCCCCTATTATTTTGTCGTCTATGAAATTCTCGCCATAAACGACATGTATATTCTCTAACTCCTTCATTCTTCCAGGTTTTTCCATAACCCAGCCAAGATACTTGTTTATCATCCCTCTATACTCTTCCAAAACTTTGTCCGCTTCCTCGAGAACCGAACCCCTGTCGCCCATGCAGATGGCAACACCTATACTTGGCTTATCCATGCGTCCAGTTGCATTCAGCAAAACTGCAAATTCTCTAGCGTCTCGCATGGGGGTCCAAGGTTCTTCTTGCGTTAAAATGTAAACATGCCCTATAAGGTTTGCAACTTCATAATGCAAACCCTTTGACAGCAGGTATTCGGCGAGAGCTGAGCATAGCCTTTTCTTTTCTTCTTCAGAGAGGTCTCTTAGTGCTCGCCACTTCTCCCCATACTTTGGCTTTATGTCTAAACTCACTAAGAAAGCTAGGCTTTTGTCTTCTTCACCACTTATGCCTGGAATAAAAGGGTTTGTTGAGGAAGTAAGAGTTTTGTGGATCGGGCGGGTTTCTCTACCGAAAAATATTAAATCCTTCTCGATTATAAGTAAACCAGCATTTAAGGCATCTTCAACTATTCTCTCATTTAATCCGCTAAGTTTACGTTGGTCATACTTGTCTTGCATGTCCCCTAATGCGCCAACAACAGCTATGGGCGCCAAATCAACGTTAACCCTATCCAAAGCCTTAGCCACAAAATATGCAACTCCCGAACCGCTTATGTCGCGCGCCCCATCTATCCCATACAAATGAGGGTTTACATGCACAAAACTCGGTGACTCTTTACCCATTGTTTGGTGATGATCTAAAATCACGATTTTGAAGTCTGCAACTTTCTCGGTTAACATGTTGAGATAGCCGCTTCCAAAATCCGATAAAATTACAAGGCTGGGTTTTTCGGAAGTCATTTCCCCTACAATTTTCTCGTCAATCCATTGGGTTATTCTTATTCGAAACTTTGCGTCAAGCCTTGACAACGCCTTTCCAATAATCCCAGCCGCCGCGATCCCATCCGCGTCTAAATGCGAAAAAATATGAATTAACCCGTCTTCTTTAATAACTTCTGAGATAACCTTCGCTGCCTTTTCAGCCGCGTACATAAAACCTCCGATTTGGTTTTCATTTAAAACCATTGAAACCACATTAGGGCTTAGAAGTTATATTAATTATAACATTGTTTAAAACATTTAAGAACATTCCTTTAAGCAAAATTGGTTAGGCTAATGAAGCTATTTTCGGCTCGTATTTCCAGTTCGGCGGCAACACGCCCTCACGCTTATAATACCTTGAGATTTTATGGATTTTTGCTTCTATAAGCTGGAGCGCTCTCTTGTTATGCAAGTCCTTCTTATTCCTCTCGAGGTGCACAGCCAGTCTTTCAGCCTTTTTAAGCAGTTCTGCAAGATCTTCAGGAATTGGAGGCGCAAGCCCAGATTCTCTCAGTATCTGCGTAATTGTTTTTCCAGTAATAGGTTTAACCAATGGAATTGCATATTGATCCCTAAGGATTGTCCCTATACGGCTTGGAGAATGGCCCTCCTTTGCAAGCTTAACTACTAAAGCTTCGACTTCTTCAGGCTGATATTTACACCAGCTTGGAGGTCTTCTGCTAACTGGTCTTATTGGATGGGATTTTCCCTTTTCCTGTTTTGGCATATTGTGGCACCTTAACTCTGTATGAGCGAGGATAGACGGATATTTAAAATCTTCGATGTCAAAATTTCAGGTTAATTTCGCAATGTTGCAATCTTGTGGACATAAGTGCTTGTTCTCCTCTAAGGCTTTACTTGTTTATTCAAAGTTTAAGGTACCTTTAGTAAAATATACGTTATTGTCCTATGTTTTAACTTAAGCTTTTCTTACGTAAAGCTTGCGGTTAGGTAGATAGATTCCTAGCATTGCTAATATGGTTGAGCAGCTAATGGTGATCGCTATTGTTGTTAGTGGTGTATTGGTGGGTTTCGGCTGCCATATCACTCTAACAACTTTTTTTGAGCCAGATGTTGTAACTGCCGGAAAGCTTTCGGTTCCTTTTAGAGGCCTATTCTCCATGGTTACGGTTGATGTCCAAGCCTCGTAACACATTTCTACTGTGGTGTTTCCAATGTTAGTCACTTGAAAAGTGTAGTTTCCAAAAACTTCCACTGGTACATAGTAATCCAGCGTATAATTGATATCCGGTAAGCAACTTATTGTGAAAGGTTCAAAAGTCTCAATTTTATAGGGAAGGGCTTCATAGGGATTTACAACGACTTTAACTGGTGCGCCTTCAGGGTCGATTGCTGTAAAGTATGCGATATAATATGCATCGGCTGTTAAGATAAAGCGGAAACCTAAGAAACCTACGCGGTAATAAGTATCTGTTATTATGGGTGAGGGAGAATAGAATGTGCCATAATCCCTACAAGCGTAAGACACGTTTTGAGGGTTGAGCTCCGAGAAAACCATAGCTGTGAAATTAAAGGATTGCCCTGGCATTATTTCTTCAAAAATTGATCTGCTCATCCATAGTTGGGCGTCTTCTCGTAAAGGGCTTCCTTTAACAACATCATAGGAATACTGACCTTGTGCAGCGACAAAACTCCATAAATAAAGATTGCTTACTACAGAAACCATTGCAAGCAAAACAATCATAATGCTTAGAACCACTCTTTTCCTAAAGCCATTAACATAAGCACCACTTTTGCTTGATTTCGCTTCTCCCTCCGCTGTCTGTACAACGAATAAAGCATCCTTCCCATGCTCTGAAAGGCAATATTTTCCATATTCGTCTGTTTTTATCAAATAGCCTAATTTGCTTAAATGATGTTGCAAATGCCCACTACTTTCTATTCTCATTTTCCTTTTCAAATCTGCAAAGGTTAAACTTTCTTCTCGCAAGGCCTTTAATATGCTAATACGAGTGGGATGCGCTAGTGCGTCAAAAATCTCAGCATAATCTCTATCCGACACGATATGCCCCTCTAATAAACTGTGAGCAGCAGAGTATTTAATTCCTCATTTTTAGACTAAAAACAAAAATGAAGCCTAAAACAGTTAAACCACATACCATTCTGCAAATTTTCTTAAAGCCTTTGCACGATGTGAAAACACATTCTTTTCTGCTATGCTCATCTCCGAGAATGTTCTAGCGCTGCTTATTGGCTTAAAGACGGGGTCAAAACCAAATCCTGAACCCACACTTCGCGCCTCCGTCGTAATCTCTCCAGCAACTTCGCCTCTAAAACATATTGGCGATTTCAATTCAGTAGAGTAATAAGCCACAACCGACTGAAACTTTGCCCTTCTATTTTTAACGTTTTCCATGAGTTTAAGCAAACCTTCATTGCCTATTGTTTTATATACAAAGGAAGCGTAGGGTCCTGGAAACCCATTTAAGGCTTCTACGAAAAGTCCCGCGTCCTCCACTATTATTGGAAGGCGACATTTTTCGAAGGCTTGTTTTGCGCTTGTTTTGGCTATTTCTTCTAGGTTATCGCTTTGAATTTCATGCGTCTTAACTCTCAGCATGCCAACCGTTATGTTGTATTCAGCTAATACCTTACGAGCCTCGTTGAACTTGTTAATGTTATTTGTTGCAAAGAATATGAGTCTACCTCTTAGCTTAAAGCCCATCTTGTCTCACGTCTTCCTCACGCTCTTGTGAAGCGATTATAATCGCTGTTTTTCTTTCCTCTCGGCACATAGCGCCCTCTCATCTCTATTTCTCTGATTTTGTCCAAAACATTTTTTGTCGCTTCAACCCCCAAAACTTCACAATAGCCTTTAATCACGGCGTTAAAGCATTCTTCGGCAAACCTAAAATGTGCGCTCTGTAAGGCTCTTTTCATGAGGTGTAGGTCAACTCCCATGGCTTCCAGTTCTTTTGTTTTTTCTCCAAGCCCAAAGTCGACAAAAAATATTTTTCTTTTTGGAGAAAGAATCATATTTGACGTTGTTAGGTCGCCGTGAATTATCCCATTCTTGTGAAGCTTGCCTATTAACTCTCCAATTGTGAGGCATAAGCTTTGCCTCTCTTCTACAGATATGCCGCCCAACAACTGCTTTATTTGCCGTCCTTCTATAAACTCCATAACTATTATGCTCTCTTTTGTGTCTACGAGGAAAATTGTCGGCGTCGGAACTCCAGCTTTTTTTGCCTCGTGCATTAGTTGTGGTTCGTGAACTGTTCGGTAGGTTCGAATTTGTTCGTCTAAGGCTGGATGACGATATTTTTTAGGTAGGCGCTTCTTTAATATCGCCTTTCTACCATGCCACTCCGCAAGGTAGAGACTGGCTTCAGCTCCCTTTTTAATTAGCTGCATTTTATCCATGGAACTTCAACCTCATCTAGACGCCACCTAAGCCTAACAAAGCTTTTCTCAATGGATGTAACCAAACCATAAGTATACGCGAGGACCCCGGTCCATGCTATCATGGCGCCATTGTCAATTGCGAACTCGCTGGGAACAACATGAAAAGTAGACATATGCTCCTCTGCAATCGCCTTAACCATCGACTGCAACCTTTTGTTGGCGGCAACTCCCCCGGTCAATAGAACCTCTTTTTTCTCTGTGTGAGCTAAGGCTCTTTCTGTCACCTCAGTAACCATGGAGAAAGCTGTTTCTTGAAGGCTATAGCATAAGTCTTCAAGTCTATACTCTCCTTTCTTCAGCAAATTTACTGCGGCTGTTAACAACCCGCTTAGGGAAATATCCATTCCTTTAACAGTGTAAGGCAAAGGAATAAGCCGTTCTCCTTTTGCGGCGAGCTTTTCCACCATGGCGCCGAGAGATATGCCCGTTTTTTGGCTTATCCCCGCTTCCCTTGCAAAAACATCCAAGCAGTTTCCTAAGGCTATGTCTAGAGTTTCTCCGAAAACTCTGTAGCGTCCAGAGTCAAAAGCCGAAACTATAGTGTTTCCTCCAGAAACATAAAGGGTTATAGGGTCTACAGCGCCAGTTTTGAGTTTCCCTATCTCAATATGCGCCACACAGTGATTAACTCCAACTAACGGAACTTTGAGGTAAGAAGCCATCGCCCGCGCCACCGTCGCCCCCGTGCGGAGGCATGGACCGAGACCTGGACCTTGAGAAAAGGCTATGAGTGTCAAGTCTTTGGGTTTTATTCCAGATTTTTCGAAGGCTTCTTCCAAAACTTTGCTTGCAACTTCAGCGTGATGTCTTGCGGCTTCTCTTGGGTGGATCCCCCCTTCAGGAGGCGTATAAGCGCTTATTATGTTTGCTAATATTTCACCGTCCGCTGTTGAAATTCCAACACTGAAGTCGTCCGCTGTGCTTTCAATTCCTAAACAGTAGAATTTACTTGTCTTTTCTCTCCTCATTTCCAATCCTTCAATGTTCTCTCTTCAAGTTTTAAAGCATACATCTTTTTATCTAAAAATGCATATATAACTTAGAAGGCTTGGCTGGTGGAAAATGCCAAAGCGCAATGATTTAGAACAGAAAGCTCTACAAATCATAATGAATACAGGGTTTGAGGGTCTGTTACAGTCGGAGCTGTGGCGTAAACTTGGTGCAAGCAGTAGGGAGGGCTCTCGAATAGCCATAAAACTTGAAGACAAAGGGCTTATCCGCAGAGAGAAAGAGCTCCGCAATGGAAGATGGACTTATAGGCTTTATCCAAAGAGGGTTCCAGCGTCGATAGACTCCATAGCTGGGTGCCCATGTCTATTATGCCCAGACAACTCGAGATGCGACCCTTCAAGCGCAATTTCACCTCAAAACTGCGAAAAACTTACGGAATGGCTTATTGCAATAGCAGAAGGCGATTCTGGAGCACTGGGTGATAGTTAATTTTGCCAAAAGCATGGCTTCAAGACAGAAAAAGAGATTATTATTATAAAAAAGCTAAGAAGGAAAAATACCGTTCTAGAGCAGCTTATAAACTGTTCCAAGCCGTAGAAAAATATCACTTCATGAAAGAAGGCGATATCGTTGTTGATCTAGGAGCTGCCCCCGGAGGATGGATTCAAGCAGCAAGAAAAATTGTTGGGAGAAAAGGGTTTGTTCTCGGCGTTGACTTGAAACCAATAGAACCTTTCGAAGAAAACAACATCAGAACAATAATTGGCGATGTAACCGAACAAGAAACCTTACAGCAAATTCTTGAGAATCTTCCAAAAAAGGCTGATGTCGTTATTTCTGATGTTTCACCGAACATTTCTGGGATATGGGAAGTTGACCATGCCCGTCAAATAGATTTGGCGCAGCAAGCATTGAAAATAGCTTTAGAGGCTCTTCATCCTCGTGGAAACTTTTTTGTAAAAGTTTTTGAAGGCGACATGCTCCACGAGTTTGTTGAAAAAATGAGGAAACGCTTCGAAGTTGTTAGAGTGATAAAGCCTAAGGCAAGTCGAGCCAAAAGCTCAGAACTGTTCATTTTGGGGATGCACGCAAAAATTGAAAAGCAACAAAGCTAAATTCTGAACAGTCTACTTAATATCTGAGGCGAAAATTTGAAGATTGTCGCAGCAGATTCTTCAGCAGCCATATTGAATGAAAAGTTCCAACCACTGTCAATTGTTGCTACGGCATCAGTTCTTGTTAATTCCCCATATAGAGAACCAAGCATTTGTTTGACTAAGCCTATTTTTGCAAAAGCACAAAATGGGCATGAAGTCATAGTGCACGAGGCGGAACTTTGCAAGGATTTACTTGAAAAAGTTAAGGCGGATGTTGTCCATTTGGATATGTCGTTGGGCAGTGTCTCCCTTGAAGAGCTTTCTCCAATCCAATTTTCTTCGATGAAAATATCCAATAAGGCAAAGCAACACCTACTAAAAATTTTGCCTCGACTTAGAAAAATCAGCGGCGAAATCAGACAAAAATATGGAGTTGAAGTTTTAGCAATAGGAAAAGAAAGTATTCCCGTGAGAATAGCAGAACTAACATCTGGAGCTCACGCAATACTATATGCTTGCGAAAAAGCTATCGATGAAAATAGAGAAGTTTTGCTTGGGCTTCCATCCAAATGTCAGCCAAGAGTAACTGAGAAAAGAATATATCTTCATTCCCTTATGGCCGCAGAACACGACATTAGGGGATACGCGGAAGATTCTGAAGGAGTTTTGAAAAAGGTTAATATGACGGAAATGTTAAACCCAGTTGCAAGAGGTTTCAGAGCATTAAAAATATCACCCTCAGAGAGTAAGTGAGCAAACATGAGCTTAGAATTCTGGAAAAAAGCCTCACCACGCAACAAAAGAATCATATTAATAATCATAGTGTTCGTTGTTTCTATCATCATAACCGCCGTCGGAGTACTGACACCAGTCGAAGAGCACGAAGCTATAGAAACAAGCAATGATCTTGAGCAAACAATTAATTGGTTGAAAGACAAGAGCCTACTATTGTATTTCATTTTCGGAAACAACTTCATGATAACCCTCATAATGTTCATTCCAATCATCGGCCCTTTTTTTGGAGGCTATGTATTTTATAACACTGGAGTGGTAATTTCGGCTCTCGCAACAGCACAAAATGCTCCTCCAACCTTAGTCTTTTTACTTTTATTCTTGACACCGATCGCATGGCTGGAATTCCTAGCCTATTCAACTGCCATTGCTGAGAGCATATGGTTGGTTAGGCGTATATTGCAGCGGAGAGGAAAGCATGAGTTTGTAAATGCCAGCATATTCATTTCCATTTGTGCAGTGCTGCTTGCTGTAGCTGCAGTTATAGAAACTGCGATGATATAGCAACCAGTTTATTTAGTGATAAAATCTGTTTGTTCATCACCTTTTATTTTTGTAATTTCAAGGCTTATGTCTAATGTTTTCGCGCTGTCTGTTATTTCTCCTAGGCTTACGATGTCAACACCTGTTGATGCATATTCAACAATATTTTCTGCTGTTATTCCGCCGCTTGCCTCTAGCAAAACTTTACCATAAAAACCAGCTTTTTCCAGCTGCTTAACTGCCTCTTTTATCTTGTTAGGAGAGAAATTATCCAGCATTATTATGTCAGCTCCAGCCTTAGCAGCAGTTAGGGCTTCTTCTACCTTTGTTACTTCAACTTCAATTTTTTTGCTGAAAGAACAGCCTTCCATAGCCCTTTTTATCGCTTCTTCAACGCTTCCAACTATCGCGATGTGGTTGTCCTTTATCAAAACCATGTCGTCCAAATGAAGTCTGTGGGTGTCGCCGCCGCCTACCCATACAGCTTTTTTATCAAAATAGAGGAGACCTGGGGCAGTTTTTCTTGTGCATGCAACTTTTGTTTTGAGACCGGCCTTTCGGATTTTTTTAACAAGATTTCTTGTGGTTGTTGCTATCCCGCTCATTCGCGATAGAAGGTTTAGAAGAGTGCGTTCTGCAGCGAGAATTGTCCTCGCATCTCCGTGAATTTTCAGTAAAATCTGCTTTGTTTTCACACTTTCTCCGTCAGCGGTTAATGCCTCAACCTTAAGTCCTAAACTTTCCAATAGAATTTTCGTTTCTTCGATTCCAGCGACGACACCATCTTCCTTAACTATTACTTCGGCTTCTGCCACGTGCCCTTTTGGAACTGTTAACTCTGTTGTTACGTCTCCCTGTCCCAGATCCTCAGCGAGTATTTTTAGAAGTTTTTCCTCCAAGATTTTCCGCGGCAAGAACATACCATTCACTTATAAACAGACAGTTTAAAATACTTGCTCATTTTCCGCCACTTCAATCACGGCTTTTACCGCGTTTTCCAAGCCATCGTGTTTCGCCACTTCTTTCTGAATTCTTCCAAGTCTTTCAGGCATTTCGCCCTCTAAAACTTGTTTAACCTTTTTTAGGAGTTTTTCTCTTGTTAATTCTTTTTGTTGGATGATTTCTGCAATGCCAAGCTTTTCGGCTTGTATCGCGTTCCAAAGTTGTTCCGTGTGGTTTGGCGTGGGCACAAGTATCATTGGCTTCCCATAGCACAAGCATTGTGTTAGAGTTCCGTGTCCGGCGCGTCCAATAACAAGGTCGCAAGCCTTCAAGTATTCGAAACGATTCGGAATCCATTTATAAATCGTTATGTTGCCGTGGCGCACTGGGTTGGTGTCAGCGTTTGGATAGCCTAAAGACATGACAATTTCATAGTCTTCTGGAAAGTTTAGCAAAATTTTTCTCAAAATTCCTATGAGAAAAGCTCTTTCCCTGATTGGACCGCTTATGGGAACAAAAAGAACAGGCTTATCAAGAGGCAGTCGCATCTCCTCTCGCAGCTCCTCTCGAGTTGGCAGTTCCTCTGGTCTAACCTCCAAAATGGGGCCTATCAACTTTACACTTTTTCTGTAGGATTTTGGAATCGTCAAGTTGCCAGCACAAATGGTATAGGGCGGCGGGAAATCTGGAATTAAAACAATGTTTCCGCCAGTCCATATTTTCCCGATAATAGTGAGCGTTATAGAATCCGCAAATCTTGCTAAGCGGAGGAAACGTTTTTTTCGGGGTATTACAACCTGAAACTGGTTTAGTATACAGATTCTCGGAATCCCCAAAACCCTTGCCGCCAATATTGGTGAAGCTCTGGAATCTGAAACCACAACATCTGGTTTAAAGCCTTCAATAAATCTTATTTCAGTGTTAATCTGCCTTAAAAGGGTAAAAGAAGCCAAAAAAGGACCGGGGTTTACCGCCGTCTGTTTGAAATCTACGGTTCCATCGGGCTTAACTTGGAAGCCTATTGGGGGAGCCTTCCTTAAGGGAAGTTTTTCTCGTTCAATATAACGTATGCCCTCGCGGTAAGTGGAAAAAACTACTTCAGCGCCCCCATCCAAAAGTTTCTTGGCTATAGGAACGCATCTTCCAACATGCCCTAAACCGATGCCGCATGGAGCAAAATAAACCCGCATGGGTTTATTTCCCGCCAAGGGTTTTGCGTTTCACCTCCCCGTTTGGCTTTTCCTCTTCAAAAATTATGGCTTGAAACTTGTAGATCTTTGTGTCCTTTAGCAGCCAACTATCAGGAGTTAAGCCTGCCTTTATGCAGCACTGACATAAGAACTCTTCTTCGTCCCATCCCCACTCCACAGGCACTTGCGGTAGAAGCAAGCCTTTAAACAAGCCCCTTTCAACAATCAAGCCGTCTTCCCCAACTTTGATTTTAGAGGGGTACTCATTTGTTTTGTTGACTCGGATTAATTCTGGCGAAGTGAGCACGCTTACCTCAAAAACCACATGGTCAAGTTCACTTAATGAAAGTGGATAAAACCTAGGGTCTTGTGTCGCTGAGCTTATGGCTGACTCTATAACCGCCTGAACCAACGGTGTAGTCGGGTAAGGATAGCCAATGCACCCCCTCAACTCCCTTTCACCATTTCGCACACTGTTTATTGTGACAAAAACTCCGCACGGCTGAAGAAGTTTTTTTGAAATATCTTTCGGAACGCTTATTTGTCTTCCAGTTTTCAGGTATTCCTTTACAGCTTCACGTGCAAGTTTGACAAGCAATTTCCCTTCTTCAAGGCTTAAGTAAAATTGCAATCTGTAAACACTCCATCTGCCAGATTATGTTATTTTGTATCGCTAAACTTTGTAGGTTTTGCTTTTAGAACCTCATCGACTCTTCCGCTATCCCATCTTTTGTTATAATTAGAAAATCTATGCCGTCACCGCTCATTACGTCCCTGCTGATTGCAGATTTTATAGCTCTAATAACTAAATCCTTCGCTTCTTTAACAGTCAATTTTTCATTGTATCCTTCTTCCAACACACCCATGGCGATTTCAGTTCCAGAACCTACAACCGCATACTTGTCAGGTATAACCGAACCTAAAACGTCAAGCACGTAGAGAGATGGTCGTTCTTCGTCTATTCCGCCTACGATTGTCTGGGTTATCAGCGGCGCCAGTCTGCGGCTGAAAAGAAGGTTAGACATTAGTTTGGCGGCAGACCTTACGGAAATGTTTCTTCCAACATCCAAAGCAAATAGGTTTGCATAAGCTTCAACTTCCCTTACGAGAATCTGCATGTCAGAAACGAGTCCAGCGCACGCTGCGCCTATGTAATCTGTTATTTTGAAAACTTTTTTGCCGCCTTTGCTGACTACCAAATACCCATATGAAACTCTTTTTTCAGAAGCTAAAATAACGCCATCTGTGCACACCACACCAACGGTGGTTGCACCTGGAACCCACATATAACCTGCTTGCTGCGCTTGCTTTTCCATTCTCATCACCTTTTCCGTGATAATATACAAGCAACTTATTAAACTTAATCATATAAATGGTGTGTGAACCCCTAAAACGTTGAAAGTGACTTGAAATGATTGGTCTCTACACAAAAAATATTGATGGAGTATGGTTTGGAGCTACTTGCAATAGCAAAGAAGTTTTTGCAACATCCTTTGCCTTTAGCCGAGAAAAAGTTCTTCGAAGTTTATTAAACACCATTCCTTATTATACACCATTTCAGCAGTTTAAGAAACTTTCGCCTCTTGCTGAACAGGCATTGCATGTCTTAAAGGATGTTTATGACGGAAAAGGCTCCGATGAAACTTTGCCATTAAGCACCAAACACTTGTCAAGTTATGCAAGAAAGGTTATTGCGGTCGTTTCTGCTGTGCCTTTAGGGTATGTAACTTCTTATGGTTCTGCGGCAAATGTTGCTGGGGGAAGTCCGAGGGCTGTTGGTCGCGTTATGGCTTTTAACCCGTTCCCTCTGATAGTTCCATGTCACAGAGTGGTCTCTCGGGATTTTACTTTAGGCGGGTATGGTGGTGGTCTGGATATAAAACTGGCAATTTTAAAGCGTGAAAAGCAGGGTTATTCTGTTGAAGCCTACGCTTCCGTGTGTTGTGGAAAATTGCGGTTGTTTCCAGTTGAGTTCGTGCTAGATAAGTTAGAAAAATTGGGTCGAGGAGTAAATATTAAAAGCGTTTAGAAGTTACAGTCAAGAGAGTGGTGGTGTCATGGTTAAACGTGGACTTTTTGTCGGGAGATTTCAGCCCTTCCATTTGGGGCATTTGGGCGCGGTGGAAGATGTCTTGAAGGAAGTTGATGAACTTGTGATAGTTATAGGGAGCGCCCAATACAGCCATCGTATAGACAACCCTTTTACGGCCGGTGAAAGGCTTGTTATGGTCCGTAAGGCTTTAGAAGAGGCTAAAATAGATAATTCGCGAATATGGATAGTGCCAGTTCCAGACGTGCATTTACACATGATGTGGGTTTCAGCCGTTGAGGGTTACACTCCACGTTTTGATGTTGTTTACTCTAATGAGCCTTTGACACGGAGGCTTTTCATGGAGGCTGGTTACACGGTCAAACCCATACGTTTCCACAGAAGAGATGTTTATTCTGCAACAGAAATTAGGGGAAAAATGTTGAGTGGGGGAAACTGGGAAGAACTTGTTCCCAAAAGTGTGGCTGCTTTTATAAAAGAGATTGATGGCATCAAAAGACTTCAAGACTTGACAAAAAGCGATAAAGTGTAACCTTATTCCTAAAGTAAAGAAAGGTTATTAAATTTCAAAGAACTTAAATGGAAGAGGTTGAAACCGGATTATTTGCGTTTCACCTTAATGAAAAATGTTTAATGGTTGGATGGAAGTTGGGAAGGAGAAGAAGAAAAGTAGTTCGCATGCCTAAAAAACGTTTACCGAAGTCCTTTGACTGCCCCGAATGTGGGAAGACAAGTACCATCGGTGTTAACATTACACAACAGAAGCCGCTAATAATTGCAAGGTGCGGCGAATGCGGAAGGGAGATAGTAAAAGAGTTTGTTGGAAACAAAGAAGTGACCGTTGAATGTCAAAATGAAAGCTGTCCAAACTATAACCAGGTGATCCTACGAGTTCGCCCCTTTTCAGAACACGTTATAATTACTGAATGCGGCAAATGTCATGAAAAAACCCTCCTTCAACTGCCTTTAGAAGACGCTCCAATCAACTGTTCTTGTGAACCGCAAAAACAAGTTAGGTTGACAACTCGTCCGGCTGAGAGACTTGCAACTTTAACCTGCGGAAGCTGTGAACTAATCTGCTATCTTTTAGCCAGCCCAGCTGATGAACAAGTCGACATTTACGGAAAATTTTTAGACAGATATTATGGCAAAAGATGACTTTATGCTGTTTTATCCTATTTGGTGTAGCGACTAAAGCACTATAGACAACAATTTTATAATGAACCCTATTAGCCCCACTGCTCCTATTCCCAAGAAGCAGATTTTAATGGATAGCCAAAGCTCGCTTCTCCCTGGTTTTACAGCAAGTTTTAGCGTTCTTGCGCATTGAGATAGAAATGACCTTAAGCCCATGGTTCAGCATTAAAGATACCTTCAACGTCATATAAGCGTTACTGAGATCTTTCCTTAATATTATCTCTACACTTTTTGTATAGCCAAACCTACATTTTCAAGCATTTTGATAAGCCCCTGTTTTATGTTCGCCTTTTATTCCTTTCCAATCAAGAACTGCAAATTCAACCTTTTCCAACGTTTTCTTGACGCATTGCATGACAACTTCGCTGTCAATATATGAAATTGCGTATTTTGGAATTATATGACCGAAGGCTACATCGCTTTCCAACGCCATCTTCGTAAATTTCATGTTGTAATGGGGTCCACCTATACCTAACGCTGCCCTAGCCTCTATTTTTCCAAAATTGGACACCGTTTCCATTGTTGCAAGTGCCACAACCTCAGCTGCTTTTTTGTCACCCCATTGTTTAGTCGAACTTCCCAGTTCAGCGAACATCGTAGGCACATCTAACGATGGTCCATGATGGGTGCATTCATAAGAGACTTCGTAGCTGAGATGCATCTCATCTTTAAGTTGAGACATAGTCTTTAAGCATTCTTTCATGGCGGTTGCTGGCGATATTGATAAGCTCCTTGGAAGTCCTCCAAGCTCTGCTTTGCCTAAATTGCCTGGAGTGTGTACTGACAATGTGGGAGTGCCGCTTAGACTACTATGTCTTGAAAGGAAAATGACAAGTTCAATTTCTTTGAAGAAATTAGTTAGGTTTTGAGCAAAAACCAGTTCCTCGTTTAACGTCACAAGTTTGGTGCTGATGCCCTCAACTTCTCCTTCATATACATTATTTCCTTGAAAATTCTCCGGAGTTTTCTTGAAACTAAAACTGCATAAAATTTGTTTCGAGATGTTTAGGCTTGCATCGTCTTTGTTAGATGCAACTATTAGAATCATTTTGCGCTTTCCCCTTGAGAAGAACACTGGTTGAAGTAAAAACCTTTCTAAATGCAACCAAAAATTTATAAAACAAAATTTTCGCGGAAACTCATAGAGATAGAGGATAGAAAGCGCATGTGTAAAATGCTCGCCAACTTGAGCATAAGCCTAGGGATTTCGACGATAATGTTGGGTGTTCGACATGGGCATTCACATTATCGCCGAGTTCCTGGGCGTAAGCCCGGAAAAAATTTCCAAAGTGGAAAAGTTACGAGAGATTCTAGATAGAGTAGTTGCTAAATCTAATTTACATGTGATTTCCTCCAGTTTTCATCAATTTGAGCCGTACGGGGTTTCCGCCGTTTACCTTTTGAGTGAATCACATTTAAGTATTCACACGTGGCCTGAGACTGTCAAAAAGAAGGTTATTAGGAGGGAGTTTCTTGAGAGAAAGAGCGGAAACTAGAATACTGTATCTGCTTGCTCCATCAAAGAAAACAATATGGGAGCTTCTGGAAAACTTTAACGCTCCATTGAAAGATTTTATTATTTCTTTAAAAAATCTTTCCGAAAATGGATTAATCGCCTTTGACAAGGGAGAGTTCTATCTCACTGAGAAGGGTAAGAAAGAGGTTAACCCAGAAAGTTTAAAATTTGAGAGCAGAATCTGCCCGGAATGCTCTGGAAAAAGAGTGGTTTTCGAGGGCAAGTTTAAGGAAATCCTAGCAGAATTTAAAGGTATAACCGAGAAACGGCCACCGCCGACAATTGATTTTTTCCAAGGTTATATGCGGGAGCAAGATGTAATATCAAGAGTTGCGTTGATGCACCATTACAATGATTTGGACGGGAAGGAAATTGTCTTGATAGGTGATGACGACTTATTAAGCATAGCCCTATCCTTAACAAAACTTCCAGCGCGAATCGTGGTTTTAGACATTGATAAAAGATTAGGTGAGTTCATAAAGGAAGTTAATAGGGAATACGGCTTCGCAATAGAGTTTAAAGAGTATGATGCTGCTCATCCGTTACCAGCTGATGTTATTGGAAAATTTGACGTTTTCTCTTCAGAACCGCTTGAAACGCTAACTGGGTTGAAGGCGTTTATTTGTAGGGGTGTAAGTTGCTTAAAAGAAAATGGAGCTGGATATTTTGGACTGACAGTTCTTGAAGCTTCCCGCAAAAAATGGTTGGCTGTTCAGAGGCTGTTGACGAAGATGAATTGTGTAATCACAGACATTGTTCAGGGCTTTTCGGCTTATCCAATGGATTATGGTAACGTAAACTATGAAAAATTCGTTTACGACATGGACTTTATAGTTGATAAAAACCCTGGGATAAACTGGTACAAATCTTCGCTTTTCAGGTTCGAAGTGTTGGGAAAACTCAAACTCCTGATAAAGCCCGATGAGTATGTGAGGATGAAATCTGTTGAC
>Ga0315298_1003040_pt1 | contig 27238 bp, 24 predicted proteins | sample WHS_1_MG_FD_203077 | JGI IMG/M metagenome (GOLD analysis project Ga0315298, IMG submission 203077) | Extremophilic microbial mat communities from Washburn Hot Springs, YNP, Wyoming, USA - WHS_1_MG | ecosystem: Environmental > Aquatic > Thermal springs > Hot (42-90C) | place: USA: Wyoming... | reverse complement strand
GATAGAGCGTCAGCGCCAACACCTGATTGGCGTTCATAAACGTCCCGTCGTTGTCCACCACCGCGAACCGGTCGGCATCGGGGTCCAAGCCCAAACCAAGCGTCGCCCGGCTCTTCTTCATCCGCGCCAGCAACTCGCTGCAGTTTTCCCGGATTGGTTCGGGGTGGCCGCCGCCGAAGCCGGGATTGATTTCGCCGTGCAACGCCTCCACCCGCCAACCGGCGTTGGCCAGCAACACATCGAGGTAGCCGCGCCCGGTGCCGTACATCAATTCCACCACACATTTCTTGGGGTGTTTCCGCAATGCCGCGAAATCCACCAGCTTCCGCAACTGCGCCACATAGGCCGGCATCGGGTTGAAAATCTTGACTGCGCCCGGCGTCACAGGGGCCGGGAACTGCGTGTCGCCGACCGCCGCTTCGATGCCGCGGCATGTTTCCGGCGAGGCCGGTGCGCCGTTGGCCTCGTTGAACTTCAGGCCGTTGTATTCCGGCGGGTTGTGGCTGGCGGTGATGTTGATGCCGCCGGCGGCCCGGTGCAACCGGATGCTGTGCGCAATGACCGGCGTCGGCGCGTCGCGGTCGGTCAGCCACGCGGCAAAGCCATACCCGGCGACGATCTGCGCGCACCGTTCGGCGAATGGCCGGGAGAGAAACCGGGTGTCGTGGCCGACGATGACGATGTTTTTCGCGCCCGGCGGCGGGTTGGCGGAGAGATACCGGCCAATGGCGTGCGCCGCGCGTTCCACGTTGGCGAAGGTGAATGTGTCACTGATGATCCCGCGCCAACCCGAGGTGCCGAATTTGATGACTGAATTCATGGGCGGGCATTATAGCCGGCGGGGCGCCCCTTGCAATGTCCGGCGAGTGCGCTATTCTTTTCCGCCATGAACTTTATTTTGCAACTGCCGCCGGTGTACCGGACTGCCATTTTGCTGGCCACGTCCAACACGTTCATGACGTTTGCGTGGTACGCGCACCTGCGGAACTGGAACAACCGGCCGTGGTATGTCGCCGCGATTTTGAGCTGGGGGATCGCGTTTTTCGAGTACCTGCTTCAGGTCCCGGCCAACCGGATCGGCCATACGACGTTGAATCTCGCCCAACTCAAAGTGCTGCAGGAGGTCATTGCGCTGGCGGTGTTCGCGCCGTTTGCCATTTTCTACATGGGCCAGCCGCTCAAGCTCAACTTCCTCTGGGCCGGCCTTTGTTTGCTCGGCGCCGTTTATTTCATGTTCCGCGGCTAGAGCGCCGCGAGCCGACCGGTCAGCAGCAACGCCAAAAGGACGGCCCCCACCGCCAGCCGGTACCAGATGAACACCCACATCGTGTGCCGGCGCAGATAACCCAGCAGAAACGCAATCGAGGCGTAGCCGACCACGAAGGAAACCACGGTGGCCACGACAAGATTCGTGATGTCAGTACCGTTCTCCAGCCGGACGTGCTTCATTTCCAACACGCCCGCCGCCAAGACGGCCGGTAAGGACAGCAGAAACGAAAACCGCGCGGCGGCATCGCGTTTCAGGCCACGAAACAGTCCCCCGGCAATCGTGCAGCCCGACCGCGATGAGCCGGGCAGCAGCGCGACAGCCTGCGCGCAACCGACAACAATGGCGTCGAGCCAGCCGACGTCGCGCACGTCGCGCAATCGCTGCCGGCGTTTTTCGCACCACTCAGCGAATGCCAGCACCAACGCGATCCCGATCATCGTCGCCACGATCACGGAGAGCGACCGGAGTGTCGTCTCAATTTGATGCCGGAACAGAAACCCACAGACCACCACCGGCACCGTGCCGGCAGCGATAAGCCAACCCAGTTTGTCGGTCCCGCGGACAAGGCCGGTCAGGATTTGGCGGATGTCCATGGCGAAATAGACAAACACCGCCAACAGGGTGCCGAGTTGGATGACCGCCGTGAACGCCGCTCCAGGATCAGGCCAACCGAGCAAGGCCGGCACAATCCGCAGGTGCGCGGTGCTGCTGATGGGCAGATACTCGGTCAGCCCCTGGACGACGCCGAGAACAACCGCCTGCCAGAGCGTCATTGTTGTTCCAGGGCCGCCAACCGCTGGCTGGCTTTCTTTGCCTGCGGGCTGTTCGGATAATCGCGGACCAACTCCTGGTAGGTTTCCTTGGCCCGCTTGGTGTTGTTCATGTCCTCGAACACCTGCCCGGCTTTGAACGCCGCTTCCGCAGTCAACGCGTCATTTTCGTCAAACAACGTCGTCACCAGCAGATAACTGTCGAGCGCCTGGGGCCATTCCTTGGCGGCGCGCAGGCAGTCGCCCTGCACCACCAGGGCTTCGGCCAGATTATTTCGTTCCGCATCGGTCAACGGATCTTTCTTCAACAGCGGCTCGATGAACTTCCGCGCCGTGGCCAATGCTTCGGCATGTTTGCCCTGGTTCACTGCGACCCGGGCCAGCTTGATTTCGGTGGCGCCGCCGGTCACCGCATCCGGATACAACTCCGCCACCTTCTCGAGCACCGCCTGCGCCCGGTCGGTGTCCTGCAGCTTGGTATAGGCGTTGCCGAGCGCGAGCATCGCGTCGCGCACCCACGGCACCGGCAGCCCGGCGTACCGGTCGACCACCGGTTTCAACGCCGCCACCGCTTCGGCATACTTGCCGGCGCTCAAGGCCGCCTGCCCCTCGGCCACGCTGGCCGGTTTCTCGACGGTGACCCTGACGATGTCGGCCTTCTGGATTTGCATCTCGCCGATGGGCAACCGGAGGATGACGCCGGTCTTTTCGACGCGCACGACTTCGCCGGTGAACGTGCCGTGTTTGGCGACGATCACGTCGGCGGCGGCCGCCGCGGCGGCCAGGGCCAGGAATACGGGGACTGTGAGATTGCGGATCATAATCACATCATTGGAATCGTTGGAATGTTTGTTTGAGCAACTCGCGCGGACCGGCCCCGCCGGTCGTCGCCTGCGCGTCGGCAATCAATTTCGCCTCCAGCGCGTTCTTGGTGGGACGCTGCACTTGATAAATAACCCCGAAATACCCCGGGAACGGCGCGCAAGCCAGCCGGTAGGCGGCCAACTCGTCGGTCACGTCGTGGTTGGCGGGCACCAGTTCGAAGCGGCCGCCTTTGCGCGGGTTGGCCGCGTCGAACGCGCCCGGATAAAACTCCGTGCACTCGCTGAGGCATTCGATGACTGAGAACCCGTCGTGGGCCATGGCTTTTTCCATGATCTCCATGACGTGATTCGGCAGATGCGAATGGGTCCGGGCGACAAACGTGGCCCCCGCGGCAATGACCTTCTTCATCGGGTTGATCGGTTGGTCAATCGCCCCGGTCGGATCGGTCTTTGACTTGAAGCCGAGCGGCGACGTCGGCGAGGTTTGTTTTTTGGTCAGGCCATACACCTCATTGTCCATGATGAGGTAGGTCATCTTGATGTTTTTGCGGGCGGCGTGGTCCAGGTGGTTGCCGCCGATGGAAAAGGCGTCGCCGTCGCCGCCAAACACGAACACGTGCAGGTCGGGGCGGGTCAAGGCAATGCCGGTGGCGAACGCCACGGCGCGGCCGTGCAGGAAGTGGGCACCGTGGGCGTTCACAAAATACGGAAACCGGGAAGAACAACCGATGCCGGCCACGCTAATGATTTTCTCGTGCGGCACCTGTAACTTTTCCATCAATTTGAAGTACACGGACAGGATGCTGAAATCACCGCAGCCCGGACACCACGTCGGTTGGTCGGCGATCAACTCCTTTTTCGTGTACCGGGGCGGGGCGGCAGGGGGGGGAACAGCAGCAATCATTGCCGCACCTCCGCGGCGCCGGCCGCCGCCGCCGCTGCCGGCGGCGCTTTGATTTTCTCACGCATGATCTCCAGGATTTCCCGCACTTTGAATGTCAATCCATCCGTCTTGTTGATCCCCCGGATTCGCGGGTCGCAGAAACTCGCCCGCAGAATACCGGCCAACTGGCCGTAACCATACAGGCCTTCGTCGTTGAGTTCGACCACAAAAATATGGTTGAACCGGGCCATCACATCTTTCAGCCCCGGTTGCAGCGGCATCAGGTACCGCAGGTGGGCGGCGCTGACTCGTTCGCCGTTCGCCCGCGCGCGATCCACTGCCTCCTGGACCACCCCGCGAATCGAGCCCCAACTAATGAGGAGCACCTCCCCCTCCGGCGGGCCGTGCAATTCCGGCGGGGGCAACTTCGACTCCAACACCTTGAGTTTCTGCCGGCGTTTGGCCACCATCATCGCGTGGTTGGCCGGGCGGGTGGCGGGGTGGCCGGATTCATCATGCTCCAGGCCGGTCACGATCGGATACTTGCCATCGCGCATCGGCGTGCCCGGCGGCGCGTGTTGGGCAATCCCGTCCGCCCGGTTCTCGTAGGGCTTGAAATCCGGTCCGCGCGGGTGGAGGTCCAGCGGCAATTCCTGCACGCACTGGTCGAAGTCCGGCATCGTCCACGCCTCGACGCGCGTGGCCAGCGCCTGGTCGCTCAACACAATCACCGGCACGCTGTATTGCCGGGCCAGGTTGACCGCCTCCATCGCCGTATAAAAGCAATCCCCGACCGAGCTGGGGGCAATCACAATGCGGGGCGCATCGCCGTGGCTGCCGTACCGGGCAATGTTCAAATCGCTCTGTTCCACCATGGTCGGCAGGCCGGTCGCCGGCCCGCCGCGCTGGACATCCACGACGACCAGCGGGATTTCCGCCATGATCGCCCAGCCGATGGCTTCTGATTTGAGCGACATCCCCGGCCCCGACGTGCCGGTCAACGCCACCCGCCCGGCATACGACGCGCCGCAGGCCATCGAGACCGCCGCGATTTCGTCCTCGGCCTGCACGAAAATCCCGCCGTACTTCGGCAACTCGGCGCGCAGGATTTCCATGATGCTGCTCCACGGCGTGATCGGATACGCCGCGCCGAAGCGCACGCCGGCCGCCAACGCCCCGTAGGCGATGGCCTGATTGCCATCCGTCACGACCTGCCCGCCGCGCCCTGCGATTCTCGCAGGTCGAAACACAAACGTCTGGCTCAGGTTGTAGCCGTAGCCGGCATGGAATGCCAGGAGCACGTTGCGGATCACGTCGTCGCCCTTGGCCTTGTAGTAGGCGCGCAACATCGCTTCGAGTTTCGGCACGTCGAGGTCGTACATCCGCGCCAGCAACCCGAGCACGAACATATTTTTGCCCTTGTCCCTGGCGGTGCCGCCGATCGCTTCAATCGTGCGGCTCGTGATCGGCACGCCGATGGCCCGGTAGCGCTGCCCGTGGGGGTCCGGCTTCACATGGTCGGTGTCGTAGAGCAGAATGCCGCCCTCGCGCAACGTGCCAATGTGATCCCGGTACGAATGCTGGTAAAATGCCACGAGCAGATCCACGTCGTCGCCCGGACTGAGCACCTCGCCCGTGCCCAGCCGCACCTGAAAGATGCTCGGCCCGCCGGAAATCGTGGCCGGGATGGTCATGAACGTCATGACTTCCTTATCGGTGCGACCGGCCAGGCGCGCGAGAAATCCGCCGATGGCCTGAATGCCGTCTTGGGAATTGCCGGCCAGCCGGATCACCACATCCTCAAGCGGCATGCCGTTCGGCTGGCCACCGGCAGCCGGGAGGACCGCAATGTTCTTGTTCTCATTCATTTGCCGTATCTCCAAAACCACGGGCGAGCGCGCCCCACACACACCGCGACCGCGGCCACCATTAGCAGAGCGCCTCCCCCCTGTCAACTTGTCCGCCGGGGAAACACGTTGACCGCACGAACCGGTTTGCTATACGTTGCCGGCACAATCATGGCAGAAAAAACCCTTGAATCCGTCGGTCGCAATGCCCGCGACCTCTACAACAAGGCGCTGGCCGCCCTCGAACGCAACAACCTCGACTACGCCATCGAGATGTTTTCCCAATGTCTGGCGCTCGAACCGAACTTCACCAAGGCCCGGCAGTACCTCCGGGCCGCCCAAATGAAACGCGCCGATGGCGCCGGCAGCTTCCGCCGCATGTTGACCAGCGCCAAGGCCCAGCCGCTGCTCGCCAAGGCCCAGATCTCCCTCCACAAAAATCCGACCGAGGCGATGCAACTCGCCGAACAAGTCTTGAGCGAAGACCCGAAAAACAGCCAGGCCCTGATGATTCTCGCCAAAGCCGCCGAGGCCGCTGACCTGCGCGAAACCACCGCCCAGACCCTCGAACACTACGCCAAACTCAACCCCAAAGACACCAAGACCCTGCACTGGCTGGCGCAAACCTACATGGCGTTGAAAAAACCCGACACCGCCCGGGAAATCTATGAGCGCATCCTCCAACTCAATCCGAACGACTTCGAAGCCCAGCGCGGCGTCCAACACGCCACCGCCCAGGGCGCCATGCAGCAAGGCCGGTGGGATGAAGCCACATCCTACCGGGATGTGATCAAGGACAAAGACGAGGCCGTCGCCCTCGAACAAGCGTCCCGGGTCGTCCGCGCCGAGGACATGACCGAGAACCTCATCCGCGAAAACCTTGTCAAACTCCAGTCCGACCCCGACAACCCGGTCCTCCAACGCGAACTCGGCCGGCTCTACGCGCAAAAAGGCAATTTCGACGCCGCGCTCGGGTTCCTGGAAAAACTCCTCGCCGCCGAAGCCGGCGGCGATCCCACCCTGGAACGCGAAATCGCCGACATCAAAATCAAACGACTCGAAGCGCAAATCGAGCAGAAACGCAAGCAACTCGCCGCGCAACCCGGCAACACCACCCTGCGCGAAGCCATCGCCACCCTCGAAACCGAACGCGACCGGCAACTCCTCGACAACGCCCGCGCACTCGTCGAACGTTACCCCAACGACCTGAACTACCGCTACGATCTGGCCGTCCTCTACCTGAAAGTCGGCGACATCGAAAATGCCGTCACCCAATTTCAAAAAGCCGTCGGCCAACCACAAAAACGGGTTGCCTCCCTCAACTACCTCGGCCAATGCTACCTCCAAATGGGCCTGCCGGACATGGCGGTGGACGCGTTCAACGAAGCCCTCAAAGACCTCCCGATGATGGACGCCCTGAAAAAAGAAATCACCTACAACCTCGCCGCCGCCTACGAAGGAATGGGCGAAACCGAGAAAGCCATCGCCGAATACAAAAAAATTGCCGCCGTGGATTTCGGTTTCCGGGATGTCCGCGCCAAGATCACCCGCAAACCAGCGAAGTAACTACTGCAAGCCCGGTTCGCGCGGAGCCACCGGCTGGCTCACGCCGAAAAACTGAAGCGCCTCGCCCACCAAAAACAACGAGCCGCTCACCACCACCACCTCCGCCGCCGCCCGGGCCCGCGCATACGCTTCCGGCAACCCGCGACACACCGTCCCGCCACAAACCGCCGCCAACGCCTCCGGCGCGCTCGTCCGCTCGCTCCGCACCGGCACGCAATAAATCTGGTCCGCCACCGGCGCGAGAATCCGGCAGACGGCCCGGTAATCCTTGTCCCGCAACACGCCGAGAATCAACGCGATCTTCCTGCCCGGATACTGCGCCCGCAACGTCGCCGCCAACACCTCCGCTCCGGCCGGGTTGTGGGCGCCGTCCAACACCACCGGCCCCGGCAACACCTGAAACCGTCCCGGCCACGAAGTTTTCTTCAGCCCGGCGCGGATTGCCGTGTCGGCCCATCCCAACAGCCGGAGCGCGGCCACGGCGGTGGCGCAGTTCCACCGTTGATGGGCGCCGACCAGCGGCACCTCCCAATCGAGCGGCTCGCGCACTTCGATCAGCCGGCAACCGCGCGCGGCGCACGCCTGCCGGATGACGGCCAACGCCGCCGGCGGTTGCGGCGCGGTCACGACCGGCACCCCGGGCTTGATGATGCCGGCCTTCTCCCCGGCAATCTCCGCCAGCGTGGTTCCGAGATATTGCTGATGATCGAACGAAATCGGCGTGATCACCGCCACGAGCGGCGTGACGATGTTCGTGGCGTCGAGCCGGCCGCCGAGGCCGGTTTCCCAGACCACCGGGTCGGCGCGCTGTTCCCGGAAATACACCAGCGCCATCGCGGTCACGACCTCGAAGAACGTTGGCGCGCGTTCCGGGAAGTCCGCGAGCAGGGGCCGGAGGTGTTCCACCAGCCGCACGACCTCGGATTCGGCGATCGGCCGGCCGCCGATCTGGAACCGTTCGCAAAACGAGACGAGATGCGGCGAGGTGTAGAGGCCGGCGCGGTCGCCGAGGACGGCGGCCAACATCGCGGCAACGCTCCCCTTCCCGTTGGTGCCGGCAATGTGAATGAACCGGAGGTTGCGGTGCGGGTCGCCGAGTCGCCGGACCAACTCGCGCATGGTGTCCAGCCCGAGTTTCTGGCCGTGCAGGCGGATGCCGTACAGGAAATCAACGGCCGCGGCGTAGGTCATGAGGTTATCCGGTGGCGCGGAACTTCCGGCGGCCGCGGCCCGAGAAGTAATCGAGCAAACTCGCCAGGGTGGCGCGGAGTTGTTTGCGGTGGACGATCAGGTCCACCAGACCCCGGTCGCGCAGGAACTCGCTGGTTTGGAAGCCCTCCGGCAACTCCTGTTGCGCGGTTTCCTTGATCACCCGCGGCCCGGCAAACCCGATCAGCGCGCGCGGTTCGGCCACCAACACGTCGCCGAGCGAGGCAAAGCTGGCCATCACGCCGGCGGTGGTCGGATGCGTCAGCACGCAAAGATACGGCAGGCCTTCCCTGGCGTGGACGGCGAGCGCGCCGCTGGTCTTGGCCATCTGCATCAAACTCAGAATGCCTTCGTACATCCGCGCGCCGCCGGAGGCGGCCACGATAATCACCGGGATGCGCAACTCGGTCGCCTTCTCGATGGCGCGGGTGATTTTTTCGCCGACCACCGACCCCATGCTGGCGCCGAGGAAGCTGAAATCCATCACCGCCAGTGAAACGTCGTGGCCGTCGAGCTTGCACAGGCCGGTCACGACGGCGTCGCGCAGGCCGGTTTGGCGTTGATAGGTTTTGAGCCGTTCCGCATAGGCGGCCACGCCGGTGAATTTCAGCGCGTCCACGCTGGTCAGATCCGCGTCAAATTCCCGGAACGTGTTCTCGTCGGCCAGCATCGCGATCCGGTCGCGGCTGGTCATGGGGAAATGGTAATCGCACTTGGGGCAGACGCCGAGGTTGGCGGCGAGTTCCTTGCTGAACAGCATCTCGCCGCATTCCTTGCATTTCACCCACAACCCGCTCGGGATTTCCCGTTTTTTGGTCGTGGCTGCCGTGATCTTGGGTTTTTCTTTGTCGTTGAATACCGTCATGGTTTAGATTCCTCGGGCCACCGTGAGGGCCGTCACCTGAGCCGCTCCCGCAAGGCGCAGAACCTTAGCACAGCCGTCCAGCGTCGCACCAGTCGTAAATACGTCGTCCACCAGCACCAGCCGCCGCCCGGCCACGCCGGCGGGGTCGCGCACCGCGAACGCGCCGCGCAGATTCGCCGCTCTCTCCGCGGCACCGAGCCGGGTTTGCGTCTCGGTATCCTTGATCCGCCGGAGGTTGCCAACCATCACCGGCCTGGCCATGGCCCGGCTCAACGACCGGGCCAACACCTCCGCCTGGTTGAACTCCCGGTGCCGCCGTTTGCGCGGATGCAGCGGCACCGGCACGATGGCGTCCACCGCCGTCCAATCCACCCACCGCCGGGCGGCGCCGATCAGCCAATCGGCCAGATGCCGTTCAAAATAGAGTTCCCGGTGGTATTTGAACCGGTGGATGCAGTCGCGGACGACGCCCTCGGCCCGGCAGGCGCTCACGGCCCGGTCGAACCGGAATTCCAATCGCGCGCAGTAGCCGCACGTGAACGTGTCGGTGATCGCTCCGGTAAAGGGCAGGGCGCAGCGTTGACAGAACGGCGGCTCAATCAGTTTCGCCTGGGCCAGACACGCCGCGCAGACGACGCCCGGCTCCGCTTCGGTCAACGGCGTCGCGCACAGCCGGCAGTTGCGCGGGTACACCAGGCCAACCAAGCGTTCCCACCACCGGTGCATGCGCGCGCTCAAGGGCCAAACGGCCACCACCACTTCTTCTTGGGGGCAGGCGGCGCCGGGACATTGTTCGTGGACGCCCCATCCCCGCTGATGTGCTCGTCGAGTTTCAACTCCGCGCCGGCTTTCATCAGGGACGCGCGGTTCCGCGCCGCCGACGCCGCCTCCGCCGCGCTGCGCAGGACGGTCGGCCGGATGAAGACGATCAACTCCGTTTGTTGTTTGACCGTGGACTTGTTCTTGAACAGGTGCCCGAGCAGCGGGATATCGCCGAAGAACGGGACCTTCGACTCCGTCACCGTGTTGTTTTCCCGGATCAACCCGCCCAACACGATGGTGCTGCGGTCCTTCACCATCACCGAGGCTTTCGCTTCTCGTTTGGTGATCGAGGGCACCGACGATCCGCCCACGACGAATTCCGTGCCCACGTCATTGATCTTCTGATTAATGTCCATGGTCACGTACCCGTCGGGATTGATCCGGGGCGTCACCTTCAGTTCAATGGCGATATCCTTATAGTCCACACTCGCCTGCAACGAGCCGCTGGACGTGTTGGTGGTCGTCGTGCTGGTGATGGAAGAAATCGTCGAAGTCACCACCGGGCGGGATTCCCCCACGACGATGCTGCCTTCCTGATTGTGCAACGTCTGGATGATCGGCGTGGACAACACTTTGAACTTCGACGAACTGGCCAACGCCTTGATCGCGACGTCGAGATTCATGTGTTGGAACGTGCCGTAGTACGTCAACGCGCTGGAGACCGTCGCCCCGGCCGGCGAGCTGCCCAGCGCCGCAGCGGTCAAGTTCTGCGGGTTTGGTGTCGCGTTGCCGCTGCTGTCTGCGGAGACCGCGGTGCCGAGAATGTTCTTCAGTTCGCCGCCCTGGAAAACCCGCTGCAGGAAGTTGACCCCCAGCTCCATCTTGCCGTCCATCTTCACCTCGCCGATGACCACCTCGATCAACACCTGCGCCACCGCGGTATCAATGCCGCGCACCAGTTCCTCGAGGCGTTCCATGTCTTCCTTGGTCGCCATGATCAACAACGAGTTCGTCCGCGTGTCCGGCAACACCCGCACTCCCCCGGCATATTGCAAAAACGCCGCCGGCTGCCCGGTCCCGCTCGTCCCGCCCCCGGTGGTGGAAATCGTCGGCGCGGTCGTCTTCGCGCCGGTGGCGCCGGTGCCGGTCGTCGCCCGCCGCGTCGTCACCAGGCTCGACCCGGTAATCAGCGCGTTCAACAACGACGCCGCATCCTCGGCGCTGGCGTACTTCAACTCGATCACCTTCATCACCACATCCGGCTCGACCTTCGCGTCCAGTTCCTGAATCAACCGGTCAAAAAAGGCAAAATTCGACGGCCGGCTCAGCAGGAAGATTTTGTTCGTCCGCTCGTCGGGGGTGATGATGACCTTGCCTTCCACGACCGATTCTTCGCCGATGGCCCCGGTCGTGCCGGCGCGCACCGTGCGAATCGTGGTCGGCACCGGTGTCGGCACGGCGGGCGCGGACGGAGTCGGAGCCGGCAGCGAAGTGGGAACGCTGGCGCGGGCGCCGAGCTGTTGGGCTTCCTGGACAATGGACTGCAACCGCTGCACCACCTCGGCCGCCTTGGACCGCTCCAACGTATACACTTTCGTTTCCATCCGCAACGCCGACGGCTGGTCAATGAACTTCACAATCTCGGTCATCTGATTGATGTTCGCGCCGGTATCGGTGATCAGGATGCTGTTGGACTTTGCCAACGGCAGCAACTGACCGTAGGGGTGCAAATAGGGCTGCAACGCCGCCACCACCTCCGCCGCATCCGCGTATTTCAAGCCCAACACATGCGTGATGATCGTGTCGCCCGCCGGCAATTGCCGCCCCGGCCCGTACCCGAACGGCAGCCCCTCCTGTTTCGCCGAGGCGATCTGAACGACTTTCAGGAACTTCTCCCCCATCGGCACCACGCCGACCCCGTTGATCGCCAGGACGCTGTCCAACGCCTGCAACGCCTCGTCCAACGTCAACCGCGACTGGCTCCGGAAGGTGATCGTCCCCGCCAGATTCGGAGCGGCAATGATCGAGCGGCCGGTCAGACGGGCGTAGTACTCCAACACGGCCGGCACCGGCGTGTTGTTGAAATCAATGATCTCCACGGTCGGGCCCGTCTTGGCGGCCGGTTGCAACGGCGGGGGCGACGGACGGGGCGCCGCTTCCGGTGCCGCGACCGGCCCGGGAAGCGGGGCCGCTGCCGGCGCCGGCGGTTCCAGGTCCGGCGCCGGCGGTTCGCCGGCGGGCTCCTGCCCCCGCGCTGCGCCGGCCAAGCCGAGCACGCAACTCAACCCGATCATCAACCAACAATCTTGTGTCCGCACGTTCATCAACCTCCTCGTCTGAATGGAATCCGCCGCGGCACCGACGGCAGGGGCATGGGCGGCTGGCCATTGGGCAACGGTTGTTGCACCGCGCCGCCCGGCCCGGCCCCCGGTGGCGGCGGCGTTGCCGCCCGCGCTTCGTAGGCGAGTGTCGCCTGCTCCACCCCCTGCTGCAACACCAGCTTGGCCGGTCGCTCGTGGATTTGCAGGACCTTCACGGAATCAATCATCTCGCCCACCGCTTTGAAGTAGGTCCGATTGGTCTGTTTGTCTTGAATCATCGCCAGCACCTGGTTGGTGTCCACCGTCGTGACCACGCCCACAAATGCGAACCGGGCCGCAAACCCCGCGGGCGCGGCGGCGCCGATCGGGCCGACGGTACCAAATGGCGACCGCTCAATGATCGGCTGGTACCGCGCAAAGTCCGGGGTCTCCGCCGCGCGCGCGGCCGCCGCCGCCAAACACAACAACCAGAACCACCTCATGCCGCCGGTCCCCCCGTCTTGCCGGCCAACGCCCGAATCTGAATGTCGCACCGCAAAATCGTCGGATTGTCCGCGCGGCCGGTCACCTGCAGTTGCTCGACGTTCATGAAGCCCGACCCGGTTTGCAGCGCGTAGAGGAACCGCACCAGCGATTCCGTCGTCGCCTCCAACGTGAACGCCACCGGCAGCTCGCGATACAACCCCTTGTCCACCTCCAGCAATTCGCGCCGGGTGCTGATGACCACCCCGGTGGCGGCGGCAATTTCCTCGATCCGTTTCATCACGTCGAGTTTCGTGGTGAACTTCTCGGAACGCTGGCCGAGGCTCTGTTGCAGTTCCTGATATTCGACCGCCCACTGCGGGGCGCGTTCCACGGTGGCCTCAATCTGGGCCAACTCGCGCCGCTGATTGCGCAGGTCCGCGCCGACCCGCTGCCACGCCCGCACAAGCGGCACCAGCAGAAAATAGCCGCCGCCGATCACCAAGATGGCGATCGTGGCGACCAACAAATTGCGTTCCCGTTTGTTCAGCGCCATTTTCGATTGCCTGGAGTGACGACCGGCGCCACCGCGGCCGCGGTCTTGAGCCTACAATCCACCTCGAACTTCGTCAAACCGCCACCGGGCGGCGTGGACATGGAAACCGTTTTCACTTCGCCAAACAACTCGCACTTGTCCAACTGGCCGACGTATTCCAATGCCGCACCGGCCGTCTGCGCCTGCCCGCGCAACGTCACTTTCTGGTCTTTCTTGAAAACGAACCCGGTCAGTTTCACCGCATCCGGCAACCGCAGGCTGACTTCCCGGAGCACTTCCAACGCGGAATACTTCGTGTCCAACTGCCGCTGCATCGCCACCATTTCGCTGTGCATGTCGCGCGCCCGGCGATACTCCGGTTGCAACCGGGCCACCGCCGCCTGCACGTCGCGCAACTGCCACTGGCGCCACAGCAGCGACAGGCCCAGCGCCGCCGTCACCGCCGCCGCCGCCGCCGCCGCCGCGATCCCGCCGCGCCACAAATCCCGGCGCAACCGGGCCTGTCGGCGACGTTGCCGCCATTCGTCCGGCAGGAGATTCAACCCGCCGCCCTCCGCGCATTCCTGACACAAACTCGCCGCCGGCGTCGGCACGGCGCCGTCCGCCAGCAACGTGCCGCCCAATTCCGCGGCGACCGTCGCGGCCACCGGCTGTGTCGCCGCCGTCAGGTTGACCACCGTCACGCGGCCGGGCGCGCCGGCCGCCCCGCCCGCGGCCAGACTAAGCAACGTCCGCTGCAACTCCGCCCGCCAATCCCCGTCCACCGGCAACACCAGCGACCGGATTGCCAGCGGCGTCGTCCGCGCGTACACCACCAGATGGACCGCGGTGGGGGTGACAATCAGCGCGCTGTTGTGGCGGTCATCGACCGGCAACGCCTCGCGCCGCAGCAACGCGCGGAACACCGCCAGCGCGTCCACGGTCACAATCGCCGGCGGCAACCCGGCCGCTTCGAGGGCGGCCACGCGCTGATTCACCGCGTCCTTGCGGGCAATCGCCACGACCACCCAGGTCTGATTGTCGGCGGTCCCCAACGACTCAAACGAGTACACCGCCTCCTCCGCCGGAACGGGCAGCAGATTGTCAATCTGCAGTTCCACCATCTGCCGCAATTCGGCATCGTTGGCCGTCGGCAACCGCTGGATCTGACAAAGCACATCCTCGGCGCCCACGGCCGTCACGATCTGAAATTGGTCCGGAGCCATCTGCTGGCGCAGACTCTGGACCGCCGCTTCCACCGGTAACGGCGCGCTCACCGCCCGCGATTCGCCGGCCGGCGCCACCATCACGGCTTGCAGTTCGGCCGGACTGAAAAAGACCCCGGCCCACCCGCGCGATTTGCGGAGGCTCGTCCACCGCCCGATCCACGCGTCGAATTTCACGCGCCCCCTCCGCCGCGCATTTCGCGCCACAGAACGACCGTGACCTGATTGTTCTGCCGGCGCACCGTTGCCAGAATCGTGCGTTTGACCCCGGCCACTTCGCCCGTTGACTTGATGGTGAAATAGGTGGATTTCACGGTCGCGCCGGTCGTAACCACCCGTCCCCCCTGGCCGCTGCTGGCCACTGCGGCAAAATCTTGCACGCTCGTGAACGGCTGGTCGTCGTCGGTGCCCAGGATGTTGTCGGCGCCTTCGCGGCGGCCGACGACGGCATCCACGTGCACGTCGTCCAACCCGAACCAGACTTTCAGCACCAGCGGGCTGGCGGTGTTGACGTTCACATGCCCGGACGACGTGGTCGTCAGCAACTCGGCCAGGCCGGGCAGGGCGACATCATCCGGTTTTTCCGCGGGTTTACCGTAAAACAGTTCCGGGGTCACGCCGCGCACCAGCAGCAACTCCTCCACCCGGTCCAGCGGCCCGTTCTTGGCCCGGTAGGGCGGCTGGAGCGTGGTGTAATAGTCGTCCTCGGCACCGTTGAGCCGGTGCCGGTCGTCCTCGTCAATCCAGTCCAAAATCGAGTCCACAATCACATCCGCATCAAACGGGTCCACCTGGAGCTGGGTCAACAACCGGCTCCATTGGGCTTCCGACATTTTGTTGACCGGCAACTTGCTCTCTTCGTCCATGACCGTCACGGAATACGTTCCTTCGCCCAACTCATGATCCACGTACAACAGGTCGTTCGTCGCCCACGATTGGTTGCGCGCATCGTAGGGCGCGTTGGTGGCCGCCTGCGCCGCCAACAACAACTGCATCCGGGCGACCTCGACCCCGGAGCGGGCCAACATCTCCGCTTTCAACTCCTTGCGCCGAAACGACGCCAACCGTGTTTCGACGTGCATTGTGAAGGCAAACCCGCCAATCAACAAGGACAAAACCAACAGCACCCACAGCACCAACACCATCGCCACGCCGCGGTCCCGGTTCATGGCGTCACCAACCCCCCGGTCTGCGGGTCGAACTCGCGGCGCCGGACTTCATTTGTGGTGTCCTGCGTGTTCGGGTTGTCGCCGAGCGTCGCCTGCGCGACCGGCAGCTCCATCGCCCGCGTCACCGTCACCGGGGGATCGCCAAACGCCACCGTGTATTCGATGGCGTCCGGGATGGTCGCCCGGTCCGACCATTCGTCCTTCCACGAACCGTCGCGCGGGTTGCGGAACCGCGCCGCAAACCCGGTCACTTCCGTCGAAATCACCCGCAGCGCCGGCGCCTCCGCATTCTCCGCCTGCAATGCCGGCACGCTTTCCACGCCCAGAAACGTCTGCCCAGTCTCGTCCCGGTGCAGGGCAATCGTCACCCGGCGCAAGCCGGCCACCATCAGTTCGTCGGGCGGCAACAGCACATCCGACCCGGTCACGAAACTGACCGTGTTGCTGCCACTGGTCGTCGCCGACGTGCCGGTGATCTGGTACAGGTCCCGCGTGGACCGGAAGTACACCGCCGATTTCGTCAGTTCCGCCAGCACGTCCATCACCACCCGTTCGCGTTGGAACGCGTCACTGACTTCCGCGGCGCGTTTCCAGCCGGTCAGCGACGTGTTCCAGGTCCGGTAGACCGAGGTGATGACCAGCCCGAGCACGGTCACCGCCAGCAGCAGCTCCAGCAACGTAAATCCTTTGGGGGCGCGCGCGGTCATTGCGGTTTGTCCGGCAGGTACCGGTACTCGACGACTTCGTCGGTGCACGGCTCGCCGTGTTCCGTCCACGACACCGTGATGGTTTGTTTCCTAAGGCCCTCGACGTCCGTGGCCTCCAACTTCCGCTGCCACTCGAATCCCGGATAATCCGGGAACGTCCCCGTCGCGTCATCCACGTCCTTGGGGCGTTCGACCCGGAACTCGTAGCTCTTGTTCGCCAGCAACACTTCGACGATGGCGTAATGCTGCACCGTCCGCGCCGCCGCGATGCACCGGCCGAGGCTCTCAATCAGCACCATCAACCCCACCGCCACCAGAAACGAGGCCAGCAACACCTCCAACAGCATGAACCCCTGTTCGCCGCGGCGGCTCATCGCGAGGCCTCCCGCGACGCGGCGTGTCCCGTCACCGGATCCACCAGAATCGTCAACGATTCGCCGCGTTCCCGGCCTTCCCAGACCACTTGCAACGAGTCGGCGGTGCCGTTGGGGTAGAACCGGCCGACCACTTCGCCCTTCGATTCCGCGTTTTCCTGTCCGACCTGTGCGGCCACCAACCGGACCCGGGGATTGACCTCGATGGTTTTCAGCGGTTGTTCAGCCCCACCGGGGTCGGCGGCTTGCGCCACCCAGTAGACTTGCCGGCCCACATCCACATGCAACGCCGCCTCCCGTTGCCGGAGCACGGCGTGGTAGCGGGCGAACTCACAGGCCGTCAGGAACTCCCGGCCCGCCGCCGCGAGCACGGCGCTGTTGTAGGATCGGACAAAATACGGCGCGGTCACCCCGGCCAGCAACGCAAGGATGAACACCACGACGCTCAGCTCGATCAGCGTGAACCCGCTGGGCGACTTACTGCCAGTTGCCAATGTCGTCCGCATCGCCTTCGACCATGTTCGGGCCGGGCGAGTACAAATCGTAGCCGGTCGGGTTTTTCTCGCCGGGATACTTGTAGATGTACTTGCTGCCCCACGGATCATCCCGCAACACCGGCGGTTTCAGATACGGCCCTTTCCACTTTTGCGGCACCGGCGGCGACGACGGCGGACTGATCAACGCCTGCAACCCCTGCTCCGTCGTCGGATAAAACCCGTTGTCCAACTCGTACAGGTCCAGCGCGGTGCCGTAGTTGCGGATCTGCTCCCGGCAGGCCACGTCGCGGGCCTGCGCGGTGCGCGGCCCGAGTTGCACCACGGCAATCGTCACCAGCATCCCGATGATCACCACCACCAACAAGATTTCCAACAACGTAAACCCGGCTTGCGATTTGATTTTCATGGTTCCTCCCTATTTCCCCAGTCCCGACGTGATGCTGAACACCGCCGTCAACACGCTCAACGCAATCGCGCCCACCCCGAGCGCGACGAAGATGATGATCACCGGCGCGAGCACCGTCGTGAAAATGTTCAACGTCCGCGCCAACTCCTGTTGATAGGTGTCGGCAATGGTCTTGAGCACCGGCACCACCTCGCCGCTTTCCTCGCCGACCGCCAGCATGTCAATCAACAGCGGCGGAAAGATTTTTCCTTTGGCCAACGGCGCCGAAATGCTCGTGCCGTCCGTCACCCGCGCGCGCGCCTCGCGGATTTCCTGCGCAATCAGCCGGTTGTTCATGGTCTCCTCGACAATCTGGAGCGCATTCAGCACCGGCACGCCGTTTTCCAGCAACGTCGCCAGCGTCCGCGCAAACATCGTGAACGCCCCGAGCTTGATCATCCGGCCGATGATCGGCAACCGGAGTTTCCAGTCGTCCAGCCGCAACTGTCCCGCCGGCGTGCGCGCCTGTTGCCGGTAGAGAATCACCGCCACCACGATCAGCCCCGCCGGGATCCACCAAAACTTCACCGCCGCGTCACTGAGCCCGATCAGGATCCGGGTCGGCAACGGCATGGTCCCGCCCAGTTCCTTGAACATCTGCGCGAACCGCGGCACCATCACCGTCATGAAAAAAATGATCGTCGCCACCCCGCCCAACACCACGATGGCCGGGTAAATCAACGCGCTGACGATCTTCTCCCGGACCTCCGCCGTCTGCTCGGAGTGCTGGACCAACCGGACCAACACCTCGTCGAGCGCGCCGCTGGCCTCCCCGGCCCGCACCAGATTCACGTAGAGTTTGGAAAACAACTTGGGATGTTTCGCCAACGCATCCGACAGGCTCGCCCCCTGCACGATGTCGTTGCGGATCTGCCCCAACACCTCGGCCATCGCCTTCTTCTGCGTCCGTTTCTCCAACACGCCGAGCGCCTCGCTCAGCGACATCCCCGACCGCAGCAGACTCGTCAACTGCTGCGAAAACGTCAGCACATCCCGGCGGCTCACCCGGTGCCGCCACCCCGCAACCGCGCTCGGTTTCGCCGCGCTCTGGGCGGACGCGGCGCCCGCCGCATCCACCGTCAACGGGAAATATCCCATCCGGTTGAGCTGCACCAACGCCAACCGCCGGTCGCCCGCCGTCAGCGTCCCGGTGACCACTTCCCCGCCCGGCGTCTTCGCCTTGTATTGAAACGTCGCCATATCCGTTCGACGCCCGTCACCGTACCGGAAGACCACCCCAATGGCAACACCGGGTTACACCTGAATGCGAATCGCGAAATGCGAATTGCGAATTCCGGAGGGCGGCGCGCTGTCGCCGCCGTGCCTGTGTCTGCCTCCTGCCTCAGGCTTCCCGCCGGTCACAATCCCGGGCGAAACCGGTAAAACCGGGCCGGAGAATTCGTCCACTCCCGATCGCTGAACGACGACACCCCACCGGTCAACGTGTTGGTGCTGACCGGCACCCAACCGTTACCGGCCAAGTTCGTACAGGCCTCCACCACGATGACCAAGTTGCTGCTGCCGGTGATGTCGGACCCGAACTGATTCGACGCCGCACCCAGATTCCGTGCCGTCGGATTCCAACACACGGTCGGCCGCCCGCCCCACGGATTCGTCCAGCCGGTCGTCCCCGGCAGGTAGTAGACAGTTGCATTCGTACTCAGGTCGAACGCCGACGCGCCAATGCTGGGAGCGTTTCCCTTGAAGTAGGCTCCCGTGAGCGACGGGCAGTATGCGAACGCACCCAGTTCGATGATGGCCACAGTGTTGGGCACAGTGACGGAAACTAAGCCGGTATTGCGTAAGAAAGCATTGGTCCCAATCTTGGCAACAGACAGGCCGTTGAGAATACCGGGAATCGCCACCGCCCCGCCCGAACCGGTGTATCCTGTAATGGTGATCGCGCCGTTGTTGGTGGTGTAATTCCACTGCGCGTGGACACTGCCGGTCAGAAAAACGCCGGTCAACACGACCGCTAGACTCCCCCGCTTCATCACGTGCACATCCTGCCGGAATCGGCCGCGACCGGCAAGGCGGCGGCAAGCTGCCGCACGCCAAAGTCCGCAATCACGTCTCGATGAGCGCTTCGTCTTCCTGCGTCACGCGGCTGACTTCCTCCACGGTGGTGATCCCGGCGCGGACTTTCGCCCAGCCATCCTCGCGCAACGTCTTCATGCCGTGGCTGACGGCGGCCTGCTTGAGTGTCGTGGACGAGGCGCGCTCGATAATCAGCGGCCGGAGGTATTCATGCAGCACCAAAATCTCGTAAATGCCGGTCCGCCCTCTGTACCCGGTAAACCGGCAATCCTCGCACCCGCGGCCACGGTAAAGCGTCACCGGGCCGTCGCCGGCCGGGAAGCCGACTTCGCGCAGCAATTCGGGGTCAGGCCGGTACTCCTCCTTGCATTTCGCGCAGATCGTCCGCACCAGCCGTTGCGCGATCAGCGCCTCGACGGACGAACTCACCAGGAACGGCTCGATCCCCATGTCCACGAGGCGCGTCACCGCGCCGGCGGCGTCGTTGGTGTGCAAGGTGGAGAAGACCAGGTGCCCGGTCAGCGCGGCGCGGATCGCGATTTCCGCCGTCTCGCGGTCGCGGATTTCGCCGACCATGATCACGTCGGGGTCCTGCCGGAGAATGTGCCGGAGGCCGCTGGCAAACGTCAGGCCAATGTCCGGTTTCACGTGAATCTGGTTCACGCCCGGCAGTTCGTATTCGACCGGGTCTTCGATGGTGATGATCCGTTGATCAATCGAGTTGATCGTCGAGAGGAAGGCGTAGAGCGACGTGGATTTGCCGGAGCCGGTCGGGCCGGTCACCAAAATGATGCCGTGCGGCAGTTCCACCAGTTTGCGGACAATCTTCTCGTCGTCGCGGCTGAGGCCGAGTTTGTCGAGACCGAGGAAGATGCTGCTGCGCGTGAGCAACCGGAGGCTGACGCTCTCGCCGTAGGACGTGGGAATGGTTGAAACGCGGACATCAATTTCTTCGCCGCTGCTGCGGACGTTGATCCGGCCGTCCTGCGGCAGGCGTTTTTCGGCGATGTCCATGTTGGCCATGACCTTGATCCGCGAGATGATCGCCGCCTGAAACCGTTTCAACTGGGGCGGCACCGGCGTCTGGTGCAACACGCCGTCCACCCGGTAGCGGATGCGCAGGTCGTTCTCCATCGGTTCGAAGTGGATGTCCGTCGCCCGTTCCTTGAACGCCTCCCAAATGATCTGGTTGACGAACTTGACTACGCTCGCTTCCTGATCGTCGCTTTCGAGGTCTTCCTTGGTGACCGGCGCGGTCAGGTCGAGATCGAGGACGTTTTTCTGCATCAACTCGTCGAGCGTCTCCGCGCCGACGCCGTAGTAGCGCTTCAACGCCTTGAGGATGTCGGCCTCGGTGGCCAACGCCAGTTTCACCCGGCAGCGGGCCACCAACCGGACGGATTCGATCATGGTCAAATTGAACGGGTCGTTGGTCGCCACGAGCAAGCTGCCGTTCTCCGCGCGCATCGGCAGAATGTTGTATTGGAAGACGACCTTGGTCGGCACCTGCGCGCGGACGGCGGGGTCCATTTCCGGCTCGGTCAGCCGGGTGAACGTCAAGCCCAACGCCTGCGCCAACGTTTCGAGCAGTTTTTCCTCCGGCACCGCGCCCGACTTGACCGCCGCCGCCACCAGCGACTCCCCGGCGGCACGCGCGGCCATCACCTCGGCCCGTTGCGTCGGGCTGAACAGCCCGGTCTGTTCCAACAGTTCCTCCACGCGCGCAGGTATTGTGACCATGGCCGGCATCTTACGCGAAGTCCGGTGGGTTCTGCAAGACAGGACGGGCGGGACTTTCGTCCCGCCCGCCTGCGAACTACTGCCGCTGTAGCTGAACGCCTGGCCGATGCCGGGCACCGGCACGTTGGTCACAACACCCGCGATCTGGTCGTCGGTGACCACCACATCCTGCAGCACGACATCACCGCTGTCGTGTGCGGCAAATCTCCGCCTTTCTTCGGAAAGACGCGACGAAAAAGCCCGAGACCCTTCCCCTTCGCGGCTCCGGGGGACAGGCCGGGTGATGGTGGCAGTGTCGAGATGCACCCTGTCCACTGGCAATGAGAAACTTTTGGGAAACGAGCACGGGACGATCAGGACGGTGCGCCCCGCTCATTCAGGTACTGGCGGAGAAACGCCCCGGTATGCGAGCCGGCCACTTGCGCAATCTGTTCCGGTGGGCCTTCGGCAACGATTTGCCCGCCGGCGTCGCCGCCTTCGGGACCGAGATCAAGGATCCAATCCGCCGACTTCACCACGTCGAGGTTGTGCTCGATGATCAGCACCGTGTTGCCGGCATCGCGAAGCTTGAACAACACTTCCAACAGCTTCGCAATGTCCGCAAAATGCAGGCCGGTCGTGGGTTCGTCGAGGATGTAGAGCGTACGGCCGGTGGCGCGTTTGGCGAGTTCGGCGGCGAGTTTGACGCGCTGTGCCTCGCCCCCGGAAAGCGTGGTCGCCGGTTGGCCGAGATGGAGGTAGCCGAGGCCGACGTCTTGGAGCGTCTGGAGTTTGTCGCGCAACGGCGGCACCGCCCGAAAGAACTCCTCCGCCTCGTCCACGGTCATCTCCAACACGTCGGCGATGTTGCGGCCTTTGTAGGTGATCTCCAGCGTTTCCCGACTGTAGCGGCGCCCGGCGCATTGTTCGCAGGTCACATACACATCCGGCAGGAAGTGCATCTCGATTTTGATGAGGCCGTCGCCCTTGCACGCCTCGCACCGGCCGCCTTTGGTGTTGAAACTGAACCGGCCCACGCCGTACCCGCGCACCCGCGCCGCCGGCAACTGCGCGAAGAGCGACCGGATGTGATTGAACGCCCCGGTGTACGTCAACGGATTCGACCGCGGCGTCCGGCCAATCGGCGATTGGTCAATCACGATCACCTTGTCGAGTTCGTCCACGCCGGTGATCTTGTCGTGGTCGCCGGGCCGGTCTTTGGCCCGGTAGAACTTCCGAAACAACGCCCGCCGCAGAATGTCGTCCACCAACGTGCTCTTGCCGGACCCGCTCACGCCGGTCACGCACGTCAGCAACCCGAGCGGAAACCGGGCGGTGATGCCTTTGAGGTTGTTCTGCCGGGCGTTGACGACCGTCAGCCAACCGCGACCGGGCGAGCGGCGGGTCTGCGGCACCGGAATCTTCAATTCGCCGCGCAGATACGCGCCGGTCAGTGAGCGTTTCGTTTCGAGAATCACCGGCAACGGGCCGGCCGCGACGACTTCGCCGCCGTGGACACCGGCCCCGGGGCCGAGGTCCACGATGTAATCCGCCGCCCGGATCGTGTCCTCGTCGTGTTCGACCACGACGACGGTGTTGCCGAGGTCGCGAAGGCCTTTGAGGGTTTCGAGCAGCCGGTGGTTGTCGCGCTGGTGCAGGCCGATGCTCGGTTCGTCGAGCACATAGAGCACGCCGACGAGGGCGGCGCCGATTTGCGTGGCCAACCGGATCCGTTGGGCTTCGCCGCCGGAGAGGGTGTCGCTCGGCCGGTCGAGCGTGAGATAGCCGAGGCCGACGTTCTGGAGGAATTTCAACAGGGCGCCGACTTCGTGGAGAATCTGGCCGGCCACCTTTTGTTCGAACGCGCTCAGTTGCAGGCCGGCAAAAAACCGCGCCGCGTCGTCCACGGAGAGCCGGGTCACATCAATAATGGATTTGCCGCCGACGGTGACGGCGAGGCTTTCGGGACGGAGCCGGCGGCCTTGGCAGTCCGGGCAGGGCAGGCCGACCATGTAGTGCTGGAGCCGGGACTTCGTGAACTCGCTCTTGGATTCCTCGTAAAGCCGTTCGAGGTTGGGGATGACGCCCTCGAACGGCTTCGTCATCTTCCGCCACGCGCCCTTGCGCCAGTAGGTGAACTCGATTTCCTCGTCGCCGGTGCCGTGAAGCAACGCCCGCTGGACGCGTTCCGGTAGCTTTTCGAACGGCAATTCCATGTCCACGTTGAAATGCTTGGCGAACCCGCGCAGGAGCATCTTGTAATAAATGATCAGCCGCCGGCCGCCGCGCCGCCACGCCGCAATCGCGCCGTCGGCCACAGACTTCTTCTTGTCCGGCACGATCAGGTCGGGATCGAACACCAGTTTCGTCCCCAGGCCGAGGCAGGTCTTGCAGGCGCCGTACGGCGAGTTGAACGAGAAATGCCGTGGCGTGAACTCGCCGTAGCTGATGCCGCACTCCGCGCAGGCGTTCTGGGTGCTCCACAGCCGGTCGGCCGCCACCAGCACGCCATTGCCCCATTTCAGCGCCGTCTCGACCGAATCGGCCAACCGGGCGCGCACCTTGCCGCTGATCGTCAGCCGGTCAACGACAAGTTCGATGTTGTGGTTGCGTTTCTTGTCGAGTTTCGGCGGCTCCTCCAACTCGATGACGGTGCCGTCCACGCGGGCACGGACGAACCCCTCGCGTTTGATCCGGGCGAACACGTCCCGGAACTCACCTTTCCGGTCGCGCACCAACGGCGCGAGCAGGGTGACCGGCGTCCCCTCGCCCAGCGCGAGCAGTTGATCCACGATCTGGCTGGCGGTCTGGGTCGTGATCGGTTTGCCGCACCGGTGACAGTGCGGTTGGCCGATGCTGGCCCAGAGCAACCGCAGATACTCGTAAATCTCGGTCGTGGTGGCGATGGTTGACCGGGGATTGCTGCCGGCGGTGCGCTGTTCGATGGCAATGGCCGGGGAGAGGCCCTCGATGTAATCCACGTCCGGCTTCTGGAGTTGCTGAAGGAACTGCCGGGCGTAGGCCGAGAGGCTTTCCACATATTTGCGCTGCCCCTCGGCGTACAGCGTATCAAAAGCGAGACTGGACTTGCCGGAACCGCTCAGCCCGGTGACCACGATGAGTTTCTCCCGGGGCAACGTCAAACTGACGTTCTTCAGGTTATGCGTGCGTGCTCCGGCAATGGTAATGACGTCAGTTGGCATCGTTTTTTCCAACTTGTCATTCTAGCGGCCCGGACGATTTGCCCAAGCAAAATAATCGCGTCGGACCGTGGCCTGGGCGCATCTTGACACTGGCACCACGCGACCATCTGTCACCCTGAGCGAAGCGAAGGGTCTCGGTTGGTTTCGTCACGTCTTTCCGAAGAAAGACGGAGATTCTTCGCTCCGCTCAGAATGACAACGACTTATTGAATGGTGGCAATGTCAAGATGCGCACCCGTGGCATACCGCCTGCTCAATTGATGCCGAGTTCAGGATGGACAGAAAGAGTTAAAAGGAACATGATGACTGGCATCAGCACAGAGGACCCGACAGACTTCATGACACCGGCCGAACAACAACTACAGGAGTTGCAACAGCAGTTGGTCACGCTGCACCAGAATCTGCGCACGATGCGCCACACCGTCAACAATCACCTCGCCGTCATCATGGCCATGGCGGAGTTGAGCCAGCGCAACCCGGCCCAGTACGCCAGATTCAGCCAGATGTGCCTCGAGAAAGCGCCGCAGATCACCAGCGCCATCGCCAAATTCTCCGAGATGATGGACGCCGCGGTCAAACTGCACAAAGAATCCGAGAACCCGCCGCCCGCCTGACGTTTCAGGCCGGGGCGCGGGAAGTCAGCTCTGCCAACTGCTGCTCGATCGTCAGGGCGGTGGACTGCACCCGGCACAGGTGCGCGTACAAACCGTTCAATTCCATCAATTCCTCGTGCGTTCCCCGCTCCACAATGCGCCCGGCCTGGAGCACCAAAATCTGATCCGCGTTCCGCACCGTCGAGAGCCGGTGGGCAATCACAAAACTCGTCCGATGCGCCATCAACCGGTCCAGCGCCTCCTGAATCAACTTCTCCGTCGCCGTGTCCACGCTCGCCGTCGCCTCGTCGAGAATCAGAATCGGCGGGTCCTTTAACAGCGCCCGCGCGATGCTGATCCGTTGTTTCTCCCCGACGCTCAACTTCACGCCCCGCTCGCCGACCTTTGCGTCGTAGCCCTCCGGCAACCGCGCGATGAACTCGTGGCAGTTTGCCGCCGTCGCCGCGGCGATCATCTCCGCCTCCGTCGCCTCGAGCCGGCCATAGAGGATGTTCTCGCGGATGGTGCCGTTGAACAGAAACGGTTCCTGCGACACGATCCCGATCTGCCGGCGCAACGATTCCAGCGTGACCGCCCGGATGTCGTGTCCGTCCACCAGAATCTGGCCGGTTGTCACTTCGTAGAATCGCGGCAACAAATTCGCAATTGTGCTCTTGCCCGCCCCGGTCGGCCCGACCAACGCCACCGTCTCCCCCGGTTCAGCCACGAGGTTCACCTCGCGCAACACCGGCACGTTGGGCCGGTACGCGAAACTGACCTGCCGGAACTCCACCTTCCCGGCCACGCGCGCCGGTAATTCCTTCATCGGGCAGGGCGCGACCGCCGGGCGGGCCGAGTCCGGCGATTCGCCCTGACCGGGTTCAATTTCGGCGTCCAAAATATCGAACACCCGCTCCCCGGCGGCCCGACCGGCCTGGAACATCTGGTTCAACCCGTGCAGTTGCCGGATCGGCCCGTAAAACGCAAACAGGTACGACACGAACCCGACCAGCACCCCGACCGTCATCTCCCCGGCCAGCACCGCCCGGCCGCCCTGCCAAAACACAATCACACAGCCCAGCCACGCCGCGAACTCCATCGCCGGCGAATACACCGACCACGCGCCCATCACCCGCAACATCGCCCGGCGCAGCTGACCGGCTTTGGCGGAGAACCGGGCCGCCTCGTGCGGCTCGCGCCCAAACGCCTTGATTTGCCGGATGCCCTGCAGATTGTCGTGGAGCAGCGCGTTCAACGCCGACGTCGCCTCGCGCACCCGGCGGTACCGGTTGTGCGCCGTGACCGTGAACACCAGCGCCCCGGCCACCAACACCGGCAGCGGCAACAACGCCCACAACGTCAGCTTCACGTCATACACCAACATCATCGTCCCCACGCCCGCCAGCGTCAGCAACGCCACCGTCCCCTGCTCAATCCCGTCAATCAACACCCGCTCGACGGCGTTCACGTCATCAATCACCCGCGTCATCAAATCGCCGGTCGCCCGCTGGTCGAAGTAGTGGACGGCCAGCCGCTGGAGTTTGGCGTAGAGGTCACACCGCATGTCGAAGATCACGCGTTGCTCGAACCGGTTGTTGAGTTGAATGCGGAGGAAATTGAAAAAGTCCCGCGCGAAACACGCGGCCAACAACCCGCCCGCCACCCAGCCGAGCAGGTCCGCCCGGCACGCCACGATCACGTCATCAATCATCACCTGAATCAACTTCGGGAACGCCAGGCCGGCCAGAGTGGTGAGAATGGCGCAGAGCATCGTGCCGACGCCGAACCACGGGTACCGCCGCAGATAACCGAACACCCGGCGAAAGATTTCCCCGGCCGGCCGCCGCCGGGCGATCATCGTCTCGTCGTTGACGGTATCATGGCGTGGATGCACGGGGGCAGTATAACACCGGCCCGGTGCCGGACAAAACTTTCACCGCCGCGGTGCCGAGCA
>Ga0315298_1003038_pt1 | contig 27261 bp, 27 predicted proteins | sample WHS_1_MG_FD_203077 | JGI IMG/M metagenome (GOLD analysis project Ga0315298, IMG submission 203077) | Extremophilic microbial mat communities from Washburn Hot Springs, YNP, Wyoming, USA - WHS_1_MG | ecosystem: Environmental > Aquatic > Thermal springs > Hot (42-90C) | place: USA: Wyoming... | reverse complement strand
CAGCCTGAAGGCGATTAAAGAAATACTCGATGATCTGGCTGGGCGCCCGATTCAGGAGGTTTCACCTGCACCCGTCTCCGCGAACGTGAAGATTGACGAGGAGGCATTAAGAGAAACTGTAGCTGCGGCAATCCAGGCGCAGGGCGGTTCATATGCCCAGATCGACTTCGTGAGGCAGTTCAAGAATGCTGTCCAGGAAGGCGTGTCCTGGGTGTGGGTTAGCCTGGCTGGCGTGCTTTTTGCGTTTGCTCTTGCAGGAGGGTATATCGCAGGGGAGGCGATGCAGAGCCACTATGATGGCGCGCAGATTCAAGCGTTGCAGATGCAGGTGAGCACACTGACTGCGGTTGTGGCAGGGAAGAATTCCCGTTAAACAATTACGAGATGAAGGAGAAAATGATGGCTGCAGTAAATAAGGCAATATTGATAGGTAATCTTGGCAAGGATCCGGATGTGCGCTATACCCCGGAAGGTACGGCGATCACCAACATCACGTTGGCAACGACCGAGAACTGGAAGGACAAGAGTGGAGAGAAGCAGGAAAAGACCGAATGGCATCATGTTGTTTTTTTCGGAAAACTCGCAGAGATTGCAGGGGAGTACCTGACGAAAGGATCCCAGATCTATGTCGAGGGTCGCATCCGGACTCGCAAGTGGCAGGATAAGGAAGGGCAGGACCGGTACACCACTGAGATCGTCGCTGGCATCATGCAGATGCTGGGTGGTGGCAGAAACGCTCCGGATGGATCCGATGGCATGGACGACGACATCCCATGGTAAATCAAGCCTCCCGCGAGAGGCAGATTGAGGCCCTGAAAAGAGCTCTGGGACACGATCTGCTGAGCTATCTTCAAACGCCAAACATTGTCGAGATTATGCTCAATCCCGACGGCGGGCTTTGGGTGGATGTTCTCGGAGGGTCGATGGAGCGGGTTGGCGCAATAGACCCTGTGCAGTCGATGACGATGATCAGTGCCTGCGCATCGATGCTGGGAGTGGTCGTGAACCCAGAGAACCCGATTTTAGAGTGCGAACTGCCGCTGGACGGAAGCCGTTTCGAAGCGTTGATCCCGCCGTTGGTGAGCCAACCAACGTTCACAATCCGGAAAAAGGCGCTGCTGATTTTTACGCTGCAAGATTATGTCGATAAAGGAATAATAACGCCGGCGCAAAAGGAAACGATCGAAGAGGCTGTTCGAAACCGCGAAAATATCTTGGTGGCCGGCGGAACGGGGTCTGGCAAAACGACCCTCGCGAATGCAATCCTGCATGCTGTTTCGGTCCTGACACCGGAACACAGGATCGTCGTGATCGAGGACACGCTTGAGCTGCAATGCAGCGCTCCGAACGCCGTTTTTCTGCGCACCTCGATAAGTACGGACATGACAAGGCTTTTGAGAGCAACAATGCGACTGAGGCCCGACCGGATCGTGGTCGGCGAAGTCCGCGATGGAGCTGCGCTTGCGTTGCTCAAGGCATGGAACACAGGGCACCCGGGCGGAGCTGGGACGGTCCACGCTAACAGCGCAGAGGCCGCGCTGGTGCGCGTAGATCAGCTTATTCAGGAGGCTGGTGTACCGCCTGTCCCGGAATTGATCGCTGAAGCCGTGAATGTTGTTGTGTTCATAAAAAGGACATCGACGGGCAGGATTGTAGACGAGATTGTCCGGGTCACAGGCTTTGAAAGCGGGAGGTTTGTGGTGGACAATGTTTGAAGTCAATGATATATGGTATAATTATCCCATTGATCAGATAGGGAATTTAATCATGACGCCCCGTACTATCAGACTTTTGAAGCTTCTCTTTGCATCGATGTTGCTGCTGATTTTTGTGACAAAGCCGGTGTTGTTCTGGATTGCGGTGGCGATTGGGATCTACAAGCTGGTCAAGTCTGGCGCGTTCCAGCGCATCGAGTCAGATCAATATTAACTGATCATGGCAACAAAAGCCGACATAGATGTCGAAACCCTTCGGGCAACGCAGGCATTTATAGCCAAAATTTCGGAACAGTATGATCTGATGGAGGTGATATTGTTTGGAAGTCGTGCTCGTCGTACTCACCGGGTGGACAGTGATGCTGATGTCGCAGTGATCCTTCGTGGCTCCATCGGGTTGAGAGATGATGTGGCTGTGAATATGGCTGGGATTGCATTCGATATACTGATGGAGACAGGCGTGTTGATCGGCCCTCTTCCTCTTTGGGAAGGGGAATGGGAACATCCTGAAAAATTCAACAATCCCGAGCTGATCAAAATTATTCAACGAGAGGGGGTGTCGTTGTGACCCCGGAAGATTACGATATGAAAGCCATTCGGGCAATAGCTTCTGCCAAGCTGTTGCTGGCGGATGGGGATGATCCTTCAATCAAATGCCTTGGAAAGCAAAACAGTAAAATGCCTGATCTCCTGAGAATTAAGGATTATCCCCAGTTGGCTTTGCTAGCCTGGAATCGTGTCACTCCTGAAATTACAGGAGAAGATGCCTTCGCGCTGTACGAACATAATTGGCGTTTTGTAGATTTGATGAGCCTCAATCTCAATGAAGCCGCCTTGATCGATCGACTGAAAATGCAATACGGCAAAGGAGTTCTCAATGTTTAAGCGTCCGCATCATCAGACCATCGCGCGTATTCTTAAGGACATGAATTCGGATTTTTTGCGTGATGCAAAATGTTATTTTGGCGGTGGAACCGCGATATCGCTTCTTTTGGATGAATATAGGGAGTCGGTGGATATTGATTTTCTTTGTGCGGATCAGAATGGTTACAGGAAGTTGCGCGAATCGGTGTTCAATAAGCATCTTGGGGATATTTTCCTAAAGGAGGTTCAGATCCTGCGTGATGTTCGGGCAGATCGAGATGGAATTCGGACCATTCTTTCTGTAGAGGGTATTCCCATCAAATTCGAAATTGTCAGAGAAGCACGAATTGGATTGAGCAGTATGGATGTTCTGGGTATTCCGGTTCCGTGTCTTTGCAGGAATGACCTGTACGCAGAAAAGCTGCTGGCGAACGCAGATCGGTATGCCGACAAAAGCGCGATGAGCCGAGATGTGATCGACTTGATGGTCATGGAGGACAGGTGGGGGCCAATACCAGGGGATGCATGGGAAAAAGCTAGTAGCGCCTATGGTGATTCCGTATATACGGCTTTGGAAAAAGCAAAAGATCGTTTGAAAGGAGACCCTGGGTATTTGGATGACTGCATTGAAAAGATGGGAATTGATGAGGGCGTCGGTTCAATGTTACGAAGAGATCTGGGTGTTGATCTGGATCCTGGGGACGATTTCGGGCTGTAGTTTCGCGATACTTCCTTCCAGTAGTACCCCTTCATTTGGATACCCCATTTTTTTGACACTTCCACACCGATTTCAAAATTTCCGCCCTTGCTGAATGGAGATGTAGCAATCTTTTTTTCATCATTCAGAAAGGGTAAATCATGAAGTGCTTGAACCCGAGAAAGGTCGTCGTATCCCGGACCGCCATCGCTGTAGCAACGCTGTATTCCGTCCATGCCGAAGCATCTACTTCTGGAGGCTTGCCGTGGGATTCACCGATTCAAACCCTGCAGAACGATCTTACCGGTCCGGTTGCGACAGGAATTTCAGTTATCGCATTTCTGGCCGCAGGTGCCGCACTCGTCTTCGGCGAAGAGCTTGGCGGGATCGCGAAGAAGGCCCTCTATGTGGTCTTGGGTGTCGCGATGATCGTCATGGGGAACAGGTTTTTGGCAGCACTTGGCCTATCCGGCGCAACAATCTGAGGGGTAAGCATGGACGATCTGGAACAGTATGTCGTCCCGATCCACACCAGCCTGAACCGCCCGATGTTGGTATTGGGCGGCGAGCGGCAACTGGTGCTGATGCTGGGTGTCGTTGCTGGAATCTTCATCTTCTCTCTTGCCCAACTTTGGGCGGCCATCGTCGGGATCTCGATCTGGACGGTAGGGCAGTATTTCCTCGCCAAGGCGGCAGCGTATGACCCGCAACTGAGTAAGGTCGGGCCGCGCCATCTGAAGTACCGGAAATATTACCTGTCGAGCGCAACCCCCTTCGCTACAACCAGGGAGGTCAAATAATGCACTCTATGAAAGAATACCGCACGAAAGCACTCGGACTGCCGGATTTGCTGCCATGGGCGGCGCTTGTCGATGACGGGATCGTGCTGACGAAATCGGGTGGATTCGTTGCTGGATTCTGGTATAGCGGATCGGATCTGGACAGCGCAACTCCTGCGGAGTTGGGCAACATGGCGGCGCGCATAAATGGCGCGCTGTCGCTTGGCGACGGCTGGGTCCTGAACTGCGATGCGATTCGCGTTCCGGCGCCCGGGTATGCTCCTCGGGGTGCATTCCTCGACCGGACGACTCGCCTGATCGACGATGTGCGCAGACAGTCGCATCAAGGCGAAAAATCTGGATTCACCAGCCACTATGCACTGACACTGACCTGGTTTCCGGAGTCTGACAGCGCATCCAAAGCCTCGGACATGTTTGTCGAGGGTAAGGCCAAGGGCACGGCCACACGCAATCTGGAACGCTTTAAAGCCGGGATTCGCGATGTCGAATCCAGGTTGTCGGGCGTTGTCAAGATTCGCCGAATGCTCGACAGTGTTGACGAATATACCGTCGCCATAGAATCCGAGATTCTGAGTTTCTTCGAATACTGCATCACAGGCTCGCAGCGCAAGTTTCGCATGAGCGAGGTTCCGATGTACCTCGATGCCGTTCTGGGCAGGCACGATTTCGTGACCGGGTTTGAGCCTCGGGTTGGCAGGAAGCATGTCGCCGCTATTGCCATCGAGGGGTTTCCGGGTAGCAGTTTCCCGGGAATTCTCGATTTCCTTTCCAGGCTCCCTGTGCAATATCGATGGAGTAACCGTTTCATTTTCATGGATCCGGGTCAGGCCGAAAAGGAGATCAACAAGTATCGGTCGAAGTGGGCACAGAAGCGTAAAAGCGCGATGAACGTCATGCGTGAAAACGCTGGTGGCGCGGCGACACATATCAACGTCCATGCTGACAGTATGGCAAACGACGCTGTATCGGCGATCGCCGAAGCCAGTTCCGGTGCAGTGCGGTTCGGTTATTACACGTCGGTGATCCTTTTGTTTTCCGAGGATATTGCCATACTGAATGAGACGGCTCGGGAGGTTCAAAAAGTTGTCCAGAATCGCGGATTCGGGGTGAGGATCGAGGATTTGAACGCAGTTGAAGCGTATTTGGGATCGATGCCCGGCAACACCTATGCGAACGTCAGGCGCCCGATCATCAACACGCTAAACCTGGCGCACCTATTGCCGTTCACTGCAGTTTGGGCGGGACCGGAAACGCATCCTTGCCCGTTTTATCCTCCCGAGTCGCCTCCTTTACTATTTGCCAAGACGGATGGGTCGACGCCTTTCCGGTTGGCTCTGCACGCAGGGGATATAGGTCACACGGCAATTGTCGGCCCGACAGGTAGTGGCAAATCGACACTGCTGACCACGCTGATCGCGCAGCATTTCCGGTATCCACGCGCACAGGTCTTTGCGTTCGACAAAGGCTATTCCGCCCTGCCGTTGTGCTGGGCATCGGGCGGACAACACTACGATATTGCCGGGGCAGACACTCGGCTTGCGTTCTGTCCGCTGGGGCGATGCGACGAGTCTGGCGAGCAGTCATGGGCCGCGGAGTGGATCGAGGCGATGGTGGAACTTCAGGGCGGCTCAGTGACGCCGCGCATGCGCGACGAAATCTATCGCGCCATTGTTCAGCTTGGGCAGTCGACGACCGAAATGAGCCAGCGCACGCTGACGAACTACCTGATGATGCTGCAATCGCATGAACTGCGCGATGCGCTGCGGTACTACACGATCTCGGGCGCGGCGGGGCATTTGCTGGACGCTGAAACGGATGGACTGGGTGAGGACGTATTTCAGGTGTTCGAAATGGAACACCTGATGAATCTCGGCGAAAAAACGCTGTTGCCGGTGCTCTCTTATCTATTTCATCGGATAGAACAGCGTTTCAAGGGTCAGCCGACCTTGCTGGTTTTGGACGAAGCCTGGGTGATGCTGGGTCATCCGGCGTTCCGGGCGAAGATTCGCGAATGGCTGAAAGTCTTGCGGAAAGCCAACGTCGCAGTCGTGTTCGCGACGCAAAGCTTGTCCGATCTTGCCAAGAGTGGTATTGCGGATGTGATTTTCGAGTCTTGCCCCACGAAGATACTGTTGCCGAATCCGGAAGCGATGACGGAAAACAGTGCGCCTTTCTACAGGCAAATCGGGTTGAATTCGCGGCAAATCCAGATATTGGCCTCTGCCACCCCTAAAAGACAGTATTACGTCATTCATCCCGATGGGCGGCGGCTGTTCGAGCTCGGGCTGAGCGGGCCGGAGCTGGCGTTTGTCGGTGCGTCGGGCAAGGAAGATATCGTCAGGATCCGCGAATTGAAAGATGTTTTCGACGATGCCTGGCCAGCACAATGGCTGCGCGAGCGTGGTCAGCTCGAGGCGGCGCAGATGTGGGAAGGCTACCGGTAATTTTGCTTACACATATATGAAGGGATATCCCGCGATGAAAAAGACATTGATTGTAGCCACGATCCTTTCCCTGACACTTCCCCTGTCGGCGATGGCTGGCGGAGGAGGCGTACCCGCCCCGGCTGGAGCTACGCTACCCGAGCAGATCGTCCAGGAAGCGACGAACGTTAACCAGTTGACGCAGCAGATCACTATGACGTCGCAGCAGCTTCAAATGCTGCGGAATCAGGCCTTGAATTTGCAAAGTCTGCCATCCCAACTGTGGCCGAATGTTTTCGGGCAGTTGCAGAATCTGATCGGACTGGTCAACCAGGCGCAAGGATTGAACTATGCCGCGCAGAACACTGCCGCCCAAGTGCAGCAAATATACGGCAACACGGGCACGGTGCCGCCGAATTACGAATCGACCCTGCAGCAGTGGACGGCAAACACCAACAGCCAGATCGCCTCGACGCTGCAGCAATATGGGATGCAAGCCCAGAACTTCCAGAGCGAGCAGGCCTCGCTACAATCCCTGGAAAACGCTAGCCAGACATCAACAGGGCGGATGCAGGCATTGCAGGCCGGGAACCAGATCGCCGGCATGCAGGTGAATCAGATGCAGCAGCTGCGCCAGACAATCATGAGCGGCAACCAGGTCATGATGAACGCGATCGGCAACAAGGCGAACCAGGCGCAGCAAGACCGGAATGTCCAGAATCAGTTCCTGGCAACTCCCCCAAGCTACGGGTGGTAAAACTGATGATGCCGTTGCCTCCCGATATTCCACCGCTACCGCCTGTTCCTGCCAAAATTTTGAAGCAGGCGCAAGCAGAAAGCCGGATGCCCATGCTTGATCTGCCGCCTGTCACACTAAAGCTGCGATGGACACCGGAGTCCAGCCCCTTGACTCCAGGGGGCGGCGATTTGTCCGCAAGATGGCGATGAAGCCGGATATTCAATCAATGTGTCGGCGCATCAAGATTCATCGGCCTACGCATTGGACGGCGTTTTCTGGCTGACATCAGCGTGCAGTCGCATTCCAAGCGCATGAGTCACTTTCAAGATTGTGGCAAAGCTCGGGTTGCCTTCGCCGGAGAGGGCCTTGTACAACCCTTCGCGAGCCAGGCCTGTATCCTTAGCGAGTTGTGTCATGCCGCGAGCGCGGGCAATAGTACCCAGCGCCTTGACGATGAAAGCAGGATCATCTCCGGCCTCATCAAGGCAGGCATCGAGGTACAAAGCCATGTCTTCCTCGGTCTTGAGGTAATCGGCGGTATCGTATGGGGTGGTTCTGGTTCTGGTCATGGTCAACTCCTATAGGTTACGCGCCAGTTCGAGCGCAAGTTTGATGTCGCGTTTTTGCGTACTCTTGTTGCCTCCCGCTAGCAAGATGATGATTTGCCCGTTGCGCTCGGTGTAGTACACACGCCATCCGCAGCCAAAGTGCAGTTTCAATTCACTGACACCTTCGCCAATGGGGGCTACATCGCCAGCATTGCCATCCTGCAATCGGTCAATTCGCGTCTGAATCCGAGCTTTCACCTGCTTATCGGCAAGGGTGGTGAACCAGCTTTCATATTCGTCGGTTTTGCTGATCTCTTTCATGGCTCAATTGTATACTTCGGATTACAGGTATTCAAGAAAGGCCACCTGACACTGCCACACCGTTTTAAAATTTCCGTCCCTGCTGAATGGTTTTATGATCCATTCACAAAGGGGCTGTCGTGTTCACCAGGATCCTGTTTTTTCTGTTGTCGTCCTTCATATTATGTATTCCGGAAGCTTATGCCGGTGGGCTGGATAATGTAGCAAACGGCTTTCAGGCGGCATCTGCAGGATGGATGACGAACGCCGAGGGTTATGCCAAGAACCTTTTTCTTGGGCTGGCAGGGCTTGAATTCAGCTGGTCCGCGATTCAGTACACCTTGAAAAAAGGCGACCTGCCTGATTTCCTCGCGTCCGTGACACTGAAAGTGATGGGGATCGGGTTCTTTTACTCATTGCTTGTCATGGCGCCGTCCTGGATCCCTGAGGTCATGAATTCGTTTTCTCAAGCCGGTGTCTCGATCGGCGGAAGCGTCGGTATCCCCATGACTCCGTCCGCGATCATCGACCAGGGAATAGCTGTTGCCGCGCAACTCGTGAGTTCGCTCAACCAGTCCAATGCGTCGGCCCTGAGTGTCGGGACGGTAATTTCCAGCGGCGGCGCATCGCTGGGCAACTTCATGCTCTCGGCGATCGTTATCGGACTCTCCGGCTTATTCACGATTGCCGCATTCACACTGGTTGCCATACAGCTTCTGGTGACGCTCATCGAGAGTTACATCGTGATCGGCGGCGGGATGTTGATGCTTGGCTTTCTGGGTAGCCGCTGGACGCTACCCTTTGGTGAGAAATATTTCGGCTACGCGGTCTCTGTCGGGATCAAGCTGTTTGTACTTTACCTGGTAGTTGGTGCGGGCGGGAGCCTGTCGAATGACATCATTCATCATCTCCAGACGCTCGGCCATCCGCCCGGGTTTACGGATTACTTTGCAGCAGGTGCTGCATCGATGGGTTACGGTGCGCTCGGTTTCATGGCGCCCGGGCTCGCAGGCTCGATGATGAACGGTTCGCCAACCTTATCGATGGGCAACATGTCCGCTGTTGCAGGCGGTATTACCGGATCTGGCGTAGCTGCCGCAGCGATGGGCGGGGCGGCATTGCTCGGTGGGACTCAGGCCGCTCAAGGAATTTATGACAAGACCATGGGGGCCTTGAAGGCTGGTGAGAAAGCTGCCGGTGGGATCGCCGGTGCCTCGATGGGATCGATGGTCGGCGGAGTCAGTGGCATATCGGCTGGTGGGGGCTCTGGCCACGGATTTGCCGGAGCAGTGTCCGGCATGCCTGGTACGCTGTCTGCGCCACCCGGTATGTCCGGTGGCGCAAGTACGTCACCCGCGCGTGGTCTCATCGATACCCGTACAAGCGGGTCGCAAGCCGTTTCCGAGAAAGATCAATCCGTACCTCCCGGTAGCGCTACTACATCTCGAACACAGCCAAATGAAGGATCGAGCGGCGGGGAAGTGTCGAAGAAACCCGTCTCCATCCGGCTTGGCGAACATCCAGATGCGTCCACGTCGAGCCCGGCTCCTGAAACAGCGAATTCAGCTCCCGCTTCTTCAACTTCTTCCATGGCGTCTGCCGGATCTGGGGCTGATGTGAAGCCGAAAGGGGGCATTGACGCGATTGTCGACCCCAAAGACCCGAAGAATAAGGGCTCAGTGCTGGGAACCACGGCCGACCATCTTCATGAAATGGCGCGGCGCATGGACAGGTTGCCGCAACAGGACGGGCATACCGGCGGGATCAGCATCAGGCTCAACCATACCGAGTAGTCCCGCTTTCTCGACACGTCCACTCCGATTTCAAAATTTCCGGCGGTGCTGAATGTGAGTATGAACCAAACTTTGGAGTATACAACATGCAGCGAGAATCGGATTCTGAATTTCAGCACCGCATGCTGAACACGATGCGGGGCATCGGCTTTGTTATCTCGCCATTGATTTCCATCAATGAAGGGAAATGGATCAGAGTGCCCGACGGGCCTGACGATTCGCGCAAGGCCGGGGCATTCAGGTTCGACCGATCCAGAAACGGCAACCTCGTTTGTTCATACCGCAGTTTCAAGCGCGACATCCCTGCTGACCACAAGAAAGGCGATTTTGCATATGAATTTGCCCGGGGCGGCTTCGAGAAGGCATTAGGCGAGCGAAATGCCATGTCTGTGGGGCCAGCCAAACCGCCCACGCTTGCCGAACGACTCACCTTGTCCCAGGAACATCGAGCCGAAATGTTGAAGGCGGTGGACACTGCCCTGAAAGCGTGGGACGAGGGGAGTGTTGTCAATGCGGGTGAACATCCATATTTGTCGAACCCGGATTTGCACGGTTCGGCTGTCAGACTATCCCTGTCAGGCGCGTTGATCGTGCCTGTTCTTCGTCCTACTCCAGACTTGCAAAAAATCGAATGGGCGGGTGGGCAGAGCATCCACAAAGACGGCAGCAAGTATTTTGTCAGCGGGACCAAGGCGCTCGGCGCGTTCGCGCTGGTGCCAGCCGCGTGTAATCCGAATACGTGGATGGACCACCTCGAAGCCAGCCCCAGGCCGCTGATACTTTGCGAAGGCGTCGGTACCGCGATGGCGATTCACCAGGCGACGGGCTATCCCGTTATCGCCAGCCTGTCGGCCAAGAATCTACCTGTTGTTGCCGAATGGCTCAAGGCGTCTGGATATGCCGCAAAGCGCGACGTGATCGTGTTTGCCGACAACGACCTGGCGCATCCAACCCATCCTGAGTCCGGATATATAGGGATTCGGGAAGCGACCAAAGCTGCGGAGATCCTCGGGGGTAGGGTCGCAGTCGCGAACAACGGACAAAAAGGATATGACGCAAGGGATCTCTATCGCGATCACGGGCATCAGGCTGTGGTCGATCATCTTGAGGCATCAATGTTTCCCGATGAACTTCGTCAGGCTCGCCCGGAAGCGTTTTCGCATCAGGAAAAAGCTCGAATGATTCATGAGCCGACCCGGGAGCCGGAACCTGTATATGAAAGGTGAGTGAGCGGCAGCAAATGAAAATCAAAATTTCCGCTGCTGCGGACTGATTTCTGGAAGCCCCAAAATTTTTTAACCGAAAGGAAGTGAAACATGGCTGAAAACATCAATATCACTCAATCTGTCCAGGGAGACGAAGCCAGCTTGACGCAAGAGCAGATCAAGCGCGCCGAATTGCTGGCGGAGTACGAGAAAGATGTCGAGGGTCCGCGTAGCGAGCGTAATGCTGGAATCGAGGCCCATGACAAGGAATGGGCAGAAAAGTGGGCGAAGCTGCAGGGCGAGATCGATCAGACAAGGGCCGACAAGGCAACCGAACTCGAAAAATCCTGCGTGCCGGCGAATCAGCGCAAGAGCATTCTGGACATGGAAGCCGCGAAGATCCTTGAATCACATGAAATCGGACGAGATCAAGCCGCCGCCGATCTTGATGCGAAGCTGCCGCAACCGAGAAAGTGGCTGGACTTCCTGCAGGAAAAATCCCTGAAAGACGGTGACCCCACGATTGCCGCACTGCTCGAGGAAGCCAAACAGTCGCCAGAACCGTCGTTTGAAGGCGCGTCGGACGGTCAAGCTTGTCCTGTTTTGTCGGGCTTGACGTACAAGATCGACAGGGATGGCGTTCACTACCAGCGCGGAGGGAAAGAGGTGCTGCGCGACATGGGACCGCGTCTCAGTGTGAAGAAACTGGATGACCGTGATATCGAAGCCGCTTTGCGCATTGCAGGACAGAAGTTCGATGTGAACCAGGGGCTTGTTCTGGTTGGAGATGCCGCATTCAAGATGCGTTCGGCGGAAATTGCCGGACGGCTCGGATTGCCTGTCCAGGGGCACGATCCGGTAATCCAGGCTGCCTGGGCGAAGGGCCGCGATAGCGTCAGCCCGCTCAAGCAAATGCAAATGCCCTTGATCGATCGCGCAATCTCCGGCGTGGTGCGGCAAGAAATCGACATGCAGCCCGTTCATTTCCAACTTGATCCGCGTCTTGCCGATCAAGCGGGAAAGCTGGGTATCGGCATTGTCGAGCGCACGGACAAAGCCGTGACTGCCGAAATGCCGGCTGAACGCTATCTGGCTGCGATGGCGGTATGGCGCAATACCAGCCGCGAGACGCTGGACAAGTTGGCTGGCGCCGATTTGACGAGACCTGACGATCTCGATCTGGCGGAGCTTGGCCGGAACCAGGATGTTCTGCCGTTGATCGAAACTGACCGGAACGAATTGTCGCAGCTCGGGCGCGATCTTGTGCTCATGCGCGACGCTTATGCGCTTGAAGCGCGGAAAAAAGGACTTGGAGACGACTTGTATATCACCAGCCAGGATCGCGTGCTCCGCGAATCCGAACGGCTGCAGAACGAGAAAATGCTGATCTCACGAAATGTTGATGAGCAGGCGAATGCGGTGAAAACCAGGGAAGCGAAGCGCGAGGTTGGGCATCAGCTTGGGCATGAATTAAGTGGGGGCGACGATCTCGGTTTGGGTCAGTAATCAACAACGGGGCTTTGGCCCCTTTTTGTCTTTTTTAGAAGAAAGGAATTGAAATGGAAGATCAGTATGTATCGATCGAAATCCCAGTTCGCGATGCGGACAAATTCGGCGCCGACGTGCGCCCGGAAAGTGAGGCCGAGGCAGACGAGGAGGTGAATCATGGCTGAAAGAGATTTTCGTCAGGAATTGACAGACAAGTTCGTTGCGGCGCTGGATGAGGGGAAGATTCCCTGGGGGCGCCCCTGGGATGAAGTCGGGGTTTCCGCGCGCCCGCGCAATGCGGTTTCGGGGCATGAGTACACTGGCGCGAACCGGATGGTGTTGACGCTGACGCAGTTGGATCAGAAATATGCCGATCCGCGCTGGCTGACGTTCAACCAGGCGCGGCATCTTGGCGGCGGTGTCGAAAAGGGGCAGAAGGGCACGCAGATCGAATTCTGGAGCGAAAAGCCTTTCTATACGCGCAAGGACGTCGATATCTCGCTGCACGGCGCGCCGGTGAAAGTCGTCAGCGAAAAGGATGGCGCGGTCATGCTTGCCGGCAATCGCTCGGCACGCACGGGCGATCTCGACATCAAGCATGACGGGAAGGATTACGGATGGGGCCAGGCCGAGCGCAAGCTGAATATTCTCGTGTCACAGGTCCATACGCTGTTCAACGTCGAGCAGTGCCAAGATCTCGATATCAAGCCTTTCGACAAGGGTGCGGAGAAGCCGGGGCGGGTATTCACGCCGGTCGAACGGGGCGAACAGTTGATGGCGGCGATGGCGAAAGACGGTGTGCGTTTTGCGGAGGCCCCGAACCATGCGTTCTACCAGCCCATGGCGGATTCCATCAGCCTGCCTCCCCGGGAGCATTTCAAGAGCCCGGAAACATTCTACGGCACCGCGCTTCACGAGTGCGGACATGCTACGGGGCACGAAAACCGCCTCAACCGGAGCATCCAGAATCCGTTCGGTTCGATTGCTTATGCCAAGGAAGAGCTGGTCGCCGAAATGACCAGTGCTTTCCTGGGAGCCGAAACCGGGATCCCCCGCGATCTGGACGATCACAAGGCTTATATCCAGTCGTGGGCCGACGTGTTGCGCAATGACAAGAACGAGCTTTTCCGGGCAGCCAAGCAGGCGGGGCTGGCGGCGGACTACATGATCGCGAAGGAACAGGCGCTGGCGATTGAAGTGTCGGCTGAGTACGTCAAGGAAGCTGCCGGGCCTGATCATGAATTGACGGTCGAGCACGAAAAGTTTCTTGAGCATGCGACGATCGGCGAAGCGCAGGCGGCTATCGAGTCGAGGAAGAGCGAGGTGCGCGAGGCGCGGGAATTGGAGGAAGAGACGGAAATGGAAGTGGGCTTCTGAGAGCCTTTCCGTGCTTGCGGAATCATCAAGCGGCCCCGTTCGGGGCCGTTTCGCTGGAAGTCCCCGATAGAGCTTCTCCTGCGGAATGAACTGACACATCAAGGAAAAAACATGGCAACAAACGAGCTTTACCACATCCCAAGAGCACAGGGCGACATGACGAAGATCGTCTGGCCGTCCTTTGGGCTATTTTTGATGATCGTGCTGTTGTCATTGTGGGGGGCGACAGAGTATTCGGCGTGGGCCTTGGGCTGGAACCCTGTGCTCGGCAAGCCGATATTCGGCGCATCCGTCTATGAGCCGTGGGACGTGCTGATCTGGACGTGGAAATACAATTCCCCGGCTTACGGCATGCCTGTGATGAATATCTTCGAGAAAGCGCATATCGTGATGGGGGGCGGTGGATTGGCGGCGCTACTGATTCCGGTCGGGTACGCTTTCATGCGCACCAGGAAAGCGTCAGGGGAAAAGAATGATCTTCATGGCTCGGCGCACTGGGCCGATGACGAGGAAGTGTCAAAGACAAAGCTCCTGCCGGACGACTCGAACCGGGGCGGTGTGTATTTCGGTGCGTATGCCAACAATAAAGGAAAAACGGCATATCTGCGGCATAAAGGACCGGAACACATGATGGTTTTCGCGCCGACCCGCTCGGGCAAAGGGGTGGGGATCGTCATCCCGACGCTGCTGTCGTGGGATCAGTCGGTTTTGGTTCATGACATCAAGGGCGAAAACTGGCATCTGACCTCCGGGTTTCGCAAGAAAATACTCGGGCAGCGTGTGATCAAGTTCGATCCGACCTCGCTTGATTCCGCGCGATTCAATCCGCTTTCGGAAATTCGGCAGGGCACTGAGTTTGAGACGCGAGACGTGCAGAATATCGCAACGATGATCGTGGATCCGGATGGAAGAGGGCTGAACGACCATTGGGCTAAAACAGGTTTTGATTTGCTGGTCGGGGTGATTCTGCATGTTCTCTATGCAGAAAGCGATAAGAGCCTGGCGAGGGTTCAATCGCTGTTGACCGAGCCGCCTCCTTTCACCTTTCCCGCTGATGGGGCAAAGCCGAAGACCGGTATCCAGACGGTCATGGAAAGAATAAGGGATACGCAGCACCTTGGTGATCGCCCCCACCCGGTTGCTCAACAGTCTGCGCAGTCGTTTTTGAATAAAGCGCCGAATGAAGCCAGCGGTGTACTTTCAACGGCGCTATCATTCCTGTCCTTGTATAAGGACGATATTGTGGCGGCGAATACGCGCGTATCGGACTTCACGATCGAGAGCCTGATGCAGGAAAAAACCAGTCTGTATCTTGTGGTCCCGCCGAGCGACAAGGATCGCCTGAAGCCGCTGACTCGACTGATCATCAACCAGGTTACCCGGCGACTGACCGAAGAAATGGGGTTCAATGATGACGGTTCCGGGAAAAGCCGCTATGAGCATCGGCTTCTGCTGCTGCTCGATGAGTTCCCGAGTCTCGGAAAGCTGGACATTTTTCAGGAAGCACTCGCGTTCATCGCCGGGTATGGACTCAAAGCCATGCTGATCGTACAAGATTTAAGTCAGCTTTATGCAGCGTATGGCAAGGATGAGTCGATTATTTCGAACTGTCATATCCGAATCGCGTTCGCGCCGAACAAGATCGAGACGGCTGAGCTGCTGAGCAAGATGAGCGGGCAAGCGACCGTCACGCACGCGCAGCGGCAATATAGCGGCAATCGGCTGGCTGTGGTGCTGCAACACGTCAATACGAATGAGCAGATCGTGCAAAGGCCGCTGCTGACACCCGACGAAGCGATGCGCCTCCCTGCAGGTGACGAGATTGTGTTTGTCGCGGGACACGCGCCGATTTATTGCCAGAAGATCAAGTATTACGCGGATCCTGCTTTCTCTGAACGGGTCAAGATCGGCCCGCCGAAGGATACCGGGCGAGGCTGAATCTGATGCCCTTTTCTTTGACTATTCTGCCCGGACGATGGGATCGGTTGCTGGTTCCGTTAATCATTCTTGTCGACTTGACTGCATCGGTTGCCGCCTTGGGGTATGTTGGGGTCAGGGTCAACTGGACGTGCTCTGAACCTCTTGGGGTATATTGGATTCGCCCTATAGCGGCGCCGCTTCGCGTGGGGCAGATGATTGAGTTCTGTCCCCCGGTCAGGCGGTATTCGTTCATGCTCCAGGGGGGGTGTCCTGGCGGCTCTGATCCGTTTTTCAAGGAAATCGTCGGCGTGCCGGGTTATTGGGTCACTGTGACGGCATCAGGGGTGACGATCAACGGCCTAATGCTGCCAGGCAGCCGCCCCCGTCGTCATGCGCGATCAGATCCCTCGATCGCTTTGCCGGTGCTGCGCGGCACATTCAGGCTTGGGCCGGGCCAGTATTGGACGTATGGAAGCGGACTGCCGGCGGAGTCGTTCGATTCGCGGTACTGGGGTCCGGTCGGAATAGGCGCTGTGCGTGGGGTGAGCGGATAATCAGCCCGTGACGTTGACTCGTTCCCGCATTTCCGTTCCGGGCCGGAAGTGCGGAACGTATTTCCCTGGTACCTCGACCGGATCGCCGGACTTCGGGTTGCGCCCGATCTTCCCCGGACGGTAATTCAGCGAAAAAGCACCAAATCCCCTGATCTCGATCCTGCGTCCGGACGTCAAACTGGACGCCATGGTTTTCAGGATCAGGTTTACAGCCATGCTCGTGTCATTGTGTGCAAGGTGGCTGTGCTTTTTGGCAAGGTTGTCGATCAGTTCTGATTTAGTCACCGGATACAGACCTTAATTTGATTTCCAACGTGCATCCTACCGCCTTGGCATATTTTCGCAAGGTGGATAGCGATGGCGAGTAGTTGAGCGAGGGGGATTCAATTCTCGCCACGGCAGGGGCCTTGACTATATTTGTTCCGCAACATCGGCTTGCGTCAGCCCAAATCTTGCGCGAGCAGCCAAGTTCATGCAGCAGCGCAAATTCTTCTTCCAGTGCGGCGTAAGCTTCGGCTACTTCGGGCTTTTCCAAAGCGCGAGCCTTGAGTTCTTCACGTGTCAGCAGCGTTCGACTCCTGACATGCGTTGTCGCACTATCTAAATAAGCTTAAACGTGGGCTGCATCTTCAAAGCTGATTGAAATCTTCTTGCCTATTGCTCTTGCGGCCTTCGCAATCGTGGCTAATGTGATCGAGTGGTATCGTGGATCCAGAAGCCGGTCAAGTTGAGTTCGGCTTGTTCCGATGCGCCGGGCCATCTCGCTTTTTGAAATGTGAGACTCAATCATTGCTTGCTCAATCATGCATGCAACTACTTTTTTGATTGCGCCTGCCTCAACTTCGTCAAAAATTCCCTCTTCCCGAAGAAAATCATCGAAGTCGCTTCCAATATGTTCATTCGCGCTCATTTGTTACCTCTCAACATTTTTAACCGATCTTTTGCAAGATCCAATTCCTTCTTCGGGGTTTGCTGATCTTTCTTGATGAATCCGTGCAGTAAGATCATTGTCGCTCCATCAACCACAAATAGCACCCGCGCTATTCGATTTTCCAGTCTTGTGCGTACTTCCCATATATCGCCATCCAGGTGATCCACCAACGGTAAACCAAGTGGCCAGCCGTATTGGACGGCACGGATATCCTCGCCAATCTCTCTTTACTCTGTGATGGGCAAGGATCGGAGCCAGTCACGAACCGGTTCCGACAAGGAAGCCTTTTGCCTGAAAAACTTAACTGAAAGCTTCGGTCCATTTTTTATGTGGGGTATTCAGCTATTTACGGTAATGCCGACCGCCAAGGGTGTGTTGGCACAGAGATATCGAGTGATGCCGGCGCTTTATTGCGAAGGTTGGATGGCACGGCGAACTCCTGCTTCTCATTTTTTGGCTTAGGATTGGCAACAAGCTCATGAAAGCGCATTGGATGCATGGCAACACACTGCTCAATCAATCGAAAGAAGAGCATGCCGCGATGGGCGGACTTGCGGCGGTTGAATCTGAACGCAAATTCGTCCAGATAAGCCTGCAGATGATCTTCTTCGAAGGAACCCTGATGCGTCCCCATCAGCCAGCGCTTAACGAGCGCCGCGACACGGTGTACGCCTGGCAAAACTTCGTTGGCATCCTTGCCAGAGCCACTAATGGAGGTTCCATGATGAATATATTCGTCTTTTGTGGCGCCTGGATAGGACGTAAGCCCGTCGGTGTAAATAGTCGAGCCCGTTTTGATATGCTTCTGAATAAATGCCTTGAGCGTTTCAGTTTCGGCGTTGGGGATAATCTGCAAACGGCAGCGCCCAAAGCCTTTTGGGGAGAGCAATTCCACTGCGACCGCCACCAAAACCTTGCCTCCGGCGCCGCGCCCGCGCTTGCCGTGCCGAACGCCTCCAAAGACGGTTTCATCTACTTCAACGTGTCCGGACAACATATCGTGCCCAGCATTGCTGATGGCGCACCGGAATCGGTGCAGCGTCGCCCAAGCCGTAGGGTAGGAGCCAAATCCGAGGATTCGATGAAGCGTTTTGGCGGAAACGCCATTTTTAGCAGAGGTCATGTGCCATGCGGCCGCAAACCAGACGGTCAGAGGCGTTCTGGCGTGGTGAAAGATCGTGCCTGCGGTAGAAGAGACTCGATTGCGGCACGCATCGCACCACCATTTGCTATTCTTCATGCGCCAGCCCTTAGATCCGTGACACGAAGGGCATTCAAAGCCGTCCTTCCATCGAATCCAGTCAAGGTAGTCGAGACAGGCGGCATCATCCGAAAACCACGCCATAAACTCTGCGTAGTTGCGCGGGTAATCAGCCCCCGCTTTGGGAGTCTTGCGTTGTGAGGGCGCGCTCTTTGATTCCATGGCGCAATTATAGTGCTACCGTAAATAGCTGAATACCCCACTTTTTTATTGCAACATGATTCATTCAGTGGTGTACCTTTTTAGGTTCATGCTACTATGATGTCCTGATAAAATCAATCCTCGTCCGGCATCATGATGGTGATGACCGGCTCGCCCTGGTCGCCGGGGCCGACTGCCAGCTTGAAATCGTAATTCCTTTGCCGTCTTGCGCCTGCGATGATCACCCTGAACATGACGGTCGATTCGTCGATCTGGCGCTTCACTACTTTTGACATCCAGAGCATGTCATGCACGATTCCGGCATAGTCGTTGCAGTAGTTCGGGTTCCTGACTGCCCTGTCGATGATATCGAATACCGCAGCCGTGCAGGCAATTGGGAATTTATAGTGCTGGCGACAAACGCTGGCTACGTCGTCGCGGGTTGAAAAGAAGCCCATGAGGTCTACCAGAACCCCGTATTCGATTGCCTGGGCGCGGGTGTAGGTGCTGATTGCTTCGCCGAAAAGTTCTTGCATGGTGCTGTCCTCCGTTGGTTTCATGATATTGGCGTATTGATCGATCAGGGATGGGTGTCCGTACATGATGATTTCCTTTCAGGTAGGGCAGACTTCCCCGCCCTGGCGGGTCAATTTATCACCGTGACACATTGAAACGGTGCGCCCATGACTGCGGGGCCGCCCGTCGATCTACGGTTATGAATTTCCAGATGGCATGGGATCCAGCCTGTTGACTTTCCGACGTTGAAGCGCCTCTTCTCACCCCAATGATCAACTACTTCGATACGCCTTCCCTCGAGGCCAACGAGCTGATGGGTAAGCTCACAGGTCAATCTGCGCCCGGTCTTGTGATATTCGGCCTTGGCTGTATCGACGGCTTTCCGATATTGATCGTAAGCCGCTTCGGTTCCGCGCTCCGTGGGCATAAGGTCAGGGCGTTCCATTTCCCGTGCGATGGCTTCCGTTTTGTTGAAGGCGTTATCGAAGCCAAGGCAGGTGTAACCGTTACCGCATGCAATGATAAAAAGGTGCTGTTCCTGATTGATGCTGATCATGTCGTTTCTCCCGTCTGTTGTAAAAGTGATGCTCTCACCTGAACCTTCTTCGTCTTCCCCTGGGGGAACGGAAAGGGGGAAAGCCGACGCGGAGAAATAAAAAGACGAGCGTTTTGCTCGTCTTTGATTTGTTTGCCCGCATCAGTCCCCCTTCACTCCAGTTGAGGGGCGCTGATGCCAGGGCATTCAAAGACGTGTTGCTCGTTTGGTTCGAAGCGGATTGTCGGCGTGGGGTTGGCATTCTGGCTTCCCGAAAAAGCAAGCTGAATGACAGCCAAGTGCTGGCGTGAGGATTGCAGGGGAGCCGATCGCGTAGTGGCGCGAGATTTGTCGCAGGTTTTGGCGGATTCCCACGCCCTGCCAGCTATGCCGGTTGCCATAGGTACTCAAGCTATTGAATTGGCATGGTATCTCAAGTTTTTTGGTAGGCATGGTGGCATGATGACGAGATCGCTGGGGTGAGATCCCAAACGCTACCGATTTTCCTCAACGAATCCGGTTTTTCATGCGAATGATGTGGCGGCGTGATGGCAATGGAATCCGGAGTGACAGTCAACGGTGTATTGCTGCGGATAGTCGCCCCTGCGTCATGCGCGATCTGATCTATCGATCGCTTTGCCGGTGCTGTGGGGCACGTTCAGGTTTGGGCCGGACCAGTATGGGGATCGCCTCAGAAAACGGAAAATAAAGCACGTTAAGCCAAGATGGACTGGTTTGCAGGTTGCTGCCACTCCAAGGCTGTAGCCATCGGCATGCGTGCCAGATCAATGAAAGCGTTGAGGTAGTCAATACTGATGTCCACCTCGCGCGTGCCCAGAAAGATCTGCTTGGCGATGCCATTTGGCCCCAGGCGAACCGGGACGACGTCCATCTTGCCGCTGTACTCTTGCACCAGCCAGCGCGGCAATGCCGCCACCCCCCGTCCGCTGGCGACCATCTGTAGCATGATGTCGGTCGTCTCGATGACTTTATGGCGTTTGGGGCTGATGCCAGCGGGCAGGAGGAACTGGTTGTAAATGTCCAGCCGGTCGGTTTCCACCGGATAGGTGATCAGAACCTCGCCGCTCAATTGTTCCGGTTTGATATATGTTTCCGTTGCCAGCGCATGGTGGCGGCTGACCACCAGCACCTGTTCATAATCGAACACCGGTTCGAATCGCAGACCCGGCTTGTACAAAGGGTCAGGCGTGACCAACAGGTCGATTTCATAACCGAACAAAGCGCCGATACCCCCGAACTGAAATTTCTGCTTGACGTCCACATCCACGTCCGGCCATTGAGCCAGGTAGGGCGAAACAATCTTGAGCAGCCATTGATAGCAAGGATGGCACTCCATGCCGATGCGCAAGGTTCCACGCTCACCCTGGGCGTACTGACGCAAACGCTCCTCCGCATGATCCAGTTGAGGCAACAATCGGTTGGCGACCTCCAGCAGATAATGGCCAGCCTGAGTCAAACGAAGACTGCGCCCTTCGCGCAGCCAGATATCAATGCCGAGCGCATGTTCCAGCTTTTTCATCGTATGGCTCAAGGCTGACTGGGTCAGGCACAAAACTCCGGCAGCGGCTGTTAGGGAGCCGTGTCGATCAACCTCGCGAATGATGGCGAGATGAGCTCGTTCAAGCATGGGTAATTATGAAAAAAATTAATTAATCGTTGAAATAATACCATTTTACTTCATGAAACTCCGTTCTTACAATGCTTCCATAATAATTATTTGGAGTCAATGTTAATATGGTCACCACACATAACCTCGGTTTTCCTCGTATCGGAGCAAAGCGTGAGCTGAAATTCGCCCTCGAGTCTTACTGGAAAGGTCAATCTTCACGTGATGAATTGAAGACGCTCGGTGCACAACTTCGCCAGCGCCATTGGCAAAACCAGTCCCACCACCTGGACTTGGTGCCAGTGGGCGATTTCGCCTTCTACGATCAGGTGCTGGATATGAGCTTTACTCTGGGCAATTTGCCCGAGCGAGCGCGCGGCTTTCACGGCGATCTGCTGGACAACTACTTTCGCGTGGCGCGCGGCCGCTCGGCCTGGGAAGCTGACGAACATGCGGGCTGCTGCGACGGCATCTCCGCTGGCGAGATGACCAAATGGTTCGACACCAATTATCACTACATCGTCCCGGAGTTCACCGCCAATACCGAGTTCAAGCTGGATGCCTCCCGCCTACTGGATCAACTTGGGGAAGCCAGGGCGCAAGGCATTGAAGCCAAGCCCGTCATTATCGGTCCGGTCACTTATTTGTGGGTAGGCAAGGCCAAGGACGATTCCGACAGGCTGGCCTTGCTTGAGCGCTTGCTGCCCGTCTATTCTGAGCTGCTGGATCAGCTGGCTGCACAGGGTGTGGAGTGGGTGCAGATCGATGAGCCTGCTCTTGTCACCGAGTTAAGCGCCGATTGGAGGCATGCGTTCAACCTTGCATACCATCATCTCAAAATCAGCCGCGTCAAGTTGCTGCTGGCCACCTATTTCGGGCCGTTGCAGGAAAATCTATATCTTGCCAGTAATTTGCCAATTGCGGGGCTGCACGTTGATGCGATCAATGCGCGTGACGAGATCCCATCGCTCCTTAATCTTCTACCGTCGCATAAGGTGCTGTCGCTGGGGGTGATCAATGGCCGTAACATCTGGAAGACCGACCTCGGTGCTGTTCTGAATTGGCTGGAACCGATCGCAGAGAGGCTGGGTGATCGCCTGTGGATCGCGCCGTCCTGCTCGTTGCTGCATGTACCGGTAGACCTCGCCAGCGAGCAAAAGCTGGACGGCGAGATCAAGTCCTGGCTCGCTTACGCCTTGCAGAAGCTGGACGAGTTGAAGGTACTGGCCAAAGCCCTCAACCAGGGGCGCGCAGCAGTGGCTGCCGAACTATCCGCCAATCAGTCCGCCATTACCGCTCGCCGCACTTCGCCTCGCGTGACCAACTCTGCAGTCAAGTCGGCCATTGCAAGCATTAACCCGGCGCTAGGCCAGCGCAAGAGCCCCTATCCAGTTCGCGCCAGGAAACAAGCCGCACTGTTGAATTTGCCGCTCTATCCGACTACGACCATCGGTTCCTTCCCACAGACAGCGGAAATCCGTCAGGCACGCAGCCAATTCAAAGCCGGAGAGTTGGAAGAGGCAGGTTACAAGGCTGCGATGAAAGCCGAGATCGAGCACAGCGTGCGCGAACAGGAAGCCCTTGGGCTGGATGTGCTGGTTCATGGAGAAGCCGAGCGCAATGACATGGTCGAATACTTTGGTGAGCAACTCGATGGTTACGCCTTCAGCCAATTCGGTTGGGTACAGTCCTACGGCTCACGCTGCGTCAAACCGCCCATCCTGTTTGGCGACATCAGCCGGCCGAAGGCGATGACCATCGAATGGATCAAGTATGCCCAGTCGCTGACTGATAAACCGATGAAGGGCATGTTGACCGGCCCGGTTACTATCTTGAACTGGTCTTTCGTGCGTGACGATCAGCCGCGTTCGGTGTCCTGCTACCAGTTGGCACTGGCGATTCGCGAGGAAGTGCTGGACCTGGAGAAGGCTGGTGTAAGGGTCATCCAGATCGACGAGGCCGCCCTGCGTGAAGGTTTGCCCCTGCGCAAATCGCTGTGGAAGCAATACTTGGGCTGGGCAGTTGAGTCCTTCCGCATTACCGCCAACGGGGTGCAGGATGAAACCCAGATCCATACCCACATGTGCTACTCGGAATTCAACGACATTATCGCCTCGATCGCCGATATGGATGCAGATGTCATCACGATCGAGACTGCTCGTTCCGATATGGAACTGCTTGATGCCTTCGACAACTTCAAATATCCGAACGAGATCGGTCCTGGCGTATATGACATCCACTCGCCTAACATCCCGACGCAGGAGCATATTGTTCGGCTGATGAAGAAGGCTGGCGAGCGCATTCCGGCCGAGCGCCTTTGGGTCAATCCGGACTGCGGCTTGAAGACGCGCCAATGGGCCGAAGTCATCCCGGCGCTGATCAACATGGTGGTGGCGGCCAGGATGCTGCGCACTTCGGCCTCAGCCAGACAATGTTCGCCGCGCGCATTGACCTGATGCATACGGCGTTTTCCATCAAGCTACCCCGAAGTCGTCTCTGGATTATTTTTGATATAGGAATTCCGCCATGTTTGAACGCAGCCGCTACATGATCGAGCAGATTGACCCCGAGATCTTCGCCGCCATCCAGAAAGAAAATCAACGCCAGGAAGACCATATCGAACTGATCGCATCGGAGAACTACACGTCACCGGCCGTAATGACCGCCCAAGGCTCACAATTAACCAACAAGTATGCCGAGGGCTATCCCGGTAAGCGCTATTACGGCGGCTGCGAATACGTCGATATCGTCGAGCAGATCGCCATCGATCGCGTCAAGCAACTGTTCGGCGCTGAGGCCGCCAACGTGCAGCCCAACTCTGGCTCCCAAGCTAACCAGGGAGTGTTCTTCGCCGTGCTCAAGCCGGGCGACACCATCATGGGCATGAGCTTGGCCGAAGGCGGCCATCTGACACACGGGATGGCGCTCAACATGAGCGGCAAGTGGTTCAACGCCGTCAGCTACGGGCTAAATGCCCAGGAAGATATTGATTACGAAGCCCTGGAAAATCTCGCCCAAGAGAAAAAGCCCAGGCTAATTATCGCCGGTGCCTCCGCCTTCGCGCTGCGCATTGACTTTGAGCGTATCGCCCGCGTTGCCAAATCTATCGGGGCCTACTTCATGGTTGATATGGCTCACTACGCTGGTTTGATCGCCGCTGGTGTCTACCCTAACCCGGTGCCGCACGCCGATTTCGTCACTACCACCACCCACAAGAGCCTGCGAGGCCCCCGTGGTGGCGTGATCATGATGAAGGCCGAGCACGAGAAGGTCATCAATTCGGCTATTTTTCCCGGCCTCCAGGGGGGGCCGCTGATGCATGTGATCGCTGGCAAGGCCGTAGCCTTCAAAGAAGCGCTGTCTCCCGAGTTCACAGCCTATCAGCAGCAGGTCGTACGAAACGCTGCTGTGCTGGCCGAAACACTGATCGTGCGCGGATTGCGCATCGTCTCGGGACGTACTGAGAGCCACGTCATGCTAGTCGACCTGCGTGCCAAGAAGGTCACCGGTAAGGAAGCCGAGAGAATCCTCGGTGACGCGCACATTACGGTCAACAAGAACGCTATCCCCAATGATCCGGAGAAGCCCTTTGTCACCTCAGGTATCCGCCTAGGTTCGCCTGCCATGACCACGCGCGGCTTCAGGGAAGAGGAAGCGCGCAAAGTCGGTAATTTGATCGCCGACGTGATGGAGAATCCATACGACGAGGTCAATATTGGCTGTGTGCGAGAGCAGGTGGCAGCGCTGACAAAACGCTTTCCCGTCTACAGTTTATGGTGAGAAAGGCAAGTACCATTAGCATGACCACGGTGGTGCCCATAGCGCCCGTCAGGGGTCCGGATGCTGAATGTCCATGGCGCTATCCTTGAACTTTGTGTAGCATAAGCTGCAGAGATTGTACATTTCCATGCTCAAACGCCAAAAAACCAGGGCGAGAGGCGCTCGTTGATCAAGTTTTATGTTGTAACAGGTTGAGAATCTTATCGGCGGGCAAGGGCTTACTGAAAAAATAACCCTGCATGGCATCACAACCTTGTGCGCGCAGGAAATCGAATTGCTCCTGGGTTTCGACGCCCTCGGCCACCACCTTTAGGCGTAGACTGCGGGCCATGGCGATAATGGCAGAGACGATTGCCGCATCGTCTTGGTCTGTCGTGATGTCCCTCACGAACGTCTTGTCGATCTTGATGATATCGATGGGTAGGCGCTTGATATAACTCAGGGAAGAGTAACCCGTGCCGAAATCGTCTATAGAAATGCGTATTCCTTTTGAGTTGAGCGCATGCAGGGTGTCGACCGCCGTTGTGAGGTTCTGCATTAGGATGCTTTCCGTGATTTCTAATTCCAGACAGGATGGATCAATTCGGGTTTCCTCAAGCACCCGATCGACGGTTTCAACCAGGCAATTGGCAATATCGCCTGAAGCTGACTTTCCGTCCATATCGACTGACGCTGCAATGTGTCTGAATTGACGTGCCGACAAGTTTACCGAGACCGACACAGGAAACCCTTCACGCTGCCATTGCTTGATCTGCCTGCATGCCTCGAGCAGCACCCACTCGCCGATAGGAACGATCATGCCCGTTTCTTCCGCCAGGGAAATGAACTGATCGGGGGAAATCATCCCGCTGGTCGGATGCATCCAGCGCAGTAGGGCTTCCAGCCCGATTATGGCGCCTGTTGCCAAATCGATCTTGGGCTGATAATGGAGAAGGAATTCGCCGCGCTCCAGCGCCTTGCGCAAGCTATTTTCTAGATTGAACTGCTCCGACAGGCTTTCCAGTTCGGAACGATAGAACTGGTATCCCAAGCCTAAGCCCTTGGCCTGATACATGGCCCTGTCGGCGTGTCGGATGAGATCGTCGGCTTCTGTAGCATCCAGTCGGTAAAAAGCGATGCCGGTGCTGGCGGAAATAAAGAACTCGTGGTCTTCGATTTGGAAAGGTTGTGCAAGAACGTCCAGAATCTTTTTTGCGATGAGCAAGGCATCCTGCCTGTCGGTAAGACCATCGGAGGCGATTACGAATTCGTCCCCGCCGAATCTGGCGAGGATGTCGTCCTTGCGGACACAACCGGAAAGGCGCTCAGTTACCATGATCAACAGCTTGTCGCCCATCGCGTGGCCGAATGTGTCGTTGATCTGCTTGAATCGGTTCAGGTCGATAAACAATACCGCCAAGTGGTGTCCATCCAGGGCTGTTTGATTCAATTTGGCAGCAAGACGATCCCGAAAAAACTTTCGATTGGGAAGATTGGTCAATGGATCGTGATTGGCCAAGTGCATCAACTGATCTTCGAAATGTTTGCGCTCGGTCAGATCGCGCAATACATAGGTGATGAAGCGTCCTTCCGAACCTTCGAATACGCTGCTCGATCCTTCCACCATGACCGTCGTGCCATCCTGACGGCATGCCTGGGCTTCCCATAATGGCGTACGCCGCAATTCCCCGCTCAGTTGGCAGGCTGGCGGGTTTGGCAATATAGTCGATATCGGTCGTTTTATGGCTTGGTGGCGACGATAACCGAACATACGTTCCGCAGCCCGGTTAAAATAGGCGATGTTTCCATCAAGACCAGTCATGATGATTCCGTCATGTGCTGTTTCGGCCAGATCCCTGAAACGGCGTTCGGACTCAACTGCGGCGGCACGCAGTTTCTCTTCTTCGGTGACGTCTTCAACGATTAAAAGGAGTCGCGCTTCTTCTTCTTCTTCTTCTTCCGCAAGCCGGATTCCAGTCAGGGTCACCCGTACGGGTTTACGCTCTCCGCTATGAACCGGCCCCATCATGAAAGAGAGGTTATGCTGTGCCACGCCAGTTGCTAGAAC
>Ga0315298_1003036_pt1 | contig 27262 bp, 18 predicted proteins | sample WHS_1_MG_FD_203077 | JGI IMG/M metagenome (GOLD analysis project Ga0315298, IMG submission 203077) | Extremophilic microbial mat communities from Washburn Hot Springs, YNP, Wyoming, USA - WHS_1_MG | ecosystem: Environmental > Aquatic > Thermal springs > Hot (42-90C) | place: USA: Wyoming... | reverse complement strand
GCTGTGGCTCATACACTGGCTGTTGGCCACTAATAGCGAGAAAGCTACAACGTGGTACTACGCCTTCAACGAGTTGAATCGGCCTGATTTCAGCAGGAGGATGCTGGAGCAGTCAATCGCCGGATACGCCAGCCGCGTGGCCAACGTACGCGCCAGCCAGGACACGCTAAAGCGTGATGTAGACATCTTCGTTCGAACCTACGTGGGCACTAGGCCCTCGTTGGACAAGATGATCGAGGACTCCTTGGATTGCCCACTCTCCGAGTTGGGACTCATCTTCGAGAATCCGCTGGAGAACCATCTGGCATTCGCGCGTGGCCCAAAGGATACACTGCCCGACGAGGTTATCATCTACGCGCTGTCAGAATACGCTCGTGGCAAGTCCGGGCAGCGGACCTTGAGCTTTGAGGAACTCGCCTACGGACCAATGGGTCCAGGGCGCGTATTCAGGCTCGACGAAGCCTCGCTGGCCGAACGGCTCGACAGGCTTGGGACGCTAACCGACGAGGCCTGGCAGTTCACGGAGACCGCGGGTTACAAACAAGTTCTCCTCACGAGCAACGTCGATCCTATCGCGATCCTTGGCCGCTACTACCAGCAGCGCTTCGGTTGCAGGACGGGAGATATGACGTGAGCCCAGTCAGACCCCTGAGTGACCTGTTCAAGGTCAAGGCACGCTTTTGCCGCTCGATCAACATTACCGCGGATGTGGATGACCCCGACGCCCTGATCGCCTACGTGGTGACGCCGCTCACGCGGGCTGTCTTGCGTCGTGTTGGCGAAGGGCTACGCCCCGGCTCACGCGCTCGGGCCTGGTCCGTTACCGGACCCTACGGAGCCGGCAAGTCTGCCTGTGCCTTGTTCCTGGCCAAAGTCCTCGGCTATCCTCAGAGCGCCGACGCGCGCCAGATGCTGCGCGGGATCGACGCGGAGTTGTACGATGAGCTATGTGAGCGGATTCCCGGTCTGGCCAGCGGCGGCTTCTTTGTGACGCTGCTGGTTGGCAGTCGAGAGCCCATTGCACCGGCGATCATACGAGGCATGGCCCGTGCGCTCTTGCCGCAAACGCCGGTCTCAAGAGAGGCGCGGGAACTGGTCGGCTGGCTCGAGTCTCTCGACGACCGCAGCCTGCATGGTCACCAGATATCGGTAGCGGAGTTCACGGAGGCCATCGAGCGTACGGCTCGGTTCGTGAGAGCCTTTGATCCGAAGATCCTTGGGGTGCTCATCATCATCGATGAACTAGGTAAGCTGCTGGAGCACGCAACGTTCAATCCAGCCAGCGAGGATGTCTTCTACCTCCAGGCTCTGGCTGAGCTCGCAGCCCGGAGCGGCGATAACCCGGTAGGTGTGCTGGCCATTCTGCACCAGGCCTTCGAGCACTATGCGGCCAGGCTGGGTTTCCTACAACAGCAGGAATGGGGTAAGGTGCAGGGTCGGTTCGAGGACATCCCGTTCCTGGAGTCGCCAGGTGAACTGCTGAGGCTTATCGGCGAGGCCATCGAGCCGGAGCCCTGTCTGGATGGCCTGAGCGAGACCATAGGCACGGAAGCCGTGCAGGCCGGAGACCTGGGTATCGCTCCGCCGGAACTCGGTCGGCGCGAGGCCGCAAAGCTCCTGGAGCGCTGTGCGCCACTGCATCCCACCGTTGCTCTGGTACTTGGCCAGTTGTTCCGCAGCCGCCTGGCTCAAAACGAGCGTTCGCTATTCGCTTTTCTTACTTCCGGAGAAGTCCACGGACTGCAGAGCTACCTGAGGCGGGAGACCTGGACGGGAAATGGTAGCAAGCCCTTCTACCGCCTCGACGAGCTTTACGACTACGTCGTCGCCGCACTCGGCAGTGGCCTCTACGTCCAGGCGCGGGGCAAGCGATGGGCGGAGATAGCCGATGCATTGGGCCGCCTTCCGGTGCAATCGACCAGTCTCGACGCTCGGTTGATCAAGTCGATCGGTTTGCTCGGCATACTCGGGGACCAGAGCCGGCTCAAGGCCTCAAAGCGGATATTGAGCTACGCCCTAGCTGATGGCAAGAGAGTATCGGCGGAAGACGTACACCGGGCCATAGATAGGTTGGTAGAATCGAAGATTGCCGTCTACAGGCGCCACCGGGATGCCTACGGACTGTGGGAGGGCAGCGACATCGACCTGGACGAGCAACTGCGGAGGGGCTTAGCTGCCAATGAAAAGTCGACAAGCCTCGCCGATCTGCTGCGATCCCACGCGTACCTGCGTCCATATGTGGCTAAGAGGCACCTGCACGAAACCGGAACGCTGAGGCACTTCGTTCCCTGGGTCGTCGATGCAGCGCACCTTGACCGTGCCCTGAACCAACCTTTCGAGCCTGCCGATGGGGTGGTTGTGTTCGTGGTGGATAACGGCGGGACGGCGCCCAGTGCTACCCTGGAAGCCGTGCTCAGAGCGAACGGTGAACTCCCTCCCGAGTGCAGGGATCTCTTCCTGTTCGCGATTCCGCGGGACGCGGCCGGTCTGCGCGAGGCACTGGAGGAGGTCAGGGCCTGGGAATGGGTGGTGCGGAATACCGAGGAGCTGCACGGCGACAGCGTAGCCCGCGAGGAGCTGAAGGGGCGTTTACTTGATGCGCAGGGCAGGGTCAACGAGCTATGCGCCAAGTACTTCGATAAGACATCCAGCTACAGTTCCTCGCTCTGGGTATGGGCTGGTCGGCAGGTCTCTTTCAGCAGTCCAGCCGCGTTGTCGGCAACCATATCTACAATCTGCGATCAGGTCTACCACCGAGCGCCTAGGGTACACAACGAACTCGTCAACCGTCGAGCACTCTCGTCGGCCGCGGCTGCCGCCCGCCGCACGCTTATCGAGCGAATGCTGGCGAATCCGACAACTCCGCGGCTGGGTATCATCGGCTTCCCGCCCGAGCTCAGCATGTACCGTTCCGTCCTTGAGCGCACCGGACTCCATCACCAGAGTGGCGATCGCTGGGAGTTCGGACCGAGTTCTGGCGACGACCCCTACAACGTGCGACCGCTGTGGCAGGGAATCGAGGAATTCCTGGATGCCACCGAGGGCAAGAAGCGCGCGGTCTCGGATCTTTTCGAGATTCTCCGGCAACCGCCTTACGGGATCAAACATGGCCTGCTTCCCATCTTCCTGGCCGCTGCCGTAATCCACTGGGACCAAGAAATAGCCCTCTACGAGAACGGCAGCTTCATCCCCAAGGTGGACATCGCCGCGTTCGAGCGCCTGATGAAAGCACCGCACCAGTTCGCGATCCAGCGCTACCGTCTGGGAGAAGCAAGATCATATCTTTTCGAGCGGTACTCGGCTCTGTTCAAGACGGGCCAGACGCCCACGGGGGGAGAGACTGTGCTCGGCGCTATTCGGCCGATCATCGCATTCGTCAGGCAACTTCCCCCGTACACCAGCTACACGTCCAGTCTCAGTTCAGACGCACTGGCGGTGCGAGAAGCTATTTCCAAGGCCCGAGAGCCTCACCGCCTGCTGTTCGTCGATCTTCCGAGCGCCGTGGGGGTAGACCCCGAGAGAATCGGCCAGGAGCGAGGGCCGGCCGAAGCGTTTGTCGATAAGCTACGGATGGCCCTGGCGGAGTTGGCGAAAGCATACGACTTAATGCTCGATCGGGCGCGGGTTCAGCTATGCGAGGCGCTGCGATTGCCTGCCGATGCGGAGGCTGCCAGAAAGGAGATCACCGAACGTACTTCCGTCCTGCGGGACAAGGTGACAGACCTCCGACTGAAGGCGTTTCTCTTGCGACTAGGCGACGGTCGCCTGCCCGAACGGGAGTGGCTGGAGTCCGTGCTCTCGTACGTGGCCAACAAGCCGCCCAAACAATGGAACGACCAGGACATCCCCCGCTACGGAATCGCCCTGGCCGAAATGGCCGGCCAATTCCTGCGGGTGGAACAGATCGTGGCCGAACGCTCTTCGGGAATGGAAAAGGCGGAGGGGACGCGAACGCTCCGCGTCGGCTTCACCGCCGAATCCGGCGAGGACCACAGCGCAATGGTGCGGGTCACGCCGGCGGAAGAGCAGGTCGTCGAAGACATAGTCGCGGCTTTACAGTCGGAGCTTGACCGGCGGTCGAAATCGAAGAGGATACATGCGGCCGTCGTCGCCGAGTTGGTGAGGCGGGCCATATCTCAGTCTGCTGAATAGAAGGGAATGGGGCAATGGGGAAGGTACGCCACATCTTGAGCCTGTCCGGAGGCAAGGACAGCACCGCCCTGGCCATTTACCTAAGGGATCGTATACCCGATCTTGAGTATGTTTTCTGTGACACAGAAAAAGAGCTACCAGAGACATACGAGTATCTGGGCCGCGTGGAAGCCTACCTAGGTAAGCCGATTGTGCGGCTGAAGCACGACGGGAGGGGCTTTGACCATTGGTTCACCGTTTACAACAAGTATCTTCCATCGCCCGCTTCTAGATGGTGTACTAGGCATCTGAAGCTGCAACCCTTCGAACAGTTTATCGGCGGCGATGAAGTGGTTAACTACATTGGAATCAGAGCTGACGAGCAGAGGGAGGGTTACATTTCCCACAAGCCGAACATAACCGGGCGCTATCCTTTCAAAGAGGACGGCATTACTAAGCGGGACGTGCTGCAGATGCTTGAAAGCTCAGGCCTAGGTCTGCCGGCTTACTACAAGTGGCGATCACGCTCTGGTTGCTATTTTTGCTTCTTTCAACAGAAGATCGAATGGGTGGGATTGCTGGAGAACCACCGAGAAAGGTTTGTGGAGGCGATGGCTTATGAGAAGGAGTCCACAGCATATGGCGAACGCTATACGTGGTCTGAGGGGGAAAGCCTAGAGGAGTTGTCACGGCCAGAGCGAGTTGAACAGATTAAGGCTGAGTACGCCCGTCGAATGGAAATGGAGCGAAAGAGAATCCAGAAGGACATGCCACTCATCAAGGTCATAATCGACTACGAGGCATTTGATTCAGTTATGGAAGCATTGGGTGTGGATGAGGCATGCCTAGTTTGTCACAAGTAGGGGATCAACATGGCGAATGACACGCGGACGCATTCTGCCTATGCCACCCTCGACGAAGGTGAACAGGCTAGGGCAGGGCAGCCCGTGGTGGTTGTGCTTCGTAGGGCTAGTAGCATTCACTCCTCGCGCCAAAGAGCAAAGTATACATTGGACGGGAAGGGATTCCGAAGCAGCATCGCTAGCCGCTCAACAGAGGGAGCGCAGGAGTTGGGCGCTGCCGAGCAGTATTGCAGGCACCGGGCGAAGATCAGTGACAGCACACAGTTCACGGTCTTGTAGGGAGCGCTGAAGTGACCAACGACGCTCTACAGCGCTTAAAGAGTGAGATCATAGAACTCAAGCGAAATAAGAGGCGGGGACGGGTGAGGCCACACAAGCTCTTGCTGCTTCTAGCAGTGCTGGATGTAGCGGAGGAGGGCTTACTGGACAGCAACCGAATCTACTTCGATGGTGGGCTGACGGCGCGTTTCGAGAAGTACTTCGATCTGCACAAACAGGCGGATGATCTGTGTCAGCCCAGCCAGCCGTTCTTCCACTTGAGATCGTCCCCTTTCTGGCACCACAGGATTAGACCGGGCCGGGAGAAAGCGTATATGAAACTGGACACTTCTGGTGGAGGCTCCAAACGCATCGTGGATACTATAGACTATGCCTTTTTGAGCGATTACGCCTTTGAGGTCATTAGTCGGGACGATACTCGCAGGGAACTGCGGGCATTCATCGAAGGCCTCCTTAGGAATGGATTGTGAAAGTTATGTCTAGCAGCCGAATGGCCCTTGCATTCCATGAAAGCTTTGCGCTGAGCCTGCCTTCCATCGCCGCAGTTTTGCGGCTATCGCACCAGAACTCAGGGCTGATCAGTTCCGGCACTATTCGTGCACAAACGTCTCTCGGGCCCAACTATGTGAAAGCGATGCCTCGATACGCCCGTGCCTGCGGGCTTATGGAAATGGGTAGTTACCGGCTGACACCCTTCGGAGAAGCCGTCTGCCGGCACGATCCCCATCTTACGCATCCGGCGACGCTCTGGTTGATGCACTATCATCTGAGCGCCCCGCACGGTCCAGGGCCTGCATTCTGGTCGCATTTAGTGACCCGCTGCCTGCCCTTTGGTGAGGAGATCGCGGCAGGAAAACTGGCCTCGGAGATCAGCCGCTCTGTCCAGGACCAGGGGAAAACTCGCCCCCTGCAGGAGCGGACGGTCCGGAGCAGCGCCACCATCTTCATCGGCACGTATACCAAATCAGATGGGCTGGGGAGCCTGGGGCTCCTCGAAGAATGCCGCGGAAGAGGCCGTAGCGTGAGAGTGGCAGACCCACAGTCACCCCCTCCCTCTGCCTTAGCCTGCGCGCTTGCCGACTACTGGTCCTTCCACTACGGCGACCAGGTAACCTTGAGAGTCAGTGAGTTGGCCAAAGCTGACGGCTTCGCCCGCGTGATGTGGATGGACCCACAACGACTGGACGTTGCCCTCGAAGCGCTCAGGCTTGAGGGGGTGCTTGATCTCCATCGGGTGGCGCCTCCTCACCAAGTGGTGCGGCTGTGGTCGAGCAACGATGAGCTACTGGCTCGCCTCTACGACTAGCGGAGGGTAGACGCCGATGGCAAGTGGAGGCGCGCAAGGAGGTCACTCGATGCGGCAGATATCGGCAATCAAGCTCGTAGATTCGCTTAGGGGGTCTACGCTTCGCTATCGCACCGGTATCCTGCTCCTTCCGGTGCCTTGGCTCGGACGAGAACGCGAGGTAGCGGCACGGCTGGGGATCGCCTTCCAGGACGAGCGCGAGCGCGTCTTGAGGCAGATGGCCCCCGGCCAGCGGTTCCTCGGAATCGGTTGGCAGGATGTGATTGCTCAACATCTGGAAGATCTCGTCCGCAACGGCAGGCCAGAGGGGGATTGCATCCTGATCGCCAATCTCGATCTCCTGGTCTGCTCATTCAGCACGGAAGATCGTAGTCACTTTTGGAGGAACCTTCGGGAGATCGTAAGGCCGACCTGGGGCTTGTTGCTGGCATTGCCCATCGAAACGAGACGTATTCTGACGGAAGAGGAGAGGTTGCGATGGACTAGCGCGGGACGGGTCGCTATCTGGACAAAGGGGGGCCAAGGCTTATGACACCTCGAATTGGTGACGTATTACGTGAGCTAAGTCGAGTTGAGTTTCGCGCCGACGTCCAGGTGGCTCACTACTGGACGCCGCACAATCTCGATCTTCTGAAGAACTACATCTTCACGTCGAAGGCTCCGAGCGGCAAGAAGTCATCCGTTTCACTTCTCCACACGTTCTGCGAGGCATTTGCGTCGGCTGCTTCAGAAAACAGATTTGTCGTAATCGCCACCTATGGCCACGGAAAGAGCCATTTCGCCCTCACACTGGCCAACTACTTCGGCAAGAAGTTCGACTCGCCTGAATGTGCCGTGGTCTTGGAGGCCACCCGTCGTGCCATTTCCGACCAGGACCTGGTTCACTACGGTTTCATTGAGTCATTCAAGCAACGGCATCAACCATTCCTGGTACTGATTCTCCGTGGCGACGAGCCAGGAGACTTGGCGACTAAGGTGCAGAGGGCGCTAAAGGAGGCTCTTGCCTACGATGAAAGTGAATATGGTGCCACCGGCTTGCCCTTCTGGTTCAAGAGCGCAGAGGAGTTCCTTGTAAGGGCAAGCAAAGACCATCGCGATGATGCCAATGCATATCTGGCACAGTTTGACCTCGACATCGAGGCGCTCTTAGGGAAGGTCCGCGACCGTCAGGCATCGGTTCACGGCGTCTGTGTTGGACTGGTCCAACATCTCCACGGGTTTGCACCGAACTTTGACGTGGGGCTCAGCCTTGCCGAGGTAGTCAAGTGGGTACTGGACAACAAATGCGGCGAAGGGAAGCCCTATGCGGGGTTGCTGGTGCTCTTCGATGAGTTCAGTGCGTTCGTCGCCAGCTACTCCGACTCGAATATTCCCGGGCGGCCACTGCAGGACCTGCTGAACGGGATCGCCGATGCTCGCGGCCTAGCGGCATTCATCGCCTTCGCGCAGCAGGACCCAAATGACGTAGCGCGATGGTACTCGGATGGGCTTAAGCTCGACAACATTCTCAAGGAACTGGATCGATTGCCAAAGACGAAGCACCTCTACCTCCACTCCTCGCTTGAGGAAGTGCTTGAATCGTATCTCCAGAAGCGTGAGGATTCGTGGCGTGAATTGCTGAGGGATGACAAGGCGTTCGCCACTGGACTCGATGACGCCACCGTGAATGCGCTGAAAGCTTTCCGGAAACGCTACCTCGGCGAGCTCGGATGGGACACTGACCGCTTTCACTCCCTGGTGACGCTTGGATCCTACCCGTTGCATCCGCTTACCACCTCGATTCTGTGTAGCGTCGAGCTCCAGGCGACAGCGAGTCCACGGTCGGTGCTCGGCTTCGTGCAGCAGGCAGTGAGTGGACTGGTAGATGAAGCTGTGGTAACAGACGCAGGGCCGACCTGGATCAGAGCAGTATCACTCGTTGACTATTTCGGAGAGATGCTCGGCAAGGAGAACTGGCAACTTTATAGCGGCGCCATCAGCAGACTGAGCCAGCCAGATGAGCCGGACCAGGTCACGGTTTTGAAGGCAATGCTGCTGCAGTCCGCGTCTAAGGTGTCGGCCGAGAAGATGGGGTACGACAAGACGATTGCCGAACTCTCCGGGCTCTCGGTCACGGATGCGAACCAGGTCCTAGTGCAACTCACGGAACGCGGCATCATTCGCAGGGACGCGGTAACGGGCAATTACACCATTGCCCCCATCGGCTGGGGTGACAGGGGCGAACAGATGGCCCAGATTAAGACGGCGCAGGTCAGGCTGGACCCTCAGACCTTCGAACCCTTGCGGAGTGACCTGGAGGGTCACGGCCTTGGACCGGTGCCCGTGTCAGTTGCCTGGGGACATCGGGAGGATTGGCACGCCTGTCAGATCCTGGTCCAACGTGCTACTCTCACGAAGCAGTATCTTAGGGGTGTATACGAGCGGTACGTCTCGTGGAAATTGGATCCGGGCGCAGGCCAGAAGGCTAGAGCCCTGGTAGTCTGGCTTATCGCTGCGTCCGATGAGGACGTGGAATGGTACCACAGGAACGTGTCGATGCTCATCAAGGACGCATTCGGCGACGACGCCTTTCCACTGGTTCTTATGCGGCCCAAGGCGCCCAGCAACACGCTCATCGAACGGCTCAAGCGCTATATCGCGCTGAAGAGTTTCACGTCTCAGGAGCGCACGCAAGCTGAGCAAGCCTGGTACAAGGATGCGGTCGATCAGGCCAGCAGAAATCTGAAAGACGCCTTCGACAGCTATTTCAGGGTCGATTGTGAACCCGAGGTGCCGGCTCCATTCCGTGCCCGATTAGTAGTGGCAAACGCCCGGAGCCTTACTTCCGTCCTGTCCGAGGTCATTCAGATGGCCTACGCCAATAGCCCCAGATGGTGGTTCGAGCACTACAAATTGACCCAGGGCAAGCTCCGAAATGCCGTAAGTGCACTGTGCGCCAGGCTAATTCAAAACGGCAAGATAGACGCTGGCTTCCTCGACAATAGACCGCTGGAGCGAGACATCGTAAGACTCTACCTTATCGACCGGTGGAAGGTGCTAGACTCGACCGGCCGGCCTGCGCGTCCACCAAAGGGCAATGCCATCCATCCAGGGTGGACGGCGCTTGATGACTTTTTTAGGATGGGGGAGCCAAGTCGTGGCACGCGGCCCATCCTCGAGACGTTGCTCAACCCGCCCTTCGGCTATGATTGGAACACGTTGGCGCTGCTATTCGCCTCCTGGAGGGCTTTCCACCGGCATGATCTCGAAGTCCTTGGAGGATGGTCTCCTACTGGCAATGATACGGCGGTAAGCCCCCGTGATATTCTTGAGAAGGAGGCCGACTGCTCAATTCGACGTCGGCCGGACCCGACAGGGGAGATCAGGGATCTGGTGCAGGATATCAAGTTGGGAAAGCAACGCCCCAAGTCGCAGGCTCAGGCTCAAATACAGCAACTCAGAACCTTCTTGCAGCGAGAAGGTCTTGACCCTTTGCTCAAACAGAGGGTAACGGATGCTGTCGAAGCACTGGAGGATGGGCTTAAGAACGCCACGACCTACGACCAGGAGGTGAAGCAGATCCGACTGCGGGCTGAGAAAGGCAACTTACAACAGTTACTTGTGTGCCTGTCTCAGATTCGTGATCTGCCGACTACCTTGCTTGTCCAGCCGGAAATGCCCCCTGCGGATGAGATCGCTGCTGGCATCCGACAGGGAATCGAACATCACGTTGAGAAACTGTGCGCCTTGTGCAGCAAGCTTGAGAGGTTGGAGGACTATGCCGACTGTGCTGGCCGACTTCAGTTGGCTTTAAGGCAACTCGACAATTCAGGATTAACCTTCTCAATCCAGAAGGTGAAAGACGCGATTAAGGCGCTGCAACAGGCAAGAAAAGACCTCGAGGGGAACCTCGCACTTAGGGCCAAACGACAAGTGCAAGAGACGCTTATTCGTAGCCTGCCATCCCGCGGACGGATTTCTGATCTGCGCCGAGCCCTGAGTGAGCTGAATGGAATTACTCCTGAAGTCGAGCTGACTAGTTTATGGGAACAGAAGCGTGACGCCGTCAGCAAGGAATTGGCACGACTCGAAGATTTCGCAAAGTCTCTCGATACCCAACTTGATCGGGTAGCCGACAGAGAAACCGCACTGCAGTTGCGAGACGATGCCTTGCGCCGCCAGAACCTCTACGATGATGGGGAATGCAGTCCCCTGATTGAGGCGGGTATTGAGCGCTGCCAGTTACTCTCTGACTTCTTCCGTGAGATCGAATCCCTGCGAGGGAATACGTGCTCCTGTCCCGAAGACTTCGCTAGGGATGTCGGAAGGATTCGATCTGTAATTGACCGCATCTCGGAGCACCTGAGTGAAGCGCAACTGGCCAAGGCCGAGACCGTTGCTGCCGGGTTGGACGCATCTCTCGCCGCTACGCGAGAGCGCGTGCACCAGCGTCTCGAACATCACCGACAGGACCTGCGTCGTGGTGTTCCGCCAGATAAGGTCCAGGGCGATGTGGAACGGGAGGCCTCGGATTGGACGTTTCTTGATGGCGATGATGCCAAGGCCCTTGAGGAGTTGCGCCAGGAGGTAGAGAACCGCATTAGGGAGGATGCAGCCAAGAAGGAGAGAGAGGCTAGGGAAAAAGCCGAACGAGACCAGCAGGAGAGAGTCATCAAGAGCCTGCCGGAACGCGGGACGATGTCTGAGCTCAGGCGAGGATTGACGATCCTGGATGAGATGACCCTGCTACAGGGACTCGAGCCTCTCTGGCGCACGAAGCGGGCTGCGATGCTCCGAGAGTTAGAACGCTTGAGCGCTCTCGCTGATGCACTTAGCGCAACTCTAGACCGGGCAACTGAACGCCGATCGGTCGAGAGTTGCCACGCAGAGGCATTGCAGGCAAGCGCTCTCTGTGATGAGGAAACGGTCCGTCAATCGCTCGACGTGCTGCTGGAGCGCTGCAGGGCCGCTGGAGAGTACTTCGAGCGAGTTGAGAAAGTGCGCGAAGCGAGCCGGAGAAGTCCGGGTGACTTCGAAAGGGATGCTGAGGCGATTAGACGGATCTCTGAAGAGATGTCCTGCTACCTCAGCGAGGCACAGCGAAGCGTTGCGCAAAACGTAATGGCGGAATTGAACCGCGCTCTTTCAGAAAGACAGAGGATGGCAAGCGAACGTCTGGCACACCTTGAGCAGGATCACGCTCGCGGACAATCGGCAAGCAAGATACAGCACGACTTGGAGACCGGCGATTGGGCATTCTTGCCCGTAGAGGCTAGTGCCAAGCTGGAAGGGCTGTGGCAGCAGGTGCGCGAGCGCATCGACAATGACGAGGCTCAGCAGGTCGAACTCCACTTCAGGAAGATCAGTGACCGCCATAAGCAGCTAGCATGCCTGGAGAGTTTGCAGCGTTTGGTACAGGAGGGACGATGAGTAGTCAGCGCGAAGTTCAGCTTGACCCATACGGAGACAACGTCCCCCCAGCCGGATATACACTGGTCGAAGACCCCGTCACACTTATCGAGGTAGCCCTTGGCGACGTGCCGTTATATGTCCGTGGGGTGAACCTCTGCAGATGGGCAGATGATCTTGCCTTCGGTCGCGGGTGGAAGACGAACTGGCTCAAATCCCCGATGCAGGAGCTTAAGGAGCAGTGCCCGTATCTTTCTGACGAGGAGGCTCAGGTTTTAGTCGCCCAACTCGGGGACCGACTCTCAGCCTTGCGACGCCCAATTGAGTTGAACGAAGTGCTCTGTGAGGTCTGGGGCGAGGCGACCTTGTGGGCAAGCGAGCCCGAGGTTGATCACGCCTTTCACTGGCTGACGTGGTTATCCCAGCAAGCGCCCGATGAGCCGCAAATGAAGCTAGTAGGGCAACAGGCTCAGACGTGGGAACTCAAGGCTCCGCCCCAACTCCGGCGCGCGTACTCGGTCAGATCGGCGACAGAGGCGTGGTCGTTGCTCAAGGAATGGCTGAAGGTAGCTGAGGCGCAGCAAGAGTGGCCACCCCCTCCGCGGTTTCCTCTGCTAGGCGATCTTTCACATCGCCTGCAAGACGATCTGACAAGAGAGGCGGTTGAGACCGACACCGATTTCTTCATCGCGCTTGTTTCCCGTGCCCCCGATAGGGACCTCTTAACAACTGCTGCGAACGTGTGTGCCGAGGTCCTGATCAGCAATCCACAAAAAGCCACCGGGGAACGCGTACGCCGGCTGGAGCGTTACCTGCCTTACGACGTGATACAGAAGCTCAATGACCTGATCAGACCGCCAGACCCAGGCCTGCCGGAGTGGGATTTCGGCCACATCGAGAACTGGTATACACGCAAGTACATACCCTACCGAGAATGGACTTCTCGTCATGGAGCGGCGAGCGGAGACGAAGGGTGGGTAGCTGTGCACGCCCGCGAGTTCGCTCGGCATTTCCTGCGGTACTACGCCAGGGCTCGCGTCGGCGGTGATGGAGCTGCGCGTCTTGCCTGGCAAAAAAGTGCCAGCCTGTGGGATGCCGGCTCGGATGAGGTGCACCTGCTGGTAGTATTGGACGGGCTAACTTACCCGGACGCGCTCCGGCTGAGTTCACATATCCAACAATCGTCACGACGCTTGTTGTTGGATGGACTGACGTTGGCGGTGGCACCGCTGCCAACTGTGACCGAGTTTGCGAAGTTCGCCGTCGCAAAGGGCATGCTTCCTTCGGATGCCCTGGCCGACACCGCCCGGCGAGTCTATACCTCCCTAGATGCAGTGAACCAAGCCGCAAATAACGCGACCCGTGGCACTGTTTTGGCATGGGCACTACTAGAGCCTGACAGGACCTACCATTTCCGCGCCGACGCGGGCCCGTCCAACGCTCGTTTGGAGGCCGAGGCTCAGTTGGCCATCATCGCCAGGCACATTGCATCTGTGGCGGAGAAGGTGCCTAACGACGTGCATCTGCGGATTTTCATAACCACCGATCACGGCCGACTGCTCACTAACGCCGTGCGGACACGACCCATTCCTAACGAGATGAAATCACACGGGCGTGCGGCCTGGGGAACCTATGATATTCGGTTCGATCACACCGGATACTTGATAGATGACGACATCGCGTATCTGCATCCACTGTATTTCGGGCTCCCCGAAGGGCAAGTATACGCCGTCATTGTCTCCGATGAGGCGTTTCTAACCGCCAACGCGCGGGGCGGAAGTGAGCCTTTTCCTCACGGTGGGCTTTTTCCTGAGGAAGTCCTCATCCCTTGGATTGAGTTCACGCGAGACCGTGAGCCACCGCAGGTAGTGGTCGCGCTTACGGGCAAGGGGGAGGAGGGGAAAGCCGGAGGAGCTACGCTCACGATCGGCAATCTAGGCCCGGTGTCGATTACGCTGGTTGCACTGACTGTCGACCGACTCGGCACACGTGTGGATCTGGTCGATGAAATCGGAGCGTTCGACAAGAAGTCAATCGCGATATCGCTGCCCAGATGGCCTAGCAGGAAGGACCTTCGTAACCTCGCGATATCTCTAACATACCTGTTGCCTGACGGGCAACCCGTCAAGCATCCAATTCAGCCAGAGCTTGAGACCGAATCGCTCTATGAAACACCGGACATACTGGATCAATTTGGGAGACTGTGATGGATCCAATCCTAGACACGAGCGAATCACTTGCCGATAGAGTAAGCCGCGTTTTCGGTAATCTGGCTATCGACAAGAGGCGTCTTCCTTCGAGTCAGTTGCAGAAGAGAGGAATACCGGCCTACGTGGGAGAATGGTTGGTTGACGCGATCATACCTGGCACAGGCGAGGTCACGCCTGAAGAAGCAGCGAAGGTTCTGCAATGGGCCAGCTGCAATATACCTGGTCCTCGTGAGCAGCAGGTTGTGAAGTACCGCCTCTCGGAGGGGGAGTCCGTTCGCGTGCTGACTCCAATCGAGGTGGAGATACGATTGGACAAGAAAGGCCAATCCGAGCGCCTGGCGCAGCTCAAACTGCTGGGACTCGAGGATGTGGACATACCCAGTGAGATGCTCGACGCATACCCTGACCTCTTGCGTCAAGGTATGTGGGGAGTCATAGAGCTCGTTCACACATCCGCCGGCTTGGCAATCACGTCTTTCAAGCCAATGCAGGCGACGGTAAACCTTGAGTTGTACAAGCGTGCTCGCGGTGAGTTCACTTTGGGCGAGTGGCGCGAACTGATGCTTATTTCGATGGGCTACAACCCCTCTGTGTTCGATGAGGAGCAGCGCAGTGTGCTGCTCGCGCGCCTCCTGCCACTTGTACAAAAGAACATGCATATTATGGAGTTGGCTCCGAAAGGCACAGGCAAAAGCTATTTTTTCGAAAACATTAGCCCAAGAGTCAGACTTATCAGCAGCGGTAACGTGAGTCCAGCGGTGCTGTTCGTAAACAATGCCAGCGGGCAATGGGGCCTGCTGGCAAGATTCTCAGTTGTCGTGCTCGACGAGGTCCAGACCCTCAAATTCCAGAGTCCGGACGAGATAATCGGCGGGCTCAAGGGCTACCTGGCTAACGGCAAGATAACGCGCGGAGGACTTCACGAGGTCGGGTCGGACTGCGGGGTGGTATTGCTCGCGAATATCCTGCTCGATGAGCAACAAAGGCCGATCCGTAACCTCCTAGTTGAGGAGCTGCCCGCGTTTCTAAGAGAGACTGCCTTCCTGGATCGCATCAGAGGCATACTTCCGGGCTGGAAAGCCGCGAAACTGAGCAGCGAGTCTTTTGCCAATGGCGTTGGCCTCAAGTCAGATTTCTTTGGCGATGCGCTGCTGGCCCTGCGCAACGACTTGAGCATAGACCAGTATGTCAGGAAAAGGGTACGACTTGCAGGCAATCGGACATATGCCCGCAACGAAGAGGCCGTCAGATCGCTCGCCAGCGGGTTGATGAAGATCCAGTTTCCTGATTGTAAAGTGAATGATCTGGATTTTCGACTATTCTGTCTAGATCCCGCCATCGAGTACCGCCAACTTATTTGGGATCAGCTGTACCGAATGGATGCTGAATACCGTCAATACGAACGGGTTTTGGAATACGAACTGTTAGCCGAATAGAGTAGATGGCTGCAATTAGTAGCTAGGAATAGCATTTGACGGCGGCGTGCCATATACCAGCGTTTGATGCGGTCCTGGCCCTGTTGTTACGGCACTGGAGCCGCAGATAAGTCTGCACGCCAGCGCTAATCAAGGGCTAATGCCTGAACCGTGGCAAGACACGCACCACGGTTTCCTTGGAGGAACCAGTGGAGGATGTCCGAAGACCACGCACGGCCATTGAGCGCGAGGGGCTATCACGACCGATATCCATCGCCCTCGACGACGGACTTCTGCCACCCGGAACCACCGTCTTCGACTACGGCTGCGGTCGCGGGGGCGATCTGCGGCGTCTTGCCGCCCTCGGTTACGATGCCGAAGGATGGGACCCTGCTTACCGTCCCGAACGGGAGCGACGGCCGGCGGATGTGGTTAATCTGGGGTACGTCGCCAACGTCATCGAGGACCCGGCGGAACGGGCTGAAGCCCTGCGCAACGCCTGGGGGCTGGCACGTAGGGTCTTGATCGTTGCCGCTCGCCTCCACTGGGAGGGTCGATACCTGACCGGACGCGAGTACGGCGACGGAATCGTGACCGCTAAGAGGACTTTCCAGAAGTTCTTCACGCAGGAGGAGCTTCGCGCCTGGATCGAGGGCGAACTCGGGGTCCGGAGCATCGCCGCCGCTCCAGGCGTTTTCTACGTTTTCCGCGACGGCGTCCAGGCTCAGTCGTTCTTGGCCGCCAGGGTGCGGTACCGGCCCATCATCACGCGTCGGCCTCGCGTTAGTGAGGCTCTTTACGAGGCAAATCGCAGTATCCTCGATCCACTCATTGCCTTCATCGAATCACGCGGCCGGCCGCCGGAGTTGTTCGAACTCCCAGAAGCCGCCGCGATTAGAGATCGCTTTGGGAGCGTGAAATCGGCGCTGGCCGTTATTCGACGCGTCACCGGTGATGAAAGCTGGCGAGCGGCCCAAGCAGCGGCCACAGATGACCTTCGCGTTTACTTGGCTCTAGCCGCCTTCCGTGACAGACCCAAGTTCACTCACCTTCCCGATGATGTACAATTGGATGTGAGGCACTTCTGCGGGTCTTATAAAGACGCCTGCGCTTCGGCTGACGCGCTCCTGTTTAGCACGGGCGATCAAGCGGCTTTGGAACGAGCCTGCAAGGAATCCACGATTGGAAAACTGACCTCCGAGGCGCTGTACGTTCACGTAACCGCTCTGCCAAGGCTCACTCCGCTTCTGCGAGTCTATGAAGGCTGCGGCAGAGCGCTTGCCGGTATTGTGGACCACGCCACGATTATCAAGCTCAACCGAACTGAGCCGAAGATCTCGTACTTATCCTATCCCGATTTCGATCGCGACCCACATCCCGCTCTTGCCACATCCATTCGGGCCGATCTCAAGCGCCTGCACCTCAAGTTCAGGGATTTTCGCGAATCCAGCAACCCGCCGATCCTACATCGCAAGGAGACCTTTGTCGCTCCAGATTACCCTGGACGCGACAAGTTCGCGCGGTTAACGGCGCAAGAGAAAAAACACGGCCTCTTTGCCCAACCGGGGGCTATCGGCACCCGTGACCGGTGGATGGAGCTTGTCGAGAGCAAGGGGCTTCGCTTTCGCGGCCACCGGCTGGTGCGAATGTAGCCAATCCCTCTCCACCACGCGTCGTAGGACCTAGGATCAATCCTGCACCGATTGCCAAGACCTCAAGAATAGGTCTGACAAGCAACAATGTAGCGCGTACGCCAAAGCCATTTCGTTTCAGCAGGTCTTTTGTCCGGACTTTTGTTGACCCTAGCTTAAACGGGCGACCGAGCTATTCGTGGCCGATAGCCTTGCCGCCAGTTACTTCACGGGCATTGCAGCGAGTGTAGTGTCACGTAGTGCCAGCGAAAGGCTCTCAAGCGGCGGATATGTAACCCTGTTCAACGCCCTCTAACGGTGCTAGCGCGGTGCTCCCGGAGCTGGTGCTTTCGCGCCACTGAGGTCTACCTCCGCTCGACGAGAAACAAGTATTCCGTCACGTGAATCGGCCGATTAGTGAAGTTCCTGCTCCCCTTAAACGCGTTGTAAGGCGCCTCGATGACTTCCACCGAGCCAAGGCCGTCGAGCATCGCTCGCATCCTGTCGGGCGGGATAAACCCCTCGTTATTGAAAGACACCAAGAGGAACTGGGCATCGATTGCACATAGGAGATCTTCCAACAATGGCAGCGCTCTTTGCTTGACATTGTAGCCGGAGCGTCGCCAGTCGGCGGGTATGCCCGAGACAGGACTGATGTGCACGGGCCGCTGATACTTTACCAGCAGATTCAGCATGAAATAGTTGGAACCGTAGGGATGCTGGTTATAGGGGGGATCAATGTAGGCGAGATCGAGATTCTTCAGGCTGCGCGCCGCACTATTTGCGTCTTCTTGAAGAACCTCGTACTCACACTCGAACACGCTCAGAACTGGAGGCTCAAGTTTTATTTGGCTGGTAATTCGAAGCAACGCGTCGGAACCACTACCGCCGAACTGTCCCACCCCGGTATGGCGATTCTTGTAGAACCCCTTGAAAACGCCGGCGGTGTTGGCGTGAACCGACGCCTCGCTGAGTAGCGGCCCCAGAAGAGCATCTCTCATTTCGGACGGCGCCCCCTCGATAAGTCGACGGTAGTTATCTAGCCTCCTGGCGTTTTCACGAGTATAGAATACCCGATCTTCCCTTGTGATATTCGCGTCGTCTTTGGGAGCATACAGTTCCTCGATAAACCCCGGCGGAAAAGGCTCTGAGGAAACCTTCGCGTTGAGCTCAGCCACAACGTCCAAGAGCGCAGGGAAGTCCACTGAGCTTCGGTTACGCAAATAGCAGCGCGCAATCACCGCGGCGTAGTCCTCGAAATCGTTGCTGACGACCAGCGAGGCGTGTGCCTTGAGGTAACGGGAGACAACGCCTGATCCACTAAAGACGTCAAACACCCGAAGTCGCCTCTTGCCTAGCCGATGCTTCACTCGCTCCACAGCAGTGCCAATTTGCCGCAGAAGGCAGCGCTTATTGCCGATGTACGTTATCAGCTGTCTTGACAAGTACGCAGGATTCTCAGCGATCGGGACGTCTTCCCAGAGAGACATCTGTCGGCTATCCCCGATTTCAGAGGCGCGGTCCTGAGTCACTCGGTCCCCCATCCTTGTGCTCAATCTGTCGGCATGCGAAGCTCACCTGCTTGAAAGCAACTGTCCCGCTCAATGTCACAACGTCCGTGGCAAAGCTCAGCAATTATCGCTGCGGCGGCGGCGAAAAAGGGCAGATTGTACAGCCGCCTTCCTCGGCCATCGCCGGCCCAAGCCCACCGGCGACTTACACCAGAGATTAGTAAGTGTGTCCCCTGCTTTGCGTGCTTGCCCTCCGCATCGATACTACTCCCCTAGCAGACCGCAGCCTAGCCAGGAGGCTCCAGCTGTTTTTCGTTACCTGTCGGTGGATTATAGCGGATTAGGGTGCCAATGCAACAATCTTCACCCCACTAGCCTTTTGTGAGGAAATGAGGTATTATGCCACTGTCGCGAGGCTGGACTTCCGCAATAGGAGCATAGACCCAATGAGATTGAAAGACAAGATAGCCATAATCACTGGCGCGGGCGGAGGGATCGGCAAGGCTACGGCGGAAAGGTTTGCCAGAGAAGGAGCCAAGCTCGTCATAGCGGACGTCAACCTACAAGCTCTGGAGGGTGTGGCCACCTCCATTCACGGAATGGGCGGAACCGTCGCCTTCGCCAAGGTAGACGTGACCAGTCCGGCAGAGGTCGAGGCGATGACCCGACTTGCCCTGGACCAGTTCGGCAGAATCGACATCCTCATCAATAACGCAGGAATCATCCGCGATAAGTTCTCCTGGAATATGACGGACGAGCAGTGGAACCTCGTGATCGATGTCAACCTCAAAGGCACGTTCCTTTGCTGTCGAGCGGTAATCCCTTCCATGCGTGCTCAGAGCTACGGCAAAATCGTCAACACTTCCTCAATCAGTTCATTGGGCAACCCTGGTCAGGCCAATTACGCCGCCGCCAAGGCCGGCGTGTCCGCGTTAACCAGAACCCTAGCTCTGGAAGTAGCAAGATATAACATCAACGTCAACTGTGTCGCCCCAGGCGCAATCGATACGCCAATGATCAGGAGTATGCCACCCGAAATCCTGAACACGTGGTTAGAGCAGAAGATCCCGTTGAAGAGGCTGGGCAACCCCTCGGCCGTCGCCAGTCTGCACACGTTTCTCGTCTCAGACGAGGCAGACTATATTACTGGACAGACTATCTTCGTGGACGGTGGGATCAGCGTAGGTGTCTGATCGCATCCGTGGAGGTGAAGAATGAACATCATCGTAACCGTAAAACAGGTGCCCGATCCTGAGGCGCCCGCTGGAGCCTTCCGCATCGGGCCAGACGATAGGGCTGTGGTGTCGCCCACTGTCTCCAGCGTGCTCAGTCCCTACGACGAAAGCGCCCTGGAGGCTGCGCTCCAGCTTCGCGAGGCCCACGGGGGTAAGGTTACCCTCGTCTGCCTTGGGACGGAGCCAGACGACAACTTCTTGCACGAGGCCATGGCCACTGGTGCCGACGAAGGCTACCTGATCGTGGATGACGTGTTCGCTGATGGCGATGCTTTCGCCACAGCGTACGCGCTATCCAAGGCTATAGCCACGATTGGCGACTATGATCTAATACTTTGTGGCCGTCAGGCTTCGGATACTGATGCAGGCATCGTCGGGTCAGTGATTGCCGAATCCTTAGGACTGCCTACCGCGACGGTCATTCGCAAAGTGGAGGTCCTTGGCGATCCTTCCTCTGGAAGGATAAAGGCCGAGCGTGTCATCGAGGACGGTATCGAGGTTCTCGAAATTCCACTGCCAGCGCTCCTTACGACGACCAGCGAGCTCTACACGCTGCGCTACGCCAGCATTCCGGATATTATGGCCGCGTCGGAGAAGCCGGTAACCATCTGGAGTGCATCGGATATCGGGGCGGACGAGGACGAGTTGAAAGCCAGGGCAAACCTGTCGGTCGTCCATAAGCACTTCATCCCCGTCTCCCAGACCAAGTGCGAGATCGTCAGCGGTGAGTCTATTGAGGAAGCAGCAGCCGGCTTGGCGCAAGCGTTGCGCAACAGGAAGGTGATATAGGAAGGGCAGGGGAACACGCATTTGAGATGCCCTTTGAACCGTTGCCGGGGTTCGTGACTGACTACTCACACGAGTTAGTAGGAGAATAGATAGAATGAGCAGCGACAGTGCAATAATGATCCTTGCCGAAGCGTCTGGTGGTAAGATTACTGGACTGACAACCGAGCTTCTCGGGGCGGGCCGGAGGATCGCGGACACATCTGGAGAAAAGGTGTCAGCGGTAATAATCGGAGCCGGATTAGCTGGTGTGGAGGACGATCTCATAGCCTGGGGGGCTGACACAGTATACGTGGTCGAAGATGCTTCTTTGGCGCAGTATACTGGAGATACCTATCTCGCCGTGCTCGAGAAATTGTGCCAGCAGTTGTCTCCCCGGGTCCTGCTGATCGGGCAGAACTCTACAGGCAGAGACCTAGCTCCCAGGCTGGCCTACAAGTTGAGAACAGGCCTGGCTACGGACTGTGTTGACATACAAATAGATAGCTCAACCGGTGCTCTGGTGGCTTCCAAACCCATCTACGGTGGAAACGTTGTGGCGCTGATAGGCTCGACGAGCAAGCCGGAAATGGTCACGGTCCGGCCCAAGACACAGGAGCCGATAGAGCGCATAGCGAGCCGATCGGGCGAAGTGGTAAAGGTCGATCTAGGAATGGGATCGGTTGGCTCCAGGACCAAGGTTCTCGACCGGATAATGCACACCTACACTGGAATAAAGCTTGAGGACGCCGAGGTGATCGTGACCGGGGGGCGTGGCGTCGGCGGCCCCGAGGGATTCCAGGCTCTGGAGGACCTTGCCCGCTCGCTGAACGGAGCAGTCGGTGCTACCCGAGCGGCGGTAGACGCGGGATGGGTCCCGAGCGACAAGCAAATAGGCATAACCGGCAAAATCGTCAGTCCACGGCTCTACATTGCGGTAGGCCTTTCAGGATCCGTGCAGCACATGGCCGGTTGCTCGAGAGCGAAGACGATCGTCGCCATCAACAAAGATCCGGAGGCCCCCATATTCGAACGGGCACACCTTGGTGTGGTGGGAGATTACAGAAAAGTACTGCCCGAGTTTCACGAGGCGTGCCGAAAGCTCCTGGCGGGGTAGCTGAACATGGTTCCTACGCGAGAAATCTACTGGAACATCTCATGGGGGATCCTGGTCTATCCCGTGGCCATTATAGCCCTTGCCATAATGGTCTCGGGACTCTATTCGCGCGCCAACCGCTGGCGTGCCGGCAGGTCCTCCGAGAAGCCGTCCCAGATATCCACAAGGCTGTGGAAGACGCTTGTCTACGCCATCGGCCAGGCGCGTATACTCCGTGAAGCGTACGCTGGGACGATGCATCTTCTTATATTCTGGGGCTTCCTGGTACTGTTTATCGGCACTCTGCTGGTCATGCTTCACGAGGACTTTCGCGTCCACATTCTGCAGGGCAATTTCTACCTATTCTACTCGCTCATCCTCGACGTGTTCGGGCTAGCCGCCATTGTTGGCGTTCTCATGGCCGCCTTCAGACGATACGTTGTGAAGACTAAGCGTCTGGACAATGATCGCGCTTTCGCCGTCGCCATCGCCTTCATCCTCGTCATTCTGGTCACCGGCTTCCTTATCGAGGGATTCCGCATTGCCGCCACGGAACTTCAACAGCACCCAGACTGGGCAATGTGGTCACCAGTTGGGCTAGGCGTAGCTCTGATGGTCCGCGGAATTGGCTCACCGGTCTTACTGACCTTGCACAGTGTCACTTGGTGGTTCCACATGTTCGTTGCCTTCGCCTTCATGGCCTATTGCATTGGATGGTCCACGCAGTCACACATCTTCCTCGGACCGGTAAACGTGTTTCTCCAGCGGCTGGGGGCAAAGGCGGCCTTGAAAACCATCACCGATTTCAAGGACAAGCGAGCCCTTGGCGTGGGGAAGATCGGGGATGCCCTTTGGAAAGACCTCGAGGAATCAGACGCGTGCGTTCGCTGTGGTCGGTGCCACGAGAACTGTCCGGCAACGTCGACTGGCAAGCCTTTGTCGCCCCGGACAATTGTGCAGAAGATCAGAGCCCAAATGGAAAGCGAGACAGTCGGCCTTCCTTGGTTCCCCAATAATACCAAGAGTTCCTCAGCCGACCCCACTCCCATTCTTGGGCAAAACATCTCCCAGGATGAGATTTGGTCCTGCACAACCTGCGGAGCCTGTCACTACCAGTGCCCCATCTTCGTCGAGCCTATGAGCAAGATAATCGATTTGCGAAGGCACACAGTGATGGTGCAGGGCAAGATGCCTGAGACGGCCCAAGTTGCGATGGTTAGCCTACAGAAGCGTGGGCATCCGTGGAGTGGTACGCCCCATATGCGTAATGCCTGGTTTAAAGACCTTGGGCTCAAGGAGTTGTCCAAGAGCGGCCCTCCGGAAGGAAACAGCACTCTCCTGTTCTGGACAGGATGCTCGGGGGCTCTGGTCGACCGCAACATACTCGTGAGCCAAGCGGTGGCCAGGATTCTTCAGTCTGCCGGTGTGGAGTTTTACGTGCTGGGCAACGAGGAATCGTGCTGTGGCGATCCGGCCCGTCGTATCGGCAACGAGTACCTTTTCCAGACCCTCGCCAAGAAGAACATCAAGGTTCTTCAGTATTATCAGGTCAAGACAATCGTCACCACGTGCCCTCACTGCTTCAATACACTGAAAAACGAGTACCCTGACTTCGGTGGCGACTTTGAGGTCATCCATCACACTCAGTTCATCGCGAATCTGTTGGCTGAAGGCAGGCTTAAGCTTTCCCCATCCGTTGTCGGGTCATTGACTTTCCACGATCCGTGCTACCTCGGCCGGCACAACGACATCTACGAGCCTCCTAGATCGGTGGCGCGAGCGGTCGGAAGTAGCCATCTCCTCGAGATGGCTCGCTCGCGAGAGCGGAGTTTCTGCTGCGGTGGCGGCGGTGGCAGGGCATGGATGGAGGAATCCATCGGCACGCGCATTAACCAGGTCCGCACGCGCGAGGCGTTGGCCACAGGGGCAAGCGTCGTCGGGACGGCATGCCCCTTCTGTTTGCAGATGTTCGAAGACGGCATCAAAGCGCTGGATGCCACAGAGAAGATCAAAGCCCTGGACCTGGCCGAATTAGTGGAGCGTGCACTTCAGCAGACAGAAAGCCCAAGGGGACAGCCCGTCGAAATGCCCTTGGGTTAGAACTCTCGCAGAAGCTCCCTTGCTACCACCAGTCGCTGAATCTGGTTCGTCCCTTCGACAATTTGCGCGAACTTAGCTTCGCGCATGAATCGCTCGACCGGGAAGTCCTTTGTATAGCCGTAGCCTCCGTGTATCTGCACAGCGTTAATGGTGACCCTCATAGCTACGTCCGTAGCATAGTACTTGGCCATGCTGCCGAACTTGGCCATAGCCCTATCGTCTGCGTCGACTAGAGCGGCCGCATGGTAGGTCAGCAACCTGGCCGCTTCTATTTCGGTGGCCATATCCGATAGCATCACCTGGATGGCCTGGAAGTTGGCTATGGGCTGGCCGAACTGCACTCGCTGCTTAGCATAACTCAAGGCGGCGTCAAAGGCACCCTGCGCGATGCCCACTCCTGTGGCCGCCACGGTCGGTCGGGTAATATCGAGAGTCTTCATCGCGATAGCCCATCCATCGCCCTCCTTACCAAGGAGGTTCTCCCGTGGCACTATACAGTCCTCCAGGACTATTTCTGTGGTCGGCGAAGTATGCAGGGCCATCTTGTTCTCTACGCGGGGAGTGTGGAATCCTGGTGTCCCTTTCTCAACCACGAAGCAACTAATACCTCTTCTCCCCGCGCTTGGATCGGTCTTGGCAAATACAGTCGTATAGCCTGCTATATTCGCAAAGGAGATGAAGCGCTTTCCTCCGTTGAGTACGTAGTGGTCGCCTTTCAACTCCGCTCTGGTTCGCATTCCCGCGACGTCCGAACCTCCCTCAGGCTCAGTGAGGCCAAATGAACACATTACCTCACCTGATGCGATTGCCGGCAGGTACTTTTTCTTCTGCTCCTCGTTGCCAGCTATGATGATCGGCTGCGCTCCGAGGTGGTTCTGCGAAACCCACATCATCGCGTCTCCGTTTACTCTGGCCACCTCTTCCACGATGATACAGTTGCTCACCTCATCGCCGCCGGAACCGCCGTACTGTTTGGGAAAGGCGAACCCAATCAGCCCGTTCTTGCGGATCACATCCTTGAGGTCCTCGGGAAACACGCCGGTCTCTTCTATTTCCTTGACCCGGGGAGCTATCAACTCCTCACACAACCGCCTGATGTTCTTGCGCAGAATGTCCTGGCCCTGGTTCACCGCGAACTGGCCCTTCATTTATGCTTCCTCCTACATCTGACATAGGCGGACGTGGGGCTTTCGCTGCCCCGGGCGCCGCCGGCCGACACTTACCGAAGTATACAACGAAATACGCCTTCCTGGAACAATCCGAGACTATTCAGACTCGGCAGGTTAAAGTCCCGCCATCGTGCGTGGTAGCAATAGAATTGCCTGATTGCGACCTAACGCGAGCACCTCGGTGTCGTGATGACTACCCTTTGCCCGAAAGTCTGAACTCTTGCAACCGTCCGAGGGCAGATTCATCTCAGCCCTCTCCTGCCAACCCGAACCTTCTCCGCAGGAACTCCACCGGTTTGTCCAGCGGCGTACCCGTTGAGAAGACCTCGGCCACCCCCATTTCCTTCAGCTTGGGGGCGTCTGCTTTAGGGATATTTCCGCCAACAAGCACGACCTTGTCGGCTATCCCCTCTTCTTCCAGCCTCTTCATAAGACGATTCACGTAGAAGAGGTGTGAACCCGACAGGATGCTCAGCCCGATGACGTCGACGTCTTCCTGCATAGCTGCCGACACTATATCGTCCACCTTCTGGTGCCGTCCGGTGTATATGACCTCCATTCCGGCATCCATCAGGGCCTTCACTATTACCTTCGCCCCCCGATCGTGGCCGTCAAGCCCAGGCTTAGCTATGAGCACTCTTAGTTTGGACTTTCCTGGTTCCATTCGTCTGTTTCCTCCCCGTTCGCGTCAGAAGATGGCCACCGGCTCTTTGAACTCCCCGTAGACTTCCCTGAGCACGCCAGCCATCTCACCGATTGTAGCGTACGCGCGGCAAGCCTCGATCAGTGGCTCCATAATGTTCGTGGTCCCCATCGCAGCCCGACGCACATCGTCCAGCGCTCGCTGCACTCGCGCGTTATCTCTCCTGGCCTTCAGGTCTTCCAGTCGCTTCAGCTGATCTTCATACCAGGCCGGGTCCACATGGTGGAACCTGATCGACAGCTCCTCGTTTTCCTCGACGAACATATTCTCGCCCAGCACCGGTTTCTCGCCGGATTCCCTCTTCCGCCGCTCTTCGTAGGCCTGGCGCCCCAGGATACGCTGAACGTAGCCGTCCTCTATGCACTTGACGATGCCGCCTCTGGACTCGATATCCTCCATCACCTTGTATGTTTCTCGCTCCACAGCGTCGGTCAGGCTCTCGACGAAATACGATCCGGCCAGCGGGTCCACGGTCGAAGTCACGTCGGTCTCGTAAATGATGATCTGCTGGGTACGAAGCGCAGTCCGTTGTGACTCGGGCGTTGGAATGCAGTGTCCCTCGTCCTTAGTGTGCACGGCAGAGGCGTTGCATCCTGAGATGATGCTGGCCATCTCCTCAATTGTGCCCCGGATGATGTTGTTGTCTGGCTGCGTGTGAGAGTAGGTAAAGCCAGCGCTGCCGGCGATGTACAGGAATTTCCACGATCTGGGATCCTTGGCCCCAAATTCGTCACGTAGCATCCTCGCCCACATTCTACGCCCAGCACGGTACTTGGCGATTTCCTCAAAGAAGCCCAGGAACGTAGCCATGTTGAAGCTAATTCGCGGGGCGAACGAATCGATATCCAGTCCACGCTCCAGGGCGTTCTGGATGTAGGCTTTCGCGATCAGCAGTGCGTAGCCCAGTTCCTGGGTAAGTGAGGCGCCCGCCTCACGAATGTGGTAGCCACACACGCTAATGGGAACGAACTTGGGCATTCTCTTCGCGCAGAACTCCACTACGTCGGCGGTCATGCGCATCTGGGGCTTCACCGGGTAGATGTAGGCCCCGCGCGAACAGTATTCCTTCAGGTTATCGTTCTGGGCCGTGCCCATCAGCTTCTCCGAAGGAATTCCCTGCTTCTCGGCCAAGGCCACATACATAGCCACGATTATGGGAGCAACCGCGTTTATCGTGAACCCACTGCTCACTTTGGTGAGATCCAGATCCTTGAACATGATCTCGAAATCTTCCAGCGAGTCTATCGCTACCCCTACTCTTCCAACCTCGTCGGCCCATTCCGGGTTATCGGAATCGTAGCCGTTTTGTGTCACCAGATCGAAGGCGATGTTGAGACCAGTATTGCCTTCCTTGAACAGCCACTTGAATCTTTCGTTAGTCTCAGCGGGCGTGCCAAAGCCGGCGTACTGGCGCATCGTCCATAGTCGCCCACGGTGCCCGAGGGGATATGCTGACCGGG
>Ga0315298_1003035_pt1 | contig 27263 bp, 17 predicted proteins | sample WHS_1_MG_FD_203077 | JGI IMG/M metagenome (GOLD analysis project Ga0315298, IMG submission 203077) | Extremophilic microbial mat communities from Washburn Hot Springs, YNP, Wyoming, USA - WHS_1_MG | ecosystem: Environmental > Aquatic > Thermal springs > Hot (42-90C) | place: USA: Wyoming... | reverse complement strand
TCTTTTACAAGAGAAAAAAGTTCAGTTTGTCTGTAAAAAAGTGCTTTTTCCTTTTTTGAATCAACTAAAGGTTTACCATTAATAGTAATAAAATATTTTGCTCTTTTTAGAGAAATTCCAAGCTTTTCTAAAACCTCTTCAGAAATAACCCCATATTTGCGAGCTTGTATAATCTTTTTTGCAGAACCTGGACCTATTCCAGGAACTCTTATTAATTCCCAATAATCTGCTTTAGTTATCTCAACTGGAAAGAAATGAAGATTTCTCATAGCCCAAGAAATTTTAGGATCAGATCTTAAATCCAGATTTTTTTCTTCTTGAAATAGTTCATCTACTTGAAATCCATAAAAACGAAGAAGCCAATCTGCCTGATATAATCTATGTTCTCTTAAAAAGGGAGGCTCTTCTATAGCTGGAAGATCAGAATCTTTATTAACAGGAATATAAGCTGAATAATAAACTCTTCTTACCATTTTTTGAGCATATAATTGTTGAGCTAAGGATAAAATAACCTTATCAGGATCAGGAGTTGCTCCAATTATAAGCTGAGTTGAAGCTGGAGCCTTTATTTCTTTATTTTCATAAAGTTCTCTTACCAATTTTAATGGATTTAAAAGTATAGATAAACTTTTTTCTGGGGCAAGTTTTTTAAGACTTTCTTCAGTGGGAAGTTCAAGGTTTGAACTTACACGATCAGCAAGTTTTAAGGCTTTAGCTATTAATTCAGGAGAGGCTCCTGGAATTAATTTCAAATGAATATAGCCTTTAAAAAGATATTTTTCTCTTAAGAGGCTTGCAGTCCTTATCATAAGTTCCATAGTATCATCTGGTGTACGATAAATTCCTGAACTTAAAAAGAGACCTTCAATATAATTTTTGCGATATAACTCTACTGTGAGATAGGCAATTTCTTCAGGAGAAAAAATTGCTCGGGGAACATCATTTATACGACGATTTATGCAATATTTACAATTGTTTATACAATAATTGGTTAAAAGGATTTTTAAAAGAGGAACACATCTTCCATCAGAACCCCAGGTATAATAAATTCCACTTAAATAACTGTTTTTCAAACCATAGGCTGGGGTTTCTCTTTTTCTTCCGGAACTACTACAGGAATTATCATAACTTGCAGCAACAGAAAGGATATTTAGTTTATAAAGCAGATCTTTTTTCTTCTGTAAAATCTGAAAAGAGGGTTTCATAAAATTATTTTTTCTATATCTATTTTTAAAAAATTATGGACTAAAATTCCCCAACTGTCAATGAGATATGAGGCTGTTTCAAAAAAACATTTACTTTTGGTTTCCCTACAGATGATCTTTAGATAAACATTCTCACTACCCTAAAGCTTGAATCAAGCTTTAACTTTATAGACCTAAATAATGGCTCTATCCGGTACCTATATCTACCGTACCTTTTCCAGTTTTCCATCGATAACTTTCTAACTGGATGTCTTATTTTCATCCTAAAGGTTTCTTTCACTCTTATAGCAGGCTCACATCCAAGCTCTAAAACCCTCTGAATTATGTCTATCGCATCGTAGCATCTACCAATATAACAACTGTAAGCCTCACATGGGCTTGGACCATCCTTATCTTCGTTTCTCTTTGCCAGTTAAGACAATATTTATCTCCAAAGCCAAACCCTGTGGCACAAGCCAATATAATGCTTTACTCGAGCTTCTCCTCGAAAAAAGACCTTAGAGATCTCCTTTATGAAAACTTTTAAAAGCTTCTCCTCCAAATTTTTAACTTTGAAGTCGCCAATCCCGTAGAGAGGAGGTAGGAAAGTTTTGTTGAGAAGCCAAGGCAAGCGTTTCTCTGTGAGGGGCGTCCCATTAAAGTCTGATACAACCAAAGAGCGATTATAACCTTGTCTGCATATTTTTGAGGTCTTCCACGCTTTTTTGTTTTAGGCTCTGATTTAACGTTTGAGAGAAAATAAGTCACAAAGGTATATAATTTTTCTAAAGAAAATGAACTTCTCCTCATACCTCCCATCTAAAATTAGTATCATTACAGAAAATATCATATAAACTAAAATTTTGAAACAGCCTCTTAAAGGGGTTGACAAAGAAACAAAAATATTTTAAAGTAAGTACTAACTTACTAAATAAAAAAACATTTTTTTTATAAAAATGACAAAGCTAAAGGCTAAAAAAGAGAAGACGCGGGAAAAGATTTTAGGGACCGCTTTGAAGCTCTTTTCGGAAAAGGGATACCTTGGCACAACTACGAAAGAGATAGCCTCTTTAGCCGGCATAACCGAGACTACCCTCTTTAGGCACTTCCCGAGTAAAGAGGTCATCTTTGAAGAGGTCTTAAAACGCTATTCCTTTCTGCAAAAGCTTAAGGAGCTTCTGCCTCAGGTTGAAGATCTGTCTGCTGACAAGGCATTTACACTTCTTGGTAAAGCCTTTTTAGAACGTTTAAGGGAAAGAAAGCCCCTCATCACCATCCTTCACAGTGAACTAAACCTCTACCCAAAACAGGTTAGGAATACCTTTCAATTCATTGTTAACGCCATAAAATCCGAATTCTCGTGGTATCTTTTTACGCTTAAAGAGAGGGGTGAGCTAAGGGAGGATGTTCATCCTGAGATAGCGGGGCAAGCCCTCTTAGGGATGATTTTTTCCTATTTTTTTACTCAAGGATATTAAAGGGGTACCGGTTTGCGAAAACTTTAGCGAAGAAGATATTCTCAAGGAATATATCCAAATCTTCTTAAAAGGAGTGAAGAAATGAGCTTGAAAAGGACTTTTTTTATTCTTATGCTTTTGGTCCTACTTGTCTCCTGTGAAAGGGGAGCAAAAGAGGGGGAAAAGCCTTCATCAGCTCAGCCCTCCAACATGACCGTGCCTGTATCCATCCATAAGCTTGAGGAGAAAGATTACGACTTTAGGGTTGAGCTTCCGGGGAAGACAAGAAGCAGGGAGAGCATCGTTGTTGTAGCAAGGGTAACAGGTATTTTACAGAGGATGCTTGTTAAGGAGGGAACCTTTGTTAAAAAAGGACAAACCCTCTTTATCATTGAGCGTGACCCATATGAAGCGGAGTATCAAGCAGCAAAGGCAACCCTTGAGAACGCAAAAGCTGAGCTTGAGAGGGCTTCAGCGGATTGGAAGCGAGTTTCGTCTTCCTATAAGGCTAAGCTTGTGAGCGAGGCAGAAAGGGACCAAGCTTACGCCAACTACCAAAAGGCTTTGGCAAATCTATCCTTAGCTCAGGCAAGGCTTCGTCAGGCTGATATCAACCTAAACTACACCGTGGTCAAAGCTGAGATAAGCGGGTACGTAGGAAATAGACTTGTTGACCCAGGCAACCTGGTTCAACCTGGAAAGGAGCTCATCTCCCTCTATTCTGTCTCGCCTCTTGAGGTTGAATTTTCTATACCGGAGAGAGATTTGGAAAGGCTTGGTCTTCTTGGGAACTACGGAAAGCTCAAAGGCAGGACGGTTGAGGTAAAAAGGGATGAGATGAGACATCAAGAAACGGGGAAAATTGTCTTCGTTGATGCAAGGCTTGATGAGACGGCAAGCCTTAAAGCCAAGGCTCTTATCTCCAACTCGCAGATGAAATTTTTGCCCGACCAGTTTGTCAAGGTGGTTATCTCTGAAAAAAGAAGGGGGCTTCTCCTTCCACAGAAGGCAGTCCTCTTTACCCCTAAGGGACCGATTGTCTACATAATTGAGAACGGAACCGCTAACCCCAGAGGAATTACTATCGAAGAGGTTGATAAGGATTACTTCCTTGTTAAAAGTGGACTAAGAGAAGGCGAGGTTGTGGCTCTTGACAACCTGATGAGGCTAAAGCCCGGAGCCAAGGTTAAGGTTATTCAAGGAGAAGGAAGATGATATCCCGGTTTTTTATTCGCAGACCAAGGGTAGCTTTAGTTTCAGCCATTGCAGTCGTGCTTTTAGGGTTGATCTCACTTTCTGTCTTACCAGTTAAGGAGTATCCAGCCCTTACTCCACCCCAGATAGTGGTTACTGCAAGGTATCCGGGAGCTGATTCTGAAACGATTGCCAAAACGGTTGCTGCCCCTCTTGAGGAAGCGGTAAACGGCGTTGATGGTATGCTCTACATGGTTTCTTCTTCAAGCTCCGCTGGGGTTTATACCTTAAACGTTTTCTTTGAGGTTGGCTGGGACCCTAATGTGGCCAAGATGGATGTAAACAACCGCGTTCAGATTGCGCTGCCGAGGCTTCCTGAGGAGGTAAGAAGGCTTGGCGTTGAGGTTCGGGAAAGAAGCCCGGATATACTTAAAGTTGTAGCCTTCTACTCTGAGGGCGGGCAGAGGGATATAGTTGAACTTGCTAACTTCCTTCTCATCAACGTAATAGACGAGTTAAAAAGGGTTCCCGGTGTAGGGGATGCTATCCTCGTTGACCCAAAGGCATATTCTATCAGGGTGTGGCTTTTGCCTGATAAACTTTCTATGTATGGGTTAACGCCCCTTGAAATCTATCAGGCAATTTCTCAACAGAACCAGCAGTTTACCGCTGGTGCCTTGGCGGATGAGCCAACCACAGAGAGACCTTTCTTTACCTATGTTCTTAGGGGTAGCGATAGGTTCTCGTCAGTTAAACAGTTTGAAGAGATATTGGTTAAAGTTCTGCCTGATGGCTCTGCCTTAAAGCTTAAGGATGTAGCAAGAATTGAGCTAACCTCTGAGCAGTTTAACCGCAATTCCTTCTTTAAGAAGCAAAAGGTTTTACCTGTTCCCATCTTTCTTACAAGCAGAGCAAATGCCCTTGAGGTTTCAAAGCTTATTGACGAAAAGCTAAAGGAGTTAAGCAAAACCTGGCCCCCAGACATAAAGTACTATTTTCCCTACAACCCTACGGTTTTTGTTAAAGAATCGATCAAGGAAGTGTGGATAACCTTTGGACTTGCCATCCTTTTTGTAGTCATTGTGACCTACTTTTTCCTTGGGGGGCTTGCTCCAACAATCGTTCCAACCTTAGCCATTCCAGTCTCCATCTTTGGTGCCTTTATCGTTATGTATGTTCTTGGCTTTTCAGTAAATCTTCTTACCCTGTTTGGGTTGATCTTAGCTATAGGGCTTGTGGTTGACGATGCCATCATCGTCGTTGAAAACGTGGAAAGACATATGGAAGAGGGGCTACCGGTAAAAGAAGCAACTCTAAAAGCCATGGAAGAGCTTACCTCACCGCTTATCGCCATCGTTCTTGTGCTTTCTGCCGTCTTTATACCGGCAAGCCTTGTTGGCGGTTTTATCGGAAGGTTCTATCAACAGTTTGCCGTAGCTATAGCAAGCTCGGTGCTTATTTCAGGTATGACTGCCTTGGTTTTTAGCCCAGTCCTCTGCACCCTTCTCCTTAGGGAAAGGGAGCTACACAAACGCCCCATCTATCCGGTTTATCTTTTTCAGCTTATCTTTAACCGAGCAAGGGAAAGCTATGTAGAGCGGATAAAGTTTCTCTTAAAGAAACCCGCAATCTTTGTCTTGCTATTCCTTTTAACTCTACCTCTAACCTATGTTTTAATAAAAAGGCTACCTACTGCTCTTGTCCCTACTGAGGATAAAGGGGCTCTTTATTTGATCGGGAACCTTCCACCAGGTAGTTCCCTTAAGCGGACGGAGGAGGTTCTATCCAAGATTGAGGACATCTTTATGAAGAACCCTTACATTGACCGCTACGTTGCCATCTCGGGCTTTGACCTTCAGGGCTTTACCTATTCTACAGATTCTTTAGGTGGCTTTATAGGATTGATAGATTGGAGCAAAAGGACTAAGAAGGAGGAAACCTCTTTTGCCCTTACCCAAAGGATAAACAAAGAGCTTTCTCAGATTAGGGAAGCCATGCTTTTTGTGGTAAGTCCTCCGGCTATTATGGGGTTTGGAAGAGTAGGAGGGTTTGACCTTTATCTTGAGGATAGAACCGGTGGTGATATAAGGCAGATGTTTGAGGTTGCTCAAGGTTTTATCAACAAGCTTACGGAAAGAAAGGAGCTTACCTTAGTTAGAACAACCTTCAACCCCTCAAACCCTTACTTTGAGGTCATCGTCGACCGAACGAAGGCTGAAGCCTACGGGGTCTCGGTTGACGATGTATATAAGACTTTGAGCATGACCTTAGGGGCAAGCTATGTGAACGATTTTAACCTCTTTGACAGGGTTTACCGAGTATACCTTCAAGCAGAATTCGATTATCGTAAAGCATTTGATGACCTTAGCAAGGTCTATGTTAAAAATAAAAATGGCGTTCCCATCCCCGTTGCCAACCTTGTAGAGATTAAGCCCCTTAGCAGACCGCAGCTCCTTGAGAGGCATAATCAGTTTAAAGCGGTGCGCATCCTTGGTGAGCCTGCTTCTGGCTACACAACCGGCGATGCCATAAGGGTGGTTGAGGAAGTAGCTAAGGCTACCCTTCCGCCTGGGTATACCATCGGTTGGGTGGGGCAAAGCTTGCAGGAGGTTTTATCCCAGCAGAAGGGTTACGTCGTCCTTGCCATGGCTGTCCTCTTTGTCTATCTTATCCTTGTAGCTCTTTATGAAAGCTGGCTTGCTCCGATTGCGGTTATCCTCTCCATTCCCTTCGCCCTTCTCGGGGCAAGCTTAACCTTAAACCTTTTGAAGCTTCCCAATGATGTGTATTTTCAGGTTGGGCTTGTGACCTTGGTAGGTCTTTCCGCAAAGAACGCTATCCTTGTTGTGGAGTTTGCCGAAGAGCGTATCAGACGAGGTATGGACATCATCTCAGCCATTCTTGAAGCTTCCTATCTTAGGTTTAGACCAATAGTTATGACCTCTTTTGCCTTTATCGCTGGAGCCATTCCCTTAGCACTAAGCACAGGAGCTGGCGCCATGAGTAGGCATGTTATCGGTTGGACTGTTGTGGGAGGAATGCTCTTTGCAACCCTCTTTGGAACCCTCTTTATCCCGCTTCTCTACTATGTGATAAAGGCTTTGAGCTTAAAAATCCTTAAAAGGGGCATAGAAAATGCGTAGGGTGCTTATTCTATTTGCAAGCTCTTTTATTCTTTTCGGATGCAGTCAAGGGGTTAAGCTCGAAGCCCCTGAGCTTGACCTACCAAAGGAGATATCTTCTAAAAGTCTAAAGGGAGAGGCAGAAAAAAAGAAGGAGCTTTTGCCGGACAAGTTCTGGGAGGCTTACAAGGACCCTATTTTAAACGAGCTTGTGGAAAAAGCCATAAAGCAGAATGAAGACATCCTTATTGCTGAGGCAAGGATAGAGCAGGCTTTAGCCATGGTTCGTTATGTGGGAGCAGATAGGTTTCCCTATCTTGGTTATGGGGCAAGTGTAACCCGGCAAAGAAACTCTGAGGAAACTATAGGACCAAAACCTGGCTTCACTTACACCACCTATCAGCTCAACCTAAACGTCCAATATGAGCTTGACCTTTTTGGCAGGATTAGTTCTCAGGAGAAGGCAAGCCTGGATCGTTATCTTTCTACTCTTCATGGTCGAGACGCGGTTAAGCTTTCTGTGATAAGCCTTGTCATGAACGCATACTTTGACCTTTTGACAAGAGAAAAGATGATTGAAATAGCTGAGAAACAGCTTCAAACTTTAAAAGAGATCTATAACCTTAGGGAAAAGGAATTTGAGCATGGTTTGGCAAACATTCAGGTTGTTCTTCAGGCAAGGTCTGAGGTAGAGTCCGTAGAACAAACGCTAAAATCCTTAAAGCAGGAAAGGGAGCTTCTAAGAAACCTCTTAGCTCTCCTTGTTGGTGAGAGCCCGGCTAAGATCTTTGAAAGAAGCGCCAAAATTTCCCTTGATTTCCCTCAGTCTTTAAGGCTTCCTCCCCTTTTGCCTTCTGAGGTCTTAGAGAAAAGACCGGATATTCAAGGGGCTCTGGAAGAGCTTAAGGCCTCTGCCTATGATGTAGCTTCAGCCAAGGCCGAATACTTCCCAAGGATCACCCTTACTTCAGCCCTTGGTTATCAGAGCATAGAGCTTGCTAATCTTTTCAAAGGAGGTGCAACCTTCTGGAATATAGCGGGTTTAATTACCGGTCCCATCCTTGATTTTGGGAAGAGAGAAAGCAAGGTTAAGCTTGCTCAAGCAAAGCAGAGGGAAGCTCTCTTAAACTATGTTAAAACTGTTAGAACTGCCTTTAAAGAGGTGCAGGATTCTCTAATTCAGCTTGAGATGCTTGAAGGAAGGATAAAGGACTTAGAACAAAGGGTAAAGACGCTTGAGGAGCTATACAAAGTTTCTGAGCTTCGTTACAAAGAGGGCTTATCGAGATATTTAGAAGTTTTAGACAGTGAAAGGGCTTTGCTTTCCGCAAAGCTTGATTTAGAAAGACTAAAGGCAGACTACTACAAATCCCAGGTCTACTTTATAAAAGCTATAGGGGGCGGTTTTTAAAAAATGAAGACTTCCTTTAAATCCGACTCAAAACCTTCTAAAACTAAAGATTTTAAGACCTTGCCAACCTTGTATTCCTGATAGAGCTTAAAACCTTCGTCTATCAAAGTATAGACCTCTAAGGTTTTCTTGTCTTGGTTAACAATCCAGTATTCTTTAACTCCGTAAATAAGATAAATATTTGTTTCTCTTTAATTGCCCTCATGTATGAAGGGTATCTATCTTTAAATCAAATAAAGCTTTTCCTTCATCAAAATTATTACTCGAAACATCTTCCCCACTTCGTAAGTGAGATAAATTAGAATTATTTTAATTTCCTGTAATTTTATTGTAAAATAGGCAAAGCACCTAAGAAAGTGCAGTTAGAATTTTTATAATAGGAAATTTTTGAAACAGCCCATCCACATATTGACATTTAAAAAAAATTTTTTATTATAGAAAATGTTAAGAAAGGATTTTTTGTCTTTTAGATCGGGACGTAGCGCAGTTTGGAAGCGCACCCGCTTGGGGTGTGGGGGGTCGGCGGTTCAAATCCGCCCGTCCCGATTTTTTTTATTGGTAAAATTTTTATTTTCTAAAATCCAATAAAGCCAGGCACCTTGCCTGGGGGAGGTGAGCTATGAGAGCACTTGAAACTATTCGTCAAGTGGAAAGATTTGAAATCACTCCTACCCAGCAAGGTGCACTTAAACGAAATATATGGAGCTATCACCTAATTGTAGAGTTTTGGGATTCTCCCTTTGAGCTTCTGGCAAAAGCTAAAACTGTAGAAAGAGCTCTTAAATCTGCACTTACTAACTCTAACCTTAATAACAATATAAGAACCATAAGCTACCAATTCCAACCCTTTGGAGTTTCAGCGCAAGCAAGTTCCGGAAGAGCTAATGTCTATATTCATACCTGGCCTGAAAATGGATACTCTGCCATTGATATAATAGCTGATACAAAAGAAGAAGCTTATAAAATCCTTGAAAATTTACAAAAAACCCTTGAACCTAAAAATATATATGTAGCTGAAATATCCAGAGGAATTTCTGAAGATTGGGGTGAAACTTGACTGGAAACTTTTGGTGGAAAGAAAGGATTCACCGAGATTTTGGGCACTCTTATAAAGTTGAATTAGTATTTGAAGAAAAAAATTTACAAAAAATACAGATTTTTAAAAACCCCTTTTGGGGTTATTTTCTTGTTTTAGATGGTATTGTCCAATTTACAGAAAAAGATGAATTTATTTATCACGAAACTATAACTTATCTTCCTGCCAGTTTGCTTGAAAATCCTCCGGAAAAGGTTCTTATTATAGGTGGAGGAGACGGAGGAGCTTTAAGGGAATTACAAAAAATTCCCTCTATAAAAAAAATCATTCAATTTGAAATAGATACCCTTGTTTTTGAAGTCTGCCAAAAATATTTTTTTAAACTTTCAGGTAATTATCATGATCCCCGCGTTTCCTTTATTATAAAGGATGGTTTAGAGGGGCTCAAAGAATCTCCAGAAAAAGAGTTTGATCTCCTTATTGTAGATTGTACTGATCCTGTAGGACCAGCTAAATCTTTATATACCTATGAATTTTATAAAGAAGCTTATAGGGTTTTAAATGAAAAAGGAGTTTTTATCCAGCAAGCAAGTCTTCCTGTTTATTTTCCTCAAATTTTAAAATCTTCTTATCCTTTAATAACCTCTGTCTTTCCTATAGTAAAGATTGTAAGAACTTTTGTCCCTTCCTATGGAGAAGAGATAGCTTTTTTACTTGCTACTAAAGAACCAAAGGATTGGTTTAATCCCAAACAAGTTTTTAAAGGTAAATACTATCATCCCAGTCTTAACCCCTATTATTTTTCTATACCTAATACTTGGATTGATATCCTTTCTAAATGAAGGAAGATAAACTTGCAAATCACTGGAGGTTTTTTAAAAGGTAGAAAGCTTGTTTGTCCATCTAAGGATTTAGATTTTATTCGTCCTCTTAGAACAAGAATAAGAAAAGCTCTTTTTGATATACTTGGTCAAAACTTATCTGATTTAAAGGTACTTGATCTTTTTGCAGGAACAGGAGCACTTGGAATAGAAGCTATTTCAAGAGGGGCAAGTTTTGCAGTTTTTGTAGATAATAGCCCTATAAGTATATCCATTATCAAAAAAAACCTTGAAAGATTTAATCTTCTTGATAAGGCTCAAGTTTTTAAATTAGACCTTCCTAAGGGACTTAAAATTCTTTCCAAAAAGTTTCAAAATTTTTTTGATTTAGTTTTTATAACCCCTCCCTATGAAAAAGGATTAGCTTTGAAAACAATCAAAAATTTCCCAGAAAATTTATTAAAAAAGCAAGCCTTAATTATTGTAGAAGAAAGAACAGGGGTTTTTCTTCCTGAAAAAATAAACAATTTTAATCTTCTTCAAAAAAGAAGTTATGGAGAAACTACTCTACACATTTATCAGGGGTCTTAGGTCCTGGAATTAAAGTTCCTCTAAAATTTAAAATTGCCCTTATATTATAACAAACTCTTTCTTTGGGCTTGATTTTATCCAAATATTCTTTTTTATTCCTAACTTCTATAAGTTCTGTCTTTCCTTTAGAAATTTTCTCTATTTGGTAAAAAATTTCTCCTTCTAAATAAAGTCCATAAATATCTTCTTTTGGTCTTTCCCAAGTTATTAACACTGCATCTTCTCCTAAGGCTTTAATCTGAAATTTCTGAGGAAAAGAAGGGGGATTATGCCAGAAAATAGTGACAGGTTCTGAAAAAGGAGTTTCCACAAGAAAATCCTTAACTACTTTTATTCTGTAAGAATATTCATGACGATGTTTAAGTTCATAATCATAATAAATGAATAAATTTCCTGCTGAATGAAGCTTAGGGGAAAGTTTAATAATTTTTTCTTTTTTCTTAGCTTTAGGAATATCAAGAGGAAGCTCAGTTTTTTCAATAATTAGGCTTTTAATTTTACTTAGAGGATAGCCTCCTTCTGTTTTTGTAGGAAGTGAAATTAAAAGCTCTACTCCTTGGGGAGTTAAATTAACTTCAAAGGAAAGTCCCTTAGGAATACTTTCCTTTATAGGAAGAGGCTCTGTTTTTTTCCCACAAGAAAAAATAAAAAAGACTAAAAGAAAAATAATTAAAAATCTTTTCATTTTTAAAATCTCCTACAAGATTTTAATTCTTTCTATTCTTGCTGAATGACATTGAATATTTACAGCAACTGGCAAGCTCGCAATATGACAAGGATAAATCTCAATATGAACCCCTAAACAAGTTGTCTCACCACCAAATCCAAGAGGACCAATTCCTAAATTATTTATCTCTTCCAAAATTTCTTTTTCAAGTCTTGCTATTTCTTTATCAGGATGAGGTTCTCCTAAGGGTCTAAAAAGTGCTTTTTTAGAAAGAAGAGCTACCTTTTCAAAATTACCTCCTATACCAATTCCTACAATAATTGGTGGACAAGGATTTGGTCCTGCCCTTTTAACAGTTTCAATTACAAATTTTTTAATTCCCTCTATTCCAGCTGAGGGAGAAAGCATACAAAGGGCACTCATATTTTCACTTCCGCATCCCTTTGGCATAAGATAAATCTCTAAAACATCTTCAGAAACAATTTCATAATGCACGATAGCTGGGGTATTTGTATTAGTATTTTTTCTACTGAGGGGTTCACAAACCGATGCTCTTAAAAAACCCTCTTTATAAGCAAGGTATAATCCCTCATTAATAGCAGATTCTAAATCTTTAGTGACAATTCTTTCACCTTTTTTTATCCAGACAACAGCAATACCTGTATCCTGACAAAGAGGTAATCTTTCTCTTTTAGCTATCTGAGCATTCTCAAGAAGAATTTCTAAAACTATTTTGGCTAAAGGATTTTTTTCTTTCTCTAAAGCTTTTTCTAAAGCATAAATTTGTTCCTTGGGGAGCTCAATACAAGCTTTAATGTACCCTTCTTTAACTAAAGAAATTATATTTTCGCAAGAAACCTCTTTTTTCATTTTAGTTCCATCTAATATTTTCAAAAATAAAAAAACTTTCTTTAATTTTTTCTTTTAATACTAAACTCTTTTCCAATTCACTTTTTATATCTTCTAAAGCATAGACTAAATTATCAAAATTGCCACAATAAATTAAAAGATTATGTCCACTTGCTAAACTTAAAATAATCCTTTCTTGAAGCTCCCAATTTTTTAATGCCCCCATATTTAAGTCATCAGTAAGAATTGCACCTCTATAATTTAAATTATTTCTTAAGATTTTTATTATATTGGAAGAAAAGGTTGCTGGCTTAGTATCAATTTCTTTTATAATTAAATGGGCAGTCATAATAAAATTTATTTTTTCTTTTTCAAGAAGCTTTTCATAGGGAGAAAGACTTTCTCTATCTATTCTTTCTTTAAAAGGAAGATCTTTATGAGGATCTATTTTAACATCTTTTAAGCCTGGAAAATGTTTTAAACAAGTAAATATTTTCTCTTTTTTATGTTCTTTTATAAAAATATAGGCAAGCTTTTCTACTAAAACTGGATCCTTACCAAAGGTTCTCTCTTTTAAAAATTCTTCAGCATCTTCGTCAGCAAGATCAACGCAAGGAGAGAGATTAAGGTTAAGTCCATATTTTTTTACAGAATTAGCTATTTTTTTAGCCCAATTTTCAACTACCTTCTCTCCTTCTTTTTTATACTTTTTAGCTATTTCAAGGGGTGAATCGTAATCTCCCTCAATTCTACAAACCCTCCCCCCTTCCTGATCCACAGCTAAAAATTTTAGTTCAAGTTTTTCTCTTAAATTAGAGAGAAAATAATCAAAATCTTCTTCAAAATGTTCTTTAAAAAAGAGAAAATTTACAAAACTAAGCTCTTTGTAAAGGGTAATATTTTCCTTAATGTTTTCTGGCTTAATTAAAAAGAGTTTCCCAATTTTTTTAAACATTATTTTTGAAATATTTGGAAAAGATCTGCAAAGTCTTTTCTATATCCTCTAAAGAAGTATATCTTCCTAAGGAAAATCTTACAGTTCCTTCAGCTAATTCTTGAGGCACTTTTAAAGCTAAAAGTGTGTGTGAAGCTTTTCTGTCGTGACATGCAGATCCAGTTCCCGCACATATTTCTTTAAGCTCAGAAAGTATTTTTGCACCATTTTTTCCAACAAAAGAAACTGTTAAAGTATTAGGTAAAGTTTTTTCAGGGATTCCGTAGCGATAAAGTTTAGGATAAATTTCTTTAAGCCCTTGGAAAAGTTTTTCTCTTAAAAAAATTAGTCTTTTCCCTTCTGCATTTAAATCCCTTAGAGCTATTTCAGAAGCTTTGGCTAAAGCTGAAATTAAAGCAACTGCTTCTGTTCCTGCCCTTAAACCTCTTTCTTGCCCACCTCCTAAAAATAAAGGTTCTATTTTTACTCCATTTTTAATATATAGAGCCCCTATCCCTTTAGGTGCATACATTTTATGTCCTGCTATACTTAATAGACTACATCCTATTTCTTTAACATCTACAGCTATTTTCCCTACTGCTTGACATGCATCTGTATGAAAATAAATTTCCCTTTCCTTACAAATTTCTGCTATTTCTTTAACAGGTTGAATAGTTCCTATTTCATTGTTAGCCATCATTACAGAAACAAGTATAGTATTAGATTTTAAACGCCTTTTGACCTCATCTGGTTCTACATATCCATAAGAATTAACAGGGATAAAATCTACTTGAAAACCCATTTCTAAAAGTTTCACTGCTGGATTTAAAATTGAAGGATGTTCAAAGGCACTAACTAAAATATGCCCTTTTCCTTTAGAAAAGGCAACTCCATATAAGGCAAGATGGTTAGATTCTGTTCCTCCAGAGGTAAAAATTATTTCTTCTGGCTCTGCATTAATTAAATCTGCTACTTTTTTACGAAATTCTTCTAATTTTTCTCTTACAAATTTTCCAAAAATATGAGCAGAACTTGGATTAGCAAAATATTCAACTGAATATAGTTTAAATTCCTCTATAACTTCTGGTAAGACAGGTGTTGTAGCATTGTAGTCTAAATAAATTATATTTTTCATTTTGTTTTATCTATTCTGAAAGTACCGAATAGGACTTATCTAAACAATTACTTTTAATACATTCTCTGTAAATCTCTTTTTCAATTTTTGAAATCAATTTATCTACAAGTTTATTAGCTTTCGGGATTAATTGAGAATAACAATAATTAATAGGATCATTAATGCTTGAATTATTAGGTACCACGGTTATACTGCTTATTACACCGGCGTATAAAAATGTTTTAAATTCACTTTCTGTAGCACCTATTTCATATAAAGATTCAATAATTTCTTTAATCAAATTGAAAGCGTGAGTTTCTATATCTATATTTAATTCTTTTGTTTTTTTTCTTGCAATAATAATTAAAGTTTTATCAAGAACTTCTTCATTATTTTTTGCCACTAAACGTGTTAAAAGCTCTGAGGTTACAGGCCATATTTTGGTTACCCAAAAATTGCTTCCATAAAGAGCGCTAATTATTGATTTCCAGGCATTTAATCTTTTATGTGTAAACCACACAACTAAAACACCATCATCTTTTAGGACTTTATAAGATTCTTTAAAAAATTCTAACATTTGTCTTGCATATCTCATTTCATCAAATTCATTTTTATTTTTTTGACCCTTACGTACTATTAGTTCATCTTTTTTTGGGACCTCATTAGAATATGGATCCCATTCAATTTTTTTATCTTTAAAGATGAATCCATCCCTTATAAGTTTTTGAAGAGATAATTTTAAAATTTGCCAAAAATATTCACTAATATCACTATAAATATGTGTATCAAAATATGGGGGGTCAACATTGATTAAATTAAGTTTCTTATTTATATAGAAAGACAGTCTTTTTGCATCTCCAAAAATTATGTTTATTTTATCACCCAACCCTTCTAATGTTTTACAAATAAAACTTAGTACCGGAATAATCCCTCCTTGAGTTTTATTTTTAACCTCTGTTTCAAAAATCCATCTTAGGTTTCTTCTGGGTACTATTGCTTCACAATAAGATTCTCCATAAGATATTCTTCTATTTCTTGCATATTGGCCGATAGTATCTCTTATAGTTCCTTTTTTCCAAGTTGTCACTATTGAATTGTAGTCTATTACCCTACTGATTGCTAAAGCTAAATAAACTATAGTTGCTTTCCCAATTTCATCATCAGGTTCCAAAGTTTCTATACGGTCATTAATATATTTTACAAGAAGTCCTATAGAAAGTAATTGACGGGGATTAAAAAGGTGATGCCAATGTGTAATACCATAATTTTTTACTGGGGTAAAAACTTCATTTTCTAAAGGAATTTTATCCATTGGTAAATAATGCTGAAGTTCAAAAGAAAAGTTAGATAAATACTTACAAGCATTTAAAAATGCCTTTACATCTTCTTCATTAGCTACAATATATCCTTTTTTCGTTTGTCTAATGCAAATTAAGTGTGTTGATAAAATTTCTTCTTCTATATATCTACCGCTGAGTAAATTATTTAAAATATTTAAATGCCTCTCCGTCCATATTTTATAAGCATCATTTTTTTTCATTTTATTTCCACAATAGGGACATATAATTTCTCCAGATTTTATATGAAATAAGCTATTCTTAATTTTAGATAAATATGGAACAAAATTTTTATTGTTTTTATTAAAATGAAATTTTACGTAAATTTTGTTTGCTATTTCTAAATCGCTAATTAAAGGGATAATTCCATTACATTTTGGACATTTAATGCCCCTTGCAAATATATAACCTTCAACATCTTTCGGATAAAAAATATTAAGCTTTTCTTCTATATAACCAATTAATTTATTGGCTTCTTCTTTTACCCTCGCTGCAAGTTTTTCACCAAATTTTGCTGGATAATCTAAGGTGGCCTTCAAAATTATGTAAGCTACAGGATTATATTCTATTGCAATAGTGTTAAACCCTAATCTCAAACTTTCAAAAGGTATTGTCCCCCCACCAGCCATTGGATCACAAACAATTATATCATTAAAAGTATCTCCAATTAAATTTTTAATAAGTTCCTTTTTAGGTTCTACATAAAAAAGGAGAGGAGGATAGTTATGTTCAAGATATGCTCTTTTTTTATCATTCCAGCCAATAGCTTCTAAAAATTTATTTTTTTCAATCTTTGCATCAAGAAGAGAAGCAAGAGTTATAGCTCTTGCCGCTGAACAGGGTCTACGAGCAAACCAGGGATGAAGATTTCTTATTTTGGGATCAAAAAAAACTCTTGTAATTTTCTCCGAAATTCCAAGCTCTTTAGCATGTTTTATATATGCTGGAGCAGATTTATAGGACATTTCTATTCCTGCATCTCTACTTATCTCTTTTATAGGAAAATATGTTTCAATAAGCTTTTGATCCATACTAATCACCTTCTTTTTGAAATTTAGCAAATTTTCTATCAATTTCTTCTCTTAATTCCTCACCCGCTTCTTTAAATACATCTAATAAATCATTATATACATCTTCACCTGCTACAAAATTCCAAAATTCTTCTCCAACTAAAATTTCGCCTTTATTAAGGTCATATAACCCTTTTAGAGTCCACCTCTGGTAAGGTTGAGGATGATACGGATTATAAGGAATTGCAACTCTTGTAAAAACTCTTGCATTTTTGTCTTGACTTAAGCGTAAAGCTGTCCACCTCAAAAGTTTTAATTTAAGTGAAGAAAATTCTTTCATATTTGGTTTTGCACTGGTTATATCAAAATAATTTTCTTCTTCACCTATTCTTATAAATAAATCTACTCTTGAATCAGGGTCTTTCTTAAGCGAACCTTTTTTGATACTTTCTCTTATCATCTCAATTTCTTTTAACTTATTCACTTCCATTTCACCAGCTCTTAATTTATAATGAATTTTTTGGATCAATTTTTCTGTTTCAGGGTCAATTTCTCCTAACAAATCATACTGCCTTTTTACACAAAATCCAGCACTTTCAGCTAAAATTACTGCAACCTGCTCCCATATTGAAATCCCAAAAGTAGTATTCATAGATTGAATAAATGAAAACATGGCATATCTATCTTTTCCCAAAAGTCGATAATGAAAAGGCATATGGATTGTTTCAGGATTATATTCTTTGAGTTTAGTCCTTACAGTATATAATAGAAGTTCATATATCCTTTTTCGTGCTTTTTCTTTTAATCCCATATTTTTAATTTTTCTCATCGATAATTTAAAGCACTTGTCTACAAATCATTTAAATTTTAACTTATATTTTAAAATTTGTGAGCCAACTTTAATTTAATTAATTAAAATTTTAAGGTCTTGCTTTTTTAATTTTTCTTTGTATGGTTTAATTTTCAATTAATCTTAAAATTTAATAAAGGGGATTTTAGTTATATGCTTTTTTATGTAGCTAAGGGCTGTCCCAATTGTAAAGGTATAATTTCTGATGAAAGATTAACTAAGGAATTGCCCTGCGAAAAATGTTTACCAGAGAAAGAAAAACCCTCTCTTTCTAATTTTTCAGATATTTGTAAAATACTTTATTCGCAAAATTCTTTAAAGGATTTAAAACCCTTTTGTGAAGTAGAAAAAAAAATTGAACTATTTAAAAAAGTTTTTAAAAATCTTTTAAATACTTTTCCTTCATCTCTACAAATAGGTTGGGCTAAAAGATTCTTTCTAGGGGAATCCTTTGCCATTGTTGCACCCACTGGAACAGGAAAAACAACTTTTGGTCTTATAAGCTCTCTTTTTACCCCTAAAAAAGCTTTAATTATTGTACCCACAAAGGTTTTAGTAAAACAAACAGAAGAAAAACTTAACCATTATTTAGCAAAAATTAAAGAACCCTTTTTAAAAAATAAAATAATTTTAGCTTATACAGGATCAAATAAAGAAAAGGAATTATTAGAAAAAGGAAAATTTGATATATTTATATGTACTTCAGCTTTTTTGCATAGAAATTTTGAGCTCCTTAAAAATATAGATTTTTCTTTAATATTTGTAGATGACGTAGACTCCTTTCTAAAAAATAGCAAAAATGTAGACGATCTTTTTTTACTTCTTGGTTTTTCAAAAAAAGAGATAGAGCTTGCTTTAAAAAGAGATAAGGGAGAAAAGGATTATGAAGATCTTTTAAAAATTAAGGAAAAACATAAGAAATCAATTAAACAGCTTATTATTTCTTCTGCAACCTTAAAACCTAAAACAAATAGAGTACTTTTATTCCAAAATTTACTTGGTTTTGAAATAACTCGCTTTGTCTCAACCTTAAGAAAAGTTATAGATACTTATATTCCTGTAAATTTAAATAACAAAAAAAATAAAGATGAAGTCTTTTATCAACTTCTTAAAGTAGCAGAAAAACTTATTGCTAATTTAAAAGAGGGAGGACTTATTTTTGTTGAAGAATCTTTTGGAAAATCTTATGTAGAAGTTGCTACAGATTATTTAAGAAATAAGGAATTTAAGGTTATATCTTATTTAGAAGCTGATGAAGAGGAACTTCTTAATGCTTTAAAAAATAAAAAAGTAGATGTAGCTATAGGACTTTGCCATATTGGTAATCCTTTGGTAAGAGGAATTGATATTCCTGAAGTCTTAAGATATGCTTTATTTTTAGGAGTCCCAAAACATATTTTCCCTCTCTCAAAAAGTAAAGAAGGCTTTTCTCTTTCTATTTCTCCTCAATTTTTACAAAGTATACTTATTTCTCTTATGCCTCTATTTGATGAAGAAGAAAAAATAATAGCTCTATCTCACATCAATTACCTTCGCAGATATCTTACCTTAAAAGAAGAGCAAATTGTACAATATGAAGGACTCTATAAGAAAATTCTTAGCATAAAAGAATTTATAGAAAAAAAACTTAATGATCCAGATTTTTTAGAAAATCTCAAAAAAAGTGAGGAAGTTTTTTTAGAAGTTGATGATGAAGGTAACTATTATGTTATAGTAGGAAATGCTTCTTCCTATTTACAAGCAAGTGGAAGAGTTTCAAGACTTACAACTCGTGGACTTCTTTCTGGGCTTTCTGTTATTTTAGTTGATAATTTTAAGGCCTTAAATAGTTTAAAAAAGAGATTGCGTTTTTATTTAGGAGATGAAATTGAATTAAAAGAAGTGGATTTAGAGAAAGTATTAATTCTTGATAAAGGAATAAGAGAGGAGCGTCAAAAACTAACAAAAGAAAAAATAGATTTTAAAAATTATTTATTAATAGTAGAATCTCCTCATAAAGCAAAAACTATTGCTAACTTTTTTGGTAAACCCTCTGTAAGAAGAATTAAAAGTGTTTTTATTTATGAAATTCCTATGGAAAATAATCTTCTTTCTGTATGTGCCTCTTTAGGACATGTTTTTGATCTTTCAAGAAAAATAGGTATTTTTGGGATTATTAGGGATAATAATCATTTTTATCCAGTATTTAATACTATCAAAATTGATAAAATAAATAAAGAGCAATTTGTAGATGAGGAAGAAATTAGAAATAGAGATGAAATTTTTGATAAAGCTGAAATTATTGAAGTTTTAAGAACTTTATCTTTTTGTGTAGATCAAGTTTTCATAGCTTCAGATCCTGACGCAGAAGGAGAAAAAATAGCTTATGACCTTTATATTAACTTAAAGCCTTTTCAACATAATATAAAAAGACTTGAATTTCATGAAGTTACAGCAAAAGCTTTAAGATCTGCTTTAGAAAATCCACAAGAAATAAATATAGCAAGGGTGAAGGCACAACTTGCAAGAAGAGTAGCAGATAGATGGGTTGGTTTTTCTTTATCTCAACAATTATGGAAAGTTTTTAAAAAATCAAGGCTATCTGCAGGAAGGGTTCAAACCCCTGTTTTAGGTTGGATTATAGAAAGGGCAGAACTTGCTAAACAATATAAATATAGAATCTCTTTTAGCTTAAATGGATATAAATTAAGCCTTGAAATAGAAGATGAAGCTCTTGCTAAAAAAATTCTTGAAGAACTCCCTAAAAATTTAGAAATAAAAGTTTTAAGATATTTTGAGGATGAACTTTCTCCACCTCCTCCTTATACTACTGATACAGTTTTAGAGGATGCTTTTCATTTCTTTAGATTTTCTTCCTCCTATACTATGCAACTCTTACAAGAACTATTTGAGTTAGGACTTATTACTTATCATAGAACTGATTCTACAAGGATCTCAGATATGGGACGCTATCAAGTAGCAAAACCTTATATTACCCAGACCTTAGGAGAAGAATATTTTTATCCCAGGGAATGGTTTAGTGAAGGAGCTCATGAAGGTATAAGACCAACAAGACCTTGGGATCTTGCTGAAGTTAAATTAAGAGTTGCTCATGGACTTTTAACTTTTAAAAACCCTAAGGATAGTTTTAAACTCTATGATATTATTTTTAGAAGATTTATGGCAAGCCAAACAAGAAAAACTAAAGTTTTAAAAGGAACTTTTGAGTTTAAACTTCCTTCTTATTCTTGGGAAGAAGACTTAATTCTTGATATTAAAGAGCCTGGGTATGAATATTTCTGGACAAAACCCCAAATTTTTAAATTAAAAGAATCTCTTTATCCAGAAAATATTCAGTATAGTAAAGTTCCTAAGGTTTTTCTTTATAATCAAGGAACTCTTATTCAGGAAATGAAAAAAAGAGGTCTTGGTAGACCATCAACTTATGCAGAAATAGTATCAACTCTTCTTCAAAGACAATATGTGTATGAACTTAAAAATGGAAGTTTAGTTCCTACTTCCTTAGGAAAAGAGATTTATAACTATTTAAAAAGTAATTATAGTGAGTATGTTTCTGAAGAATTTACCAGAGAATTGGAAAATTTTATGGATGAAGTAGAGGAAGGAAAAAGGGATTGGGAAGAAATTTGTTTTAAACTTCTTCCTTTGCTAAATTTCTTAAATATTGGTTTTCCCAGTTAAAAGTTGCCTTTTTAATCTTTTCATATTATATTTTTATTTCAAATTTTTTCAGGAGGAAAGGAAATGAAATTTAAAAATCTTCTTTTTGGTTTTCTTTTAACCTTATTAATTTATCTTTTAGCTTCTTTAAATGAGAAAACCCTTTTCCCAGAAAATAGTTTACTTTTTGGACTAACTACTTTTATTTATTTGGGAGCAGGACTTTTATATTTAATTTTTTGGATATTTAAATGGGAAAGAGGAGCCTTTTTAGGATCAACTATTGGTTGGGCAGGATTTTTCTTAAATCTTTTAGCCTTTTTTGTAAGATGGGTGCAAACCCATCAAGCTGGATTTGGATATGTTCCTTTATCAAATCTATATGAGTCTTTAGTTTTTTTTAGTCTCTGTACTGCTGGAATATACCTATTTTTAGAACCTAAATTACCTACTAAAATTTTTGGAGGGTTAGTCTTTTTATTAGCCAGTTTTATATTAGCTTATGCATCTCTAAAAACAAGCTCCTCTATTAAACCTCTTATTCCTGCTTTAAAAAGTAACTGGCTTGTTGCTCATGTAATAACCTGTTTTTTAGGATATGGTGCTTTTGCTGTAGCTTTTGTTTTTGGGATTTTTTATTTAATAAGTGATAGAGGAAATCTAAAAAACTATCTTCCTTCAAAAACAATTCTTGACAATCTTATTTATAAAATTATACTTTTTGGCTTTTTTTGGCTCACCTTAGGAATAATTACAGGAGCTGTTTGGGCAGATCAAGCCTGGGGAAGTTATTGGAGCTGGGACCCTAAGGAAACTTGGTCATTTATAACTTGGCTAATTTATGGAGGAACTATTCATGCTCGCCTAACCCGCGGATGGAGTGGTAAAAAACTTGCCTGGTTAAGTATAATTGGTTTCTCTTCTGTTATGTTTACCTATTTTGGAGTAAACTTTTTACTTTCTGGACTACATAGTTATGCTACACCTTAATTTAAAAAGTCCCATTTGAAATTGGTTTTTCTTGCTCTTCAAGAGGAATATAGTTAGAGAAATCTTGATATACATGGGCTGTACCTTGCATAACGCTTAACCAAACAGGACAGGCAATTCTTCCACCTGTTTCACCTTTAGCTAAGGTTTTACCCTTATCATATCCTACCCAAACTCCACAGGTATAGCGAGGAGTATATCCTATAAACCAAGCATCTTTATAATCCTGAGTAGTCCCAGTTTTACCAGCAGTAGGAACTCCTAATGCTTTTGCACAAGTTCCTGTCCCATATTGCACTACTGCCTGCATAAATTCATTCATTATATAAGCAGTATTAGCTGAAATTACAGCTTTATTTTCTGAAGAATTCTGATATAAAATTTTAGAGGAATCATAAATTCTATCGTATATTTTTTCAATAAAATATGGCTTTACAAGAACTCCCATGTTAGGGAAAATAGAATAAATCCTTGTTAATTCTAAGGGAGATACCTCATAAGTTCCTAAAGCTATACTATAATTTAAAGGTTCACTATATTTAACTTCTAATTTTTCTAACATTTTCTGAATTCTTACTAATCCAGTTAATAAAGCTATTCTCACAGAGACAGTATTTCTTGAATAAGCCAGTCCATCTTTTAGACTAACAGGACCCATATATTTATTGTCATAATTCCCTGGACTCCAATCTTCACCTTTATTAGCTCCCGGAAGGGTTATTGGTTGATCGGGGATAATTGCAGTTGGAAGAAGAACTCCCTCTTCTATAGCAGTTGCCCAAATAAAGGGTTTAAAAGCTGATCCAGGTTGTCTTTTAGCTAAAAGCGCTCTGTTATAAGATGATTGAGAATAATTTTTCCCACCAATTAAAACCCTTACTCCCCCATCTTCATTATTTAAACAAACTATAGCTATTTCTGGAGGTTCTCTATTAGCAAATATATGATTTAAAGTTCTTATAGCATTTTCATAAGCTCTTTTAGCCCACTCTAAGTCTAAAGTGGTTTGAATTTTCAATCCCCCTTGCTCTATAACTTTTGAAGGAAGAATCTGGTAAAGTTCATCTTTTACTGCATCTATAAAATAGGCTGCATAAACAGGAATATTTACATTTTTGGGATTTAATATAATAGGTTGAGAAGAAACTTTTTGGGCAATCTCCCAAGAGATATAACCAACTTCTGCCATTCTTTTTAAAACATAATTTCTGCGAGCTACAGCAAGCTGTGGATTACTTAGAGGGCTATATTTTGATGGTGCAGCAGGAAGACCAGCAAGAGTAGCTGCTTCATTTAAATCAAGTTCCCAGACATGTTTATTAAAGTAGGTTAAGGCTGCTGCTTCAACTCCGTAGGCTCCTTCACCCAAATATATGTGGTTTAAGTAAATAGTAAGAATTTCATCTTTGGTAAGATGTTTTTCTATTTGCCAGGCAAGAACAATTTCTTTTATTTTTCTCTGAATAGTTCTCTCTGGAGAAAGTAAAAGTGCTCTTACCACTTGTTGAGTAATAGTGCTTCCACCTTGAACAATTTTTCCATGGATAATATTTTTATAAAGGGCTCTTAATACACCAAAAAAGTCTATACCTTTATGCTTATAAAAGTTGGCATCTTCAGCTGCAATGAAAGCTTTTACTACATGAGAAGGTATTCTTTCTAAGGGAACAAAAATTCTTCTTTTTTCTCCGATATAACCTATAACATTTCCATTAATATCTATTACTACATTAGCTTGTTCTGGTCTGTAATTTTTAAGTTGTGAAATACTTGGAAGAGTTATTTTTAAGTAAAGAAAAAAGATGAAAAAAAGAATTCCCAAAAAGAGGGTGAAAGTTAAGAATAAGAGACCTATGAGCTTTATAAGGTGTTTCATAATTGAATATTAAAGATAATCAATTTTAGGAAATTTACAATGGATTTTTAAAGGATTTTAAAATAAAAAAATCCCGGGCACCGACCTACTCTCCCAGGGAGGTAACTCCCCAGTACCATCGGCCCTGGAGGGCTTAACGACCGTGTTCGAAATGGGAACGGGTGTGGCCCCTCCGGTATAGGCACCCGGGAAATTTAATATTTTTAACAAGTGAATAGGGTATCCTTTGGAACTTTTAAGCTGGTAACTGCAGTCAAGCCGCACGGGTGATTAGTACCGGTCGGCTCCACCCATTGCTGGGCTTCCACCTCCGGCCTATCAACCGGGTGTTCTCCCCGGACCCTTCAGGGGGTGGGTTGCCCCACCCTCGGGAGGCCTAATCTTGGGGTGGGCTTCCCGCTTAGATGCTTTCAGCGGTTATCCCTTCCGCACATGGCTACCCGGCTGTGCTCCTGGTGGAACAACCGGGCCACCAGAGGTGCGTCCACCCCGGTCCTCTCGTACTAGGGGTAGCTCCCCTCAAGCCTCCTGCGCCCGCGGTGGATAGGGACCGAACTGTCTCACGACGTTCTGAACCCAGCTCACGTACCCCTTTAACGGGCGAACAGCCCGACCCTTGGGACCTTCTCCAGCCCCAGGATGGGATGAGCCGACATCGAGGTGCCAAACCGCTCCGTCGATGTGAACTCTTGGGAGCGATCAGCCTGTTATCCCCGGGGTAACTTTTATCCGTTGATCGACGGCCCTTCCACTCAGGACCGCCGGGTCACTAAGCCCGGGTTTCCCCCCTGCTCGGCTTGTCAGCCTCGCAGTCAAGCCCCCTTATGCCCTTACACTCAACGGTGGATTTCCATACCACCTGAGGGGACCTTTGGGCGCCTCCGTTACTCTTTAGGAGGCGACCGCCCCAGTCAAACTGCCCGCCAGGCACTGTTCCTCGGGAGGCTAACTCCCGCAGGTTAGAACCCTGAGGCAGGAAGGGTGGTATCTCACCGGTGGCTCCACGGGAGCTGGCGCCCCCGTTTCACAGCCTCCCACCTATCCTGCACATCCTACCCCAAGATTCAATGCCAAGCTGCAGTAAAGCTCCACGGGGTCTTTCCGTCCCACCGCGGGTACCCGGCATCTTCGCCGAGACTACAGTTTCGCTGGGCCCCTGGCTGAGACAGCGCGGCAGTCGTTACGCCATTCATGCAGGTCGGAACTTCACCCTATCTTACCTTTCGGTAAGGGGTAGACTATACCTTCTCGTGGCCAAGACCCTTAGGAGGTCCTCCTTATTATATCTCCTCTTCCCCGAGAGATTCATCTCATAAGCAATTTCAATGATCTCCCTTAAATAAACCGGTGAAAGATGAAGGTTTGCTTTCAACATCTCACAAATTTTCTTAAAACCTTTAAAACTCTTAGCTTTACTTCCTTGCAAGGGATACTTTTCAAAGTGGGGAATTATTCTTCTTACAAGATCTCCCACAGAACGAACCTCAAATTTATAACAGTTATCACTCCGGGAAAATCTAATCCCCCCGCATCCAAAGAATTTTTGGATCCTCTTTATTAATTCAAGGTCTCTTCTGTTTAAAGAGATGGAGAAAGAAGGTCTTGTCTCAATCCCCACTTTAAGTTTATCTCGCAAGGTAAAACTAACACTAAAGGAACCTTCTCCTTCGGTCAGACCTGTAACATACCAAGGATCTAACATAACATTTAACCTCCATAGGCCTTTCTGCGTGAGGCATTAACCTCACGGGCCACGGCCGGCGTATTGCACACCCTATAAAGTTTAGTACCAAAGGGTGTGCCTCCCCTTTCGGGTCAGTCGTTACGGGGCTTTGCGACCCTCTCGAGCCGCAAGCTTCCCTCGGGATTACCCCACACCCTTTTTCAAGGGTAGGAGGGCTCCCCCGATATGAGCCGGACACGGGCAAGTCCTATACTTACCCGACAAGGAATTTCGCTACCTTAGGACCGTTATAGTTACGGCCGCCGTTTACTGGGGCTTAAGGGCAGAGCTTTGCGGAAAGAATATCCTTCCGCTGACCCCACCCCTTCACCTTCCAGCACCGGGCAGGCGTCAGGCCCTATACGTCCTCTTACGAGTTAGCAGAGCCCTGTGTTTTTGGTAAACAGTCGCCACCGCCGCTTCCCTGCAACCCGCTTCGGCTTCAGTCGCAAGGACTTACACCTAATGCGGGCACCCCTTCTCCCGAAGTTACGGGGCCAATTTGCCGAGTTCCTTAGCCAGGGTTGCCCCACGCGCCTGAGCATATTCTGCCCGCCCACCTGTGTCGGTTTGCGGTACGGTCACCAGGGCTTCAACGACCACGAGGTTATTTCTTGGCAGTGTGGTCCAAGCTCCTTCCCGAGAGCCTTAGCTCTCGGTTACTTACTCCCCCTCACCCTCCGGGCAGGGATTTGCCTCTGCCCATCATCGGGCTAAAGGTTTGGAGGGCTAACCATTTAGCCCCGGAGCCCTTCCCTCCTGCGTCACCCCTTGGTCTCCACCCTGGTGGCGGGGGAATATTAACCCCACTTCCCATCCCCTACGCCTTTCGGCCTCGGGTTAGGGGCCGGCTAAACCTGGGTGGACGACCCTTCCCCAGGAAACCTTGGGCTTACGGCGGGAGGGATTCTCACCCTCCTTATCGCTACTCGTGCCCGGATTCTCTCCTCTGGTACCTCCAGTAGATCTTGTCGATCTACCTTCATCAGCAACCAGAGTGCTCCCCTACCGCTGAAAGACTCAGAGTCTTTCAGCCCGCAGCTTCGGTGTCTGGCTTAAGCCCCGTGTAATTTTCGGCGCACCCCCGCTCGCCCAGTGAGCTATTACGCACTCTTTAAATGATGGCTGCTTCTAAGCCAACATCCTGAGTGTCTAAGCAGAGGCACCTCCTTTACCACTTAGCCAGAACTTAGGGACCTTAGCTGGCGGTCTGGGTTCTTGCCCTCTCGACTTAGGACGTTATCGCCCTAAGACTCACTCCCGGGCTACGCTTGCCGGTATTCGGAGTTTGCCTGGGTTTGGTAGGCCGGTAAGCCCCCTAGCCCAAACAGTGCTCTACCCCCGGCAGCGACCACCCGAGGCTGCACCTCAATGCATTTCGGGGAGAACCAGCTATCACGGGACTCGATTAGCTTTTCACTCCTACCCACAGCTCAT
>Ga0315298_1003033_pt1 | contig 27264 bp, 18 predicted proteins | sample WHS_1_MG_FD_203077 | JGI IMG/M metagenome (GOLD analysis project Ga0315298, IMG submission 203077) | Extremophilic microbial mat communities from Washburn Hot Springs, YNP, Wyoming, USA - WHS_1_MG | ecosystem: Environmental > Aquatic > Thermal springs > Hot (42-90C) | place: USA: Wyoming... | reverse complement strand
AGCGACCGACGGGCGGCGCCTGGCGCTGCAGAGCGGTCCGGCGAAGCTGGCAGAGACGCCACCCGCCGAGGGAAATACCATCATCCCGACGCGGACCATGCAGCTCTTGGAACGGGCGCTGGCCGATAATGACGGGGACATCCAACTGGTGCTCCGGGAGAACGACGTGCAGGTGAAGACCCAGCGGGCCTTGGTCGAAAGCCGCTTGGTCGAAGGCCGCTTTCCGAAATGGCGGGACGTCTTTCCCCGGACCGAACCGCGGATGACGGTCGAGCTGGTTGTGGGGCCGTTCCTTTCCGCGGTGCGGCAGTCGGCTATCGTCACCAGCGAACAACACCGCGGCGTCGATTTCACATTCGCCGAGGGAAAAGTGGTGCTGGTGGCCGAGGGCGCAGAGTACGGCGAAGCGCGGGTGGAAATGCCCGTGGCGTACGAAGGCGAGTCGGTCCAGGTCACTCTGGACCCGCGGTATCTGATCGATTTCCTCCGGGTGTTGGAACCGGAGAAGACGTTCACCCTGGCTGTCCGTACCCCCGAAAGCCCCGTCGTCTGCGATACGGACGATGGCTACCGCTACCTGCTCATGCCGTTGACCCGCACGTGAAGGCCAGCGGCTGGCAAGGCGTTCACCCGTTTGGGAACCCCAGATGAAGTACCAAGGCCCGGAGCCGATAGCGAATATTCTGGCTGAATTGATGGCCCGACGGGGATGGGCCCGGCTCCAGTCCTCCGCCACCGTGGAGGCGGCATGGCGGGAGGCGGCCGGGGAGCTGCTGGCCCGGTACAGCCGGCCGGGGCCTATCCGCCGAAATACTCTGGAGGTGGTCGTCGCCAATTCGACCCTCCTCCAGGAGCTGACCTTTCAGAAATCGGCCATTCTGAGCCGCTTGGACTCCTTGTTGCCGGACCAGCGGATCCGCGATCTGCGGTTCCGTCTTGGGACGATCGACTGACGCATGGGGCAACTCTATTCCAAAGGCAGACGCAAATGTCTGAACAAATTGTGTCTTCACAATCCAACCCACCCGTAACCAACGGCGAGCTTTTACGGTACCAGAAAGCCGAGGCCAGCTATGGCCCTGAGGACCTCCAGCAACTAAACGATCGGGACCACGTGCGCACGCGGCCGGCCATGTATATCGGCGACACGGGCAAGCGCGGCCTCCATCACTTGGTTTACGAGGTGGTGGATAACTCGATCGATGAAGCGATGGCCGGATACGCTCGCGAAATCCAGGTAACCATCAACGCCGACGGCTCAGTTACGGTGGAGGACGACGGCCGCGGAATCCCGGTCGAGCTGCATCCCGATCTCGGCGTTTCCACGCTGCAAGGCGTAATGACCGTGCTGAAGTTCGGGGGCAAGTTCAGCAAGGGCGCCTACATTACCGCAGGGGGGCTGCACGGTGTCGGCGTTACGGTGGTCAATTTTCTTTCCGAATGGTGCGAGGTGGAAGTCCGCCGTCACGGCCATGTGTACCAGCAGGAGTATGAGCGGGGCGTGCCAGTCTCCGAGGTCCGCCGCGTGGGGACAACTACAAAGCGGGGCACCAAGACCACGTTCAAGCCGGACCCGCTCATTTTCGGGGATACCCGTTTCCAGTACAGCGAGGTTTATCGCCGCCTGCAGGAATTGGCATTTCTGAATCCCGAGGTGAAGATCGTCTTCCGGGACCAGCGGACCGGCGACGGCGAGACATTCTGCTACCGCGAGGGCATCAGGGAGTTTGTGCGCTATCTGAATCGCGGGACACAGGCGCTTCACCCCGACATTATCTACATCGCAGGCGAGTACGAGATACCCGGCCTGGAAGGCGAATTCAACCGCCTGGGTCTGGAGGTGGCCCTCCAATACACCGAGGACTACACGGAAAACGTCCACTCCTTCGTCAACAACATTAATACGGTCGAAGGCGGAACGCACCTTTCGGGTTTTCGCGCCGCCTTGACCCGTACGCTGAACGCCTACGGGAAAAAGGAGGATCTGTTTAAGGACTTGGTACCCAGCGGCGAGGATTTTCGCGAGGGCCTGACGGCTATCATCGCCGTGCGCGTGCCTAATCCGCAGTTCGAAGGGCAGACAAAGACCAAACTAGGCAATAGCGAGGTCGAGGGGATCGTACAGACCGCCGTGTCCGACCAGCTTGCTCGGTATCTGGAGGAGAATCCGAAAAGCGCGCGGGCGATCCTGGCTAAGGCCCGGCTGGCGGCCGAGGCCCGGGAGAGCGCCCGGAAGGCCCGAGAAGTGGTGCGGATGCAGAACAAGGCCAGGGCCGGCGGCGGACTGCCCGGGAAGCTCCGCGATTGCACGACGCACGATAGCGACCGTTCGGAGCTGTATCTGGTGGAAGGGGATTCAGCCGGCGGCAGTGCAGAGGGGGGACGCTTCCGCGAGTTCCAGGCCATCCTTCCGCTGCGAGGGAAAATCATTAACGCCTATAAGGCGCGCGAAGATAAAGTGCTCTCGAACGAGGAGGTGCAGGCGATGATCGCCGCTATCGGCGTGGGGACCGGCGATGAAATAGACCTCAGCAAGCGGCGCTACGGCAAGATCATCATCATGACGGATGCCGATGTGGACGGCTCGCACATTCGCACGCTGTTGTTGACCTTTTTCTACCGGCAGATGTACGAGTTGGTGCGCGCGGGGTGTGTGTATGTAGCCCAACCGCCTCTGTTTCGCGTGCAGCGAAAGAAGGAGGTCTATTACGTGCAGACCGAAGAGGAGATGCGCGAACAACTCCTCCAGGCCGGGCTGGCCGATGCCGAGTTCGACGCCGGGGATGGCCGCATCCTCCGCGGTCCCGAGATGGAACGCCTGTGCAGGACGCTGGCGGCCCTGGAAGACTCGATCGTGGCCCTGGAGCGCCGCGGTATCAGCCTGCGGGCGCACGCGGCGCGGCAGGACCCGGTCACAGGACGGCTGCCTGTTTATCGCGTGTTTCTGGGGCACGAGGAGCACTGGTTCACCACCCGCAAAGAACTGGATGAGTTCCTCGCGCGGCAGGAGGAGGCTGCCGGCCAGGAGCTGAACGTGGCCGATAGTCCGAACGGCGGCAACGGCAACGGCCAGAAGGCCAGCCGCGTGCACATCATCGAACTGCACGAGGTCCGCTCCATCAACAACTACCTGTCTGATCTGCGCCAGATGGGATTCGGGCTGGACAGCCTGTTCCCTCAGGAAAGGACGGGTGTGGAACAGCCGCGGTACCGCCTGCGCCGCGGCGATATGGAAGTAGGTCTGGAGGACCTCCGCGGCCTGTTGGCCGCGGTGCGTTCGGCCGGCGAGAAGGGCTTGAAAGTTACCCGCTTCAAAGGCCTGGGCGAAATGAACGCCGAGGAGCTGCGCGAAACCACGCTCGACCCCGCCCACCGCACTCTCTTACAGGTCCGCATGGAGGATGCAGGGGCAGCCGACGACCTGTTCCGTATTTTGATGGGGGAGCATGTGGAGCCGCGGCGCGAGTTTATCCAAAAACACGCCTTGGAAGTCAAGAACCTCGATATCTAGGCCGCCTGACGGCTGGCGGTTGGATGCCAGTCCGGCACACTGCGGTCACTCCCCACCGGTGCTGACCTTGAGGGACAAGGTTCCCGGCCTTTGGTGTTGTTGACCCTCCGGATCGACGGATAGGCGCTGCCCTCATTTTTGGCACTGCGTGCCGAACTCTTTGGCATAACTCACTTGTGGGCCGGAGTGGACCCAGTAGCGCCGCTTTGTTGTAACCCCAGAGTTGTCAACAGGGTAGGGGGGGTCTAACGGACCGGGCGGAGCAGACCCCGGCGCGGTTTGGCACGGCGCTTGCCCAGGGGTGGCAGTCACATAGACACAAACGCGCCGCAAGCGCAAAGGCGGTGCATACGCGGGGCGCATCACCGTCAGGTGGTATTGCCGTCTTGGCGAAGCCCAAAGCGCAACAGCAACGGAGACCCCTCGGCCTCGTGGGTTAGAAGTCTCGGCACGGGAGTAAACGTTTGGGACCGGCATAAGGTGTCGGGTTCGATGATGAAGAATATCAACGTATCGCTGGTGGCTGCGGTGGTGCTTTTAGGCTTGGTTATGCCAGGCACTGTGCCGGCCTGGGCCGCCGACTCGCCGGGCGCAGCAGAGGATCCCAGCGCGGTCGCTGCCAAGCTGGCGGACTTGAAGGTAACTATGGACACGGTGTGGGTGCTCGTTACCGGGATGCTGGTATTTTTTATGAACCTCGGTTTCGCGTGCGTGGAATCGGGGTTTTGCCGTACCAAGAACACCGTGAATATTTTGTCGAAGAACTTTATCGTGTTCGCGATCAGCTCGATCGGGTTCTGGCTCTTGGGCTGGGGCCTGATGTTTGGCGGGGGCAGCAGCATCGTGGGAACCGAGGGGCTGTGGATGGTCTCGGGGGCGGATAACAGTCCAGCCACCGGCGATGCCTACCAAGGGGCCTACAAGGCACTGAACTGGACCGGGGTGCCCCTGTGGGCGAAGTTTTTCTTTCAACTGGTGTTTTGCGGCACGGCGGCCACCATCGTCTCCGGGGCCGTGGCCGAGCGCATCAAATACCAGAGCTTCATCGCCTTCAGCTTCATCATGACCATGGTGATTTATCCCGTGGTCGGGCACTGGATTTGGGGCGGCGGCTGGCTGCAAACCCGGGGGTTCCTGGACTTTGCGGGCTCGACGCAGGTGCACTCCATTGGTGGCTGGGCGGCGCTGGTGGGCGTGGTACTGCTGGGGCCGAGGATCGGCAAGTACGGCCCGGACGGCAAGGTTAATGCCATTCCGGGGCACAGCCTGCCGCTGGCCACCATCGGATGCTTTGTCCTGTGGTTCGGCTGGTTCGGATTCAATCCCGGCAGCACGATGGCAGCGGATAGCCCGGCCGTCGGCGAGATCGTGGTTACGACCAACGCGGCGGCTGCGGCGGCCACGCTGAGCGCCACGGCCGTAGCCTGGCGGGCGCTGGGAAAACCCGATCTGGGAATGACGCTGAACGGCTGTTTGGCCGGGCTGGTGGCCATTACCGCGCCGTGCGCCTTCGTAAGCGTAGGGAGTGCGGTGTTGATTGGACTGTTGGCCGGAGCGATCGTGGTGCTGGGCGTGCTGTTTTTCGACCGCATCGGTTGCGACGACCCGGTGGGCGCGTTGTCGGTGCACTTGCTCAACGGCGTGTTCGGTACGTTGTGCGTGGGGCTGTTCGCGACGCCGGATCGGATTGGGCGGGCGGGAAACCCCGCCGCCAAGCCCGGCCTGTTTTACGGCGGGGGAATGGACCAACTCCTCACGCAGTTGACCGGGGTACTGGCCTGCGCGGTGTACGTAGTGGTGGTATCGGCCGCGGCGTGGATGCTGCTGCGGGCCACCATGGGCATCCGGGTGTCTGCGGAGGAGGAGCGGGAGGGGCTGGATCTGGGCGAGCATGGTAACGAGGCGTATCCGTACTTTGTGGCGTCGGCGGGCGGGCTGGGCCGGTAGCAACCCGGCCAACTTGAACGGCGCAGGGGGTTGCGGCTAAAATTCACCGGAAGCCGCTGATCCGTCCGCGACAGGTCGCCGGCAACCGGTGCGTCAGGCTCTTTGAGGAGATCGCGCTCGATGAAAAAGGTGGAAGCGATCATCCGGCATTTCAAGCTGGAAGACGTCAAGAACGCGCTGGCCGAGCAGAAAATCCAGGGAATGACGGTCACGGAAGTCCGCGGCTTCGGTCGTCAAAAGGGACATACCGAGCTGTATCGCGGGACGGAGTACACGGTCGATTTCGTTCCCAAGATCAAGGTCGAGGTCGTCTGTAAAGAGAGCGACCTGCCGCGCGTGCTGGACACGATCGTCAAAGCGGCTCGCACCGGCCAGGTGGGCGACGGCAAGATCTTCGTCAGCGAGCTGTCGCAGACGGTCCGCATCCGTACGGGCGAACTCGACGAGGAGGCTATTTGAGCGGGGTACGCCTGCGTGCTCCGGTCCAGTTAGCGCGCAAACGGTTGGCCGAAGGGTTCGAGGCGCTCTGGCGCCGCCATCAGGCCGGAGCCGCCGGGGCGGAAATCGCCGCCGGACTGGCGGACCTCCGGGACGAGGTGCTGTGCACCCTGTTTCAGGCGGCCGCTGAAGAGTTGTTTGCAGACCGCGCGGCGACGCTGTCGGGTGTGGCCTTGGTAGCCCACGGGGGATATGGCCGGCGCCAAGTGGCCCCCTTCTCCGACGTGGACGTGATGATCCTCCGTTCCGGCCCCGCGCGGCGCGTGGCGGCTGCCCTGGCCGAACGCCTCCTCCGCGACGGCTTCGACGCCGGCCTGGACTTGGGGCACAGTGTGCGGACCATCCGCCAGGCGTGCCGGCTGGCGTGGCAGGATCCGACCATTTGCAGCTCGCTGCTGGACAGCCGGTTTCTGACCGGAGACCGGCGCCTGTTCGAGCGATTCTGGCGGAGCTATTGCAACGGACTAAGGCGGCGGGCTTCGGCGCTGGTGTCGGCGATTGAGCGGGCCCGCACCGAGGAACGCCTGCGCTATGGCGAAACCGTCTACCTGCTTGAGCCCAACATCAAGCGGTCGCGCGGTGGACTTCGCGATGCGCACTTGGTGGGATGGATCGGGCGGATCCGCTGGGGGGCCTCCGACCCGGCCGAGTTGGTCCGCCTGGGTATCCTCACCCCGGAGGATGCCCAGCGCCTTGCCCAGGCGGTGGCCTTTCTGCTGTGGCTGCGCAATGAGCTGCATTTCTATGCGGGCAAGCCGGGAGACGTGCTGAGCCGGGCCGAACAGCTCCGCATCGCCCAAGTCCGGGGAGACCGCTCGGGCGACGGCATCCTGGCGGTGGAGCGGTTCATGCGGGACTATTTTCGGCATACGGAGCATGTGGGCGATCTGGCCAATCGCTTGGCTGCCCGCGCCGCTCCGGCGCGACGATGGAAGCGCCTATGGGCCGGCCTGTTCGGGCGCCGCGTCCCCGGGGGGTTGTTGGCGGGCCCTTCGGAAATCGTGGCCACGGCAAAAGCTGCGGCCCGATTTCAGGGCAATCTGTCGGCCATGATGGAAGTGCTGGAACTGGCCAGCTTGTACGACAAAGCGCTAGCCCCCGAGACTTGGGAGGCTATTGGTCATTATGCCCGCTCGCTGCCCGACGAGCTGCCGGTGGAGGCCTGCCAGCGGTTTTTGGCGATACTGGAGCGGCCGGTTCGGCTGGGCGAGCTGCTTCGGGGGATGCACCGGACGGGGCTGCTGGAGCGGTTTGTGCCGGAGTTCGCGCACGCCCGGGGCCTGCTCCAGTTCAACCAGTATCACAAGTACACGGTGGATGAGCACTGCTTGCGGGCGGTGGAACGGGCCAGCGAGTTCGCCGCCGACGCGGGGCCGTTGGGCCGGGCCTACGCGGCGATCGCTGCCAAGCGGGTGCTGCACTTGGCGCTGCTGGTGCACGACGTGGGCAAGGGATTTCCCGAGGATCATTCGGAGCGGGCTGGCCGCATTGCCCGGGCGGCGGCCGGGCGCCTGGGTTTACCGCCCGAGGAGGCGGAGCAGGTGGAGTTCCTCGCCCGCCGGCATCTGCTGATGAATCATGTGGCCTTGCGCCGCGACACGAGCGACGAGCAGACGGTGGTGCGTTTTGCCGCCGAGGTGGGATCGCCCGAACGCCTGCAGATGCTGTATGTGCTGACGGCGGCCGATCTGGGGGCGGTAGGGCCGGATACCTGGACCGGCTGGAAGGCCGAGGTGCTGGCCGACCTCTTCCACCAGGCGATGCAGCACTTGGCCGGCGAAAGCCTGGGCACCAGCCGCCGCGAATATCTGGAGAGCCGGCGCCAGGCGGTCCGCCAGCGGCTGGGGCTGGAGGTGCACCGGCCGGCCATCGCCCGGCAACTGGAGGCGCTGCCGCCAGCCTATCTCACCAGCACCGAGCCCGAGCAGATTGCCGAGGACCTTCGGCTGCTGGCCCGATTGGGCCCTGGCCAGGTGCATGCCCAGGCCCGCTATCTGCCCGAAACGCAAACCGTGCAGTTCACCATCGGCACCAGCGAGCAGGTCGCCCCTGGGATTTTCCACCGCCTGACCGGCGCCCTGAGTTCTAAAGGGCTTCAAATCCTTTCTGCCCAGATCTACACCTTGGCCGATGCCATGGTGCTGGACCGCTTTTGGGTGTACGACCCGGACTACAGCGGCCAGCCGCCAGAAGAACGGCTGGAGGAGGTGTGCGAGGCGATGCGGGCATCGCTTCGGCCGGAGGCCCAGGCACCCACGTTCCGCCGTATCTGGCAGATCGGGGCCTCGGACCGCCCCCCGCTCGTCCGCCCCGAAAGCCGGGTCCTGGTGGATAACCACACCTCCGACCGTTTTACGATCATCGACGTCATCACGCTGGACCGCCGCGGCCTGCTGTACGCGATCACGCGCACCCTGTTCGAGTTGGGTTACTCGGTGTGGCGGGCCAAGATCGGCACGTACCTGGACCAGGTGGTGGACGTGTTTTATGTGACCGACGCGCAGAGCGGCCAGAAGGTGCTCTCCGCCGAGCGGCTCCAGGAGACCCAGAGGCGATTGCTGGAGGTGATTGAACCGGCCCAGAGCCCCTGGCCGGGCTAAACGTGCGGTGTTTCCCCCGCACGACAATGGCGGTTAGGTGGCGCGCTGGAGCCACAAGAGCGCGTCGCCGGCAAACGGTGCAGCCAGCTCGCACTGGGCGCCGCCGGAGACCGGCTTGCCCTCCAGGATTTTCGCGGTGGACGGGGCGAACCATCGGACGGCGTATTGGGCCTTGGTCGGGCGCAGGTCCACCGTGGCCTTGCCGCCCGCGGGAAGATAGACGATATAGGAATGGCCCGGGTCGGCCAGGCAGTAGCCGGTCGAGGCGAGCTTGTCGTGGGGGACCATGGTCCCCAGGTTCCATTGCCGCGACAGGTGGATGGCGTGGCCCAGGTTGCGGCGGATGGGTTCCCACTGGGGGTCGAAAGGCTTGCCCAGTACCGTTCCGTCGTAGGGATCCATAAACAGCGGGTTGTGGCCGCGGAGCACGGCTTTCCAGACCCAGGGCCCGTTGCCGCCCACTCCCCAAACGTGATCGGTATCCAGCAGGCTCACCTTTTTGCCGTCCCAGGCCGGGGGATCGTCGCGAAAGCCGTCCCGCGAGCCGGGGGAGACCCAATCGGCGGGGCTGGCCAACATGCTCTCCAGGCGTTCGGCGCCGTGGCCGGTGATGCCAATGGGATGCTGGCAGGGCTTGGTGCGTTCGTAACGGTGCACGGTGTCCACGACCCACCAGTCCCACTCCTTTTCGCCGCCCTCGTTGATGACTTCATAGAGCACGTTGTCCAGATCGTTGACCGTATCGACCACCTTGCGGATGTAGACTTCTTGGATGGCATTGACGGCGGGGGTGGCCCGGCTGTGGACCTGCTGGCGGGCGTCGATGCCATTGATGTTGTTCTCGGGGTGGAAGGGGTGGCTGCGCCATGCCCAGTGCTCTTTGGTGCCGCGGCGGCGGTTGCCGTGGAACATGCCCCAGCCTTCGAACAGCATCACCGATACATAGATTCCGCGGCTGGCAGCGGCCTGCACCCGCGTGCGCAGCCGCTCGAAATACGCGGGGTTGAACTGCTTGAGATCGAACTTGGGTTTGCCGTCCAATGCCGAACCGGGGCCTGTGCGGAGCCACGGCAGCGGCGCCACGTGATGGATGAAGTCCTTTCCCAGCCGGCCATTGGCGCGGGTGTCCCACGTGCTGGAATCCCACGTCCAAAGCCGAATGAAGTTATGTCCGTAGCGCTCCAGAAACCCCAGATAGGCCTGGAAGTCGAAGGCCTCGGGGGGATCGCTGCGGCCCATATCGACCAGGTTGTTCCACGTGTGCGAGCCGCCCAGCAGCACCTCGCGCCCCGTAGCATCGCAGAAGTAGCGGGGATTCCGGCTTGAAACCCGCAAGGGACCGCGGGTGGGCCGGGGGCCTTTCTCGGGCTCGCCGGCGGGCACCGGGCTCAATAGTCCCCACGAGGCCCCCAAGACCAGTCCGCTGGCCCGAGCTGTGCTGGCAAGAAAGTCGCGGCGATTCATACCAGTGGCCTTTCTCCATTCAGAGTCCGAGGTGGGTGCACGTCCCGACATCCACCCCCTGCTTTATGCGCGTAGGGTTTTTGCGTGGCAAGCGTGCCCCTTGGGGGGCGTTTACGAGGCGTAGCGGCTGAGGTCGGGTTTGACGCCTTCCGGAGTGGCGTCGCTTTCGGGATCGAACCATTCCTTCTGGAATTCGATGCGCGTTCCTTCGCGCGCGGCTTTGTTGGCCACCAGGGCGATCACCGCATCGGCCAGGGCCACCTGGGGATGACAGCGGGGCTGGTGATGCTGGTAGAACTCCTCGTAGGCGGCCTGGGACTTCCTGGCGGCTTCGGACGATTGGCGAATGCACCATGCCCAATGCTCCAGCTCTTCGCTATAGCCGCGGCGGGCTTCGAGCATGGCCAGGTGGCCGATGGCCATCGATTCCTCGTCGCCATCGGGCGCCACGTCCAGCGACACTTGGAGTTGCTCCTGCGGCTGGGCGCCGGCCTGCTTGCGGATGCGTTTGGCGGAGACGCGGGTCTTGTCGGTGGTGGCGGCAACTTTATAAAGCAGGGCCTCGGTCTCGCGTTCGAGGATCAGCGTGCCGGCGGTGCCATAGACTGTCTCGCCGTAGCCGCCGAACCCATTGCCGTTGATCGACGAGTACTGCACGCCGATTTTCTTCTTGCCGGCGTGGGGGTCTTTGGGGTCGAAGCCCGGGGCCGGGAACTCGAACACGCAATACACGTGGTCTTCGATGTCGCGGTCGGGGGGAAAGATGGGGCGGTTGGCGGCCGCCGAGACGCTCAAAGGGTACTGCTTCTGGCCTTCGAACATGGCGGCGATGAAGATGCTGGCGGCATCGAGTTGATGGCTTCCCAGTTCGGCCATCAGCCCGCCGCCGGTGCGGTCCCATAGGCGCCAGCGGATGAGTTCTTCCAGAGCGGGCCGGCGGTAAATCACCTCCTTGCCCGTGGCCAGGTCGCGGTAGGACCACTGGGCGTCCTGGTAGCCGTGTTTTTCGGCCTGGACTTTGTGGTCTTCGATCTGGGCTTTTTTCAGGGCGATCTTGGCATCCAGCAGGCGGAGGGTTTTTTCGATCTCGGCGCGGCGGTCGTCTTTAGCGCGGGCCAAGTCGGCTTGAGCCTTTTTGTGGGCCGCCAGGAGGTCGTCCAGCTCGCGCTGGAGCAGGTCGGCCTCGGGGTCTTCTTCCAGGGTCTTGACGCCGGGGGGCAGGGGCATTTTCCAACTGTCGCGGTGGGGCAAGTTTCCCCTGTGCCACTGGGCGGCGATGTAATGCACCTCGCCCAGCACCCCGTTGCGGATGAGTTCCACAGCATGGTCGTAGAGGATGTTGTAGTGGCGCTGGTGGCCGGTGGCCAGGTACCGTTTGGTCTGCGCAGCCACGCGAGCCATCTCCTTGCACTGGTGGACGCTGTGGCCCATGAGCTTTTCGGTGAGCACGTGGAGGCCGGCCTTCATGGCGGCGATGGCCACCGGCGCGTGCAAAAACAGGGGCAGCGCGATGATTACCGCCTCCAGGCCGTCCTGTTTGGCCTGGGCGATGAGTTCCTGCCAGGGCCCGTACACTTTGACGTGCCGGCGGGCTTCGGTCTCGTCCTTCCAGCCGTACACCGAAAGCAGCCCGGGGCGGACCGAGACTCCGGCCTCGCCGTGGAATGCGCGGTGGAGGCTAAAGGGGCGGAGGTCGGCGATGGAGCGGACCTCGATATACGCCGGGTTCAATGCGCCGATGAGCACGCTCCCCTCGTCCCCGGTGCCGATGATGCCCACCCGGACCGGCTCTTTCACCTCGCCGTAACCGAAATAATAGGCACCCAGTCCCTTGCGCGAGGCGATGCCCTTGCGGATGCCTTGGAGCAGGAAGTCGCGGGAAGAGATTTTCTCTTTGGTGCGGCGGAGATGCCGGCTGCCGATGGCGGCGTAGAAGTTCTCGCGGCCGACCTGGCGTTCTTCGGGGGTCAGATACATCGCAAGTCTCCGTGGGGGCTGGTCGGTTTCAGGCAGAGGCGCCCAAGTCCTGTTCCGGCGTGGCGGGGTGGTCCGGGTCGAACCACTCTTCCTTGAACTCGATGCGTCGGCCCTGGCGGGCGGCCAGGTTGGTGACCAGAGCGATCACCGCATCGCCCAGGGCGACCTTGGGGTGGCATTTGGGCTGGTTTTCGGGGGCGGGGTTGCGGATGCACCAGGCCCAGTGCTCGAGTTCTTCGGCGTAGCCGCGGCTGACCGGCCCGCCAGTGCCGGCGGTGGCCAGCGCGCGGACCGGGCCGCTGGCCTGCGTGTCCATGGTAGGCCCGGCGCCGGCACTGGTAACTTGGATGGCGGCCCCGCTGGAGGGCTCGTGGAGCACCTGTTCCCGCTCCAGAATCAGCGTGCCCTTGGTCCCGAAGACGATCTCCCCGTAGCCGCCGAATCCGTTGCCGTTGATCGAGGAGTACATGACGCCGATCTTACGGCGGCGGGCATGGGGGTCTTTGGGGTCGTAGCCGGGCGCCGGGAACTCGATAATGCACATCACGTGGTCTTCGCAATCGCGGTCCACGTCGAAGACGCTTCGGGCGGCAGCGGCTGCTACATTCAGCGGATGCTGCTTTTGGCCCCCGTGGGCGGCCGCGATGAAGATGCTGGCGGCATCGAGCTGGTGGCTGCCCAGTTCGGCCATGAGGCCGGCCGCCGTGCGGTCCCACAGGCGCCAGCGGATGAGTTCCTCGATGGCGGGCCGGTCGTACACCCCGCCGCGGTGCCGGATGCTGGCGGACTGGTAGCCGAACTGCTCGGCAGGCGGCTGGGGGGCGGCGCCTTTTTCGTGGGCGATGCGTTCGGCCATTTCCGCGGCCGCCGTACCCCGCAGCGACTCGATCCCCGGCAGTTTGCCCGAATGCAGCACCTGATCCAGCACTTGGGCCTCGAGCTGGCGGACCTCGCGGTCGAATTTTTCGATATCCCGGCCGCGGGCTTCATCGCGTTTCTTGCGGGCCTCGGCGAGGCGGCGGGCCAGCACGTTGGCCTTCTCGTCCTCTTTGACGCCCGGGGGCAACGGCTGCTGCCAACTGTCTTTGCCCGGCAGATTGCTGCGGTGCCACTGCGCGCGGATGTAATGCAACTCGCCCAGCACCCCGCGCTGAATCTTCTCGGTGGCCTGGGCGTAAAGGATGTTATAGTGCCGCTGGTGGCCGGTGGCCAAAAGCAGGCCGGTTTTCTTGGCTACCCGCGCCATCTCCTTGCACTGCCCCACGGTGTGGGCCATGAGCTTCTCGGTCAGCACGTGCAGGCCCCGCTGCATGGCGGCGATGGCCACCGGCGCGTGCAAAAACAGGGGCAAAGCGATGATCACCCCTTCTAGCCCGTCCGCCTGGGCATGGTCCAGAAGCTCTTCCCACGGCCCATAGACTTTGACGTGGCGGCGGGCCTCGGTCTCGTCCTTCCAGCCGTACACCGAGAGAAGTCCCGGCCGGACCGGAACGCCGATTTCGCCGTGGAAGGCGCGGTACACGTTATACGGGCGGATGTCGGCAATGGCCCGCACCTCCAGGAAATTGGGGTTCAGCGCCCCAATCAGTACGCTCCCCTCGTCGCCGGTGCCGATAACGCCCACCCGGACCGGCCGGGCCAGCGATTTGTCGTAACCAAAATAGAATGCCCCCAGTCCGCCGCCGACCGCGGCACCGGCCAGCAAAGTGCCTTTGAGGAAATCCCGGCGGGGGAAGTCGCCCGTACCGGTTGATTGCGCTGGGATGTTGGGCATCGGTTTAGCTCCTCGACAGTGGCGGGAAAAAGGCGTTGCCGGGTCAGGGGTTTTTGGGCGCGGGCGGCGCGGGCTTGCGGCAGCACCCGCCCCATAGGCGGTGGACGAAGAAATCCAGCCCCGCCCATCGGCCGCTGGCCGTGGTGGCAATCACCATAAGTGCCAGCATCTCCACAAAATCCTTGTTGACCAAAAGCGCATGGCCCACCACTGGCGGGTCCGGCGGATAGAGTCCTGGCCAGGCCGGCTGGGTCATTACGACAAACGCCATGAAGGCCGCCCCTCCCAGGGCAGCCAGGCGGGTGAACAACCCCAGGATCAGGCAGAGCCCGATGGCCGTCAGCCCGTACGTCACCGCGAAATTGAGCAGCTCCAGGCGGGACCAGTGCAGGGGGTTCCAAGGCGCCACGGCAGGGCCCCGGGCCTTCTGCTCCGGGTCCAACACGTTCCCGACGGCCTGTTGGAACTGCCGGCCCAGGGCCTCCAGTTCCGCCAACCAGCCGTTGACTTCCCGGCGGAGCTCGCGCTCGCGGTCCCAATCGCGCTGCCGCTGGTAAAGGGCCAAGTTGCGGCCCCGGCTGTTTTCAAAGCGCTGGCGGCTCTCGAAGTGTGCCAGGATCTGATCGGCATGCTCGGCCACGTACTCCCGGGCCGAGGAGGCGTAGCGCTCCAATAGCGCATCGATCTTCTTGGCCTGGTCGTCGCTCGCCTGGTAAAACGCTTTGGTCTGCTCGGCGAAGTCGCCCCATGCGTCTAGATACGCCGACAGCTTGTACTTGGGCCACCGGCCCAGCACCTTGCCGCTGGGATCCTTCCGCTCTTCGAACAGCGGGTTGCCTTGGGCGTCGGTCTCCACCGCCAATTGGGGGCGGCCCGAGTCGAAGGTAACCCCCAGTCGCTGTCGGCCATCCAGATCGGGCAGCATCGCATAGAACAGTGGGGCGACCGGTCCTTTGGCCTCGCTCAAAAACGGGGCGGCCGAAAACGTGTCGGCGTGTTTGATCTTCCACAGGCCCTCATACAGGAAATGAAAGCCCAGGCCCAGGCGGAGGATGACCAGCATCACCGCCGCGGCCACGCCAATGGTGATTCGCTGAGTGTTCAGGGGAAACCTCCTCTCGGGGCTAAGGACATTGCAATGGCGACAGCCCCGCAGAGAGGGCCGTCCGGGCGATCGGCCGGCCCTCCGCGTGGCCGACAGCAGCGGGTCTCAAGCGGAAGCTGTCTGGGTTGGGGGGCAGAAAGCATGGCGATCCGGCGGAATGGCCAAGGCGTGTACCCTGTTACCGGGCGGGCTTGGGTAGGATGGTTCGGAAGCCATGTCCTCCGCGCTTTTCACCCTTTGATTGTAATCTGGCCGGTCGCAATGCTCTACTGTTGAGGGCACCAGGGCGGATTCTTGCCGCAGAGGACAGCCATCTATGGGTGGGCTCGATCCGGCATATCTGTGGGGCCGGAAGGGGCCGGCGCGGGCGCATGGAACGCTCGGGTCGCTCAATAAGGGGGTCGCCCCGACCTTTCCTAATTGCTCGGGGCGAGTCGATTGACACGCCGGGGCCGGCGCGGGCACAATCGCAATGTTCGAGAACCCGTGGGGAGTTGGAAGTGAAGTATAGTTAAACTGAGCAGAAAGTGGGGACGTGCTCGACGAACCGCCACCGGTTGCCCCACCCAAGGCGTGGGGCCATTTGCCGTGTCTCTGTGATGTCCGATTGGTTGAAACTCGTGAGGTTGCCCTTCTGGAGGACCTGCCCGTGCCCGCCCCCTGGATCACCTACCGGCCGGAAATCAAAGTGCTTGACTGCACGATCCGCGACGGCGGCCTGGTGAACGACCACCGCTTCGAGGACGGGTTCGTCAAGGCCATCTACGAAGCCTGCGTCGAGGCTGGCATCGACTACATGGAGATCGGCTACAAGGCCTCCAAGAAGCTGGCGGCTCGGGACCAGTTCGGCTGCTGGAAGTTCTGCGATGAGGATGATTTGCGGCGCGTGGTGGGCGACAATCCGACGCCTTTGAAGCTGTCGGCCATGGCCGACGCCGGCAAGACCGACTGGCGCACCGACATCCTTCCCAAAAAGCACAGCGTGCTGGACATGATCCGCGTGGCCTTCTACGTCCACCAGGTCTCCGAGGCGGTGGACATGATCAAAGACGCGGCGGAGAAGGGGTACGAGACCTCGGCCAATCTGATGGCGGTGTCGCGGGCCACCGAGCTGGAGATCGAACAGTGTCTGGAGCTTTTGGCCGAATCGCCCGCCGACGTGCTGGTGGTGGTCGACAGCTTTGGGGCCCTGTATGCGGAGCAGATCGAGATTCTGGTGAAGAAATACCTCGAATATGCCAAGCCCAAGGGCAAGCAGGTGGGCATCCACGCGCACAACAATCAGCAACTGGCGTTTGCGAACACCATCGAGGCCATCATCCACGGGGCCAACCGGGTGGATGCGACCATGGCGGGCCTGGGCCGCGGCGCCGGCAACTGCCCCATGGAGCTCTTGATTGGCTTTTTGCGCAACCCCAAATTCCGCATCCGCCCTGTCTACAAGGTGGTGCAGGATTATCTGTTGCCCCTTAGCCGGCAGGTGGAATGGGGACCATACGTGCAATACATGATTACCGGGCAGTTGAACCAGCATCCGCGGAGTGCCATAGCCGCCCGGGCCAGCGATCAGCGCGACAACTACGTGGCCTTCTACGACAAGCTGATTACGGAAGAATAAGCGGCGTTGCAGGGCCGGGGACGGCCCCGGGGGCTCCGGTTTTCCGGGGCGGAATGCTGTGTGCTATTTGGCTGCTCGCAGCGGCCTGCCCGCAGGGCTGGAGCAGCCGGCCGAGGCGGGACCTGCACTCCCGTTGCCCCGCACCGGAATCAAGCGCAGCGTCGGGGCCGAGGCATTGGCCAGCCGGCAAGCCTGTTTGAGGTCCTCTATTCGGCGGCGTTGGCGGCCGGCAGTTCGCCAGCCGGCCAGCCCCACCAGCCGACCGGCGAGTCGTGCGAAAAATGAGAGGTCGGCCAGGCCGGCCAGGCAATCGGCGGCCACGTAACGGGCGTGAGAGGCCAGTTTTTTCGGGCCGGAGACCCCTGCCCACCGCCAATAAAACCGTTCGGCATCGCAAGCCCGCCGAAAAGCGCTCGAGGACACGCCGCCGGCGGACATGCGGACCACGCACCGCGGCTCGACCACGGTGCGGTGCCCCAGGGCGGCCAGCGTCAGGGCGAAATCGAGCATGGCCAGTTGATCGCCCACTTCCTCGGCTAGTGGCCCGGCCGCTTCCCAGGCCGATTTGCGATAAAACGCTGCCGCCCAGTGCGGCGCTACGGGCACGCTGGAGAAGCCACGGGACTCGGGCGCCACATGGCACTGCCGGATGGCTCCGCGCGGGTCGTAGTACAGTCCGGCCAAAACGCGCTCCGGCAGGGTGGACTCCGCAATTGCCGGAGCCACCGCGGCCACCGTGGGCTCGTGGAAGTGGTGAAGGGCCGGCTCGGCCCACCCCTCGGTTACAGTGGCCCCGCAGCACAGGGCGTGGATGTACACTGCCCGGGCCGCAGCAGTGCCGTGGTTCAATGCCCCGGCCCAACTCGGCCGAGCCGGCCCGGGGACGAAGCGGACCTCATCCTCCAGATGATAAGGGTTGTCGTAGGGGCGGCAGAGGACGACCAGCACCTCGGAATCGGGCGGGCGATTCTCCAATACCGAAACCAGGGTCTCTTCGAGCCGCTGGGTATCCCCGAGGAAAGGAATCACAATTGCGAGCCTGGACACGATGATCCGCCTGGAGGGACGTAGGGAAAGGTCGTTTTTGCCGGAGCGTGCCGAGTATGCGGGGACTGGCGACCTTGCCGCGAGATGGCCCTGGAGGAATTGTCTCGGTACAGGGGGAGAGCAAAGTTTACGACAAAGCGTTTTGCAACAAGCCCCCGGACCTGCACGTCGCACGTATTGTGCGGACTGCGCCATCTTCCGTCAGCGACCGGTTTAAGCCGAGGGACGCCGCGCCGCAATGACCATGATGGGTGGTATGATTCCCCACTGCATCCCGACTCACGGGCCGGGCTGGCACCACACTTCGGCCAGGGCCACCAGCCATTGGCCGGCCGCCACCATCTCGTCCAGGCAAGTCCATTCCAGGGGGGAATGGGGGCAATGTTCGCCGGTGGCCAGGTTGGGGCAAGGGAGCCCGAGTTCCGTCAGCCGGGAGCCATCGGTCCCGCCGCGGACAATGGCCAGTTTGGCCTTGCGTCCCAGTTTTTCCAGGGCCCGCTGGGCAAAGCCCACTGCCCGCGGCTCTTTGGCCAGGCCTTCGGCCATGTTGCGGTACTGGGGTTTGACGGAAACCTCGATTTGGCTGCCGGGGAACTGTTCGCGGGCCGAGTGGGCGGCCCGGCGGAGCACAGCGGCCAGCCGCGCCAGTTCCTCGGTGTCGAAGTCTCGCAAGAGCACGCGCAGCCGCACCTCGGCCACTCCGCCGGAGATCTCATACGGATGCAAGAAGCCTTGCCGGTCGGCGGTATGCTCCGGGGCCAGGCGGCGGGGCAAGTGCTCCAAAAAGCAACCCGCCACCCGCACGGCGTTGACCATCCGCCCTTTGGCCACGCCGGGGTGGATGTTGACCCCGCGGATGGTTACCGTCGCCAAGTCGGCCGAAAAGGTCTCCACATCGATCGTATCCACGCCCTGGCCATCCAGCGTGTAACACACCGTGGCCTGGATGCGGGAAGGAGGGAGGTGCTCGACGCCGCGGCCCACTTCCTCGTCGCAGGTGAAGCAGATGCGGATCGGCCCGTGCTTGATTTCGGGATGCTCGGACAGCCATTGGACCGTTTCCATGATGACCGCCACCCCCGCCTTGTCGTCCGCGCCCAGCAGGGTGGTGCCATCGCTGGTGATCAGGGTGCGGCCGATCATGTCTCGAAGTTCCGGTTGTTCGTCGGGCCGGAGCACTTGCCCGGGCGCGCCGGGCAGCACGATATCGCCGCCAGCATAGTTGCGGATGACCTGCGGTCGCACCCCCGCCCCGCTGGTTTCCGGCGAGGTGTCCAGATGGGCGCACCAGGCGATGGTGGGCACGGGGTAAGGCACAGTGGCGGGTACCGTGGCCAGCACAATGCCGAACTCGTCCTGCTTGGCATCGGCAATGGCCGCCTGATGGAGTTCATCGACCAGCAAGCGGCCCAGATCGAGCTGCCCGGGCGAACTGGGGTACACCTCGGTGCCCTCGCGGGCGGTGGTGTCGATCTGCACATAGCGCAAAAAGCGATCCAATAGGCGTTGGGCATTCATGGGGGAAGGCGGTTGATTTAGCGGAAGCAATCGTCGGGCGATGTGCCTTTGCTACGTTACCGTTCTTGCCGGAAAAGGACCACGCCTTGCTGGAAAAGGGGTGGTGGGCGGGAAAGGTCGCCGGGCACGTTCAGTCGCGATGGCTGCCTTACCTGTCGTCCGGCAATTCTACGGCGGCCGGCGTGCCTTCCAAAAGCAGTTCATATGGATCGGGCGCCTCGGGCTGGGGCAATGGTATAGTGGCCATGGCCGCCTGTTTGCCGGGCGTGAGGGTGCCGAACGCGTCGTCCATGCCAACGGCCCGCGCGGCTTCGACGGTGGCTAACTCCAGCGCGGTGCGGGGCGAGATGGCCGGATGATGGGCGACTACGTGGCGGACCTCGGCCAGCATATCGAGGTCCGGGGCGGAGGCCCGGCTGTCGGTCCCTAGCGCTACTCGCACACCGAGGGAAAGCATTCGGGCCAAGGGGTACGGTTCGTGCTGGAACCAGGCGTGCGTGCGCGGGCAGTAGACCGTGGCCATGGTCGCGCGCCGGGCGGCCAAAAACGCCATTTCCTCCTCGTCCAGGTAATTGCCGTGAATCACCAGCGTGCGGGGCGCCTGGGCCAGCTCACGCAGGAAGTCCAGCGGCCGCAGCCCGCCCTTCAACTCGCCGCTGGAGGCCCCGCGGCTTTGCAGGAATTCGCAAAGGGGGCCCTGGCCGCGGCGCAGCAGCTCGATTTCCTCCTGCGATTCGGCCAGATGAAAGGCCAGCGGCACCCGATACTGGGCGGCCCAGGCGATGGCCTGCCGCCGCAAAGTGGCGACCACAGTGTACGGCGCGTGCGGGGCCAGTCCCGGACGCCAGTGCCCACTTCGTGGCCTGCGGAGATGGGCCAGCGCCTGCTCGCCCAGCGCGGCGGCCCGCGCCTCGGTGGGCGCAATCAGTTCCAGAAAAGCCGTAACATGCACCCCGGTGCCGGCGGCCACAGCGGCCGTCCACCCGGGCTGAACGATGTCGGCCACGGCGGCCGTGCCGTGCCGGCGGCATTCCCAGAGCCCTTTCTCCACAGCCGCCAGCGGCGCCGATGCATCCCGCTGTCCCCGCCAGCGCATCACTTCACCAAGCCATTGCACAAACGGCGTTCCGGGCTGCCCCAGGGGTTCGCGCACATCGCTGAGTTCCAGATGGGTGTGCGCATTGACCAATCCGGGTACAAGGGCCACGTCGCCCAATTCCAGCACTCGGCCGGCTGAGGTGCGGCGTCCCACGGCGACGATTTTGGAGCCGGCCACGGTTACGATGCCGCCTGGGATGGGCGGGCCGACCATCGGAAAAACGTATCGGGCCTTGAAAGCCAGCGGCGATCGGGGCGCGATGGACACGGCGGGCTCCCAGCGCGGTGGTCTTCCGGGCGGCCAGTGGTGGTACGGTGTCGCACTGGAAGTGTAGCCGGCAGTCGGGCGAGGAAAAGGCCCGGAGTATAATGCCGCCATGCGTGCAGCTTGGTGGACGGTGATCCTGGGCGGGGGGTTGGTGGGGTGGTGTTTTGCCGGTGTGGGCTGCGGCAGGATGTTCGCCGTGCGCGATGCCGCGCACTATTATTACCCTTTGTTGCAATACACGCGGGCCGAGTGGCGGGCAGGGCGCATCCCCTTGTGGAATCCCTATCAGGATCTAGGGGTGCCGCTGGCGGCTGGTGGCACGGCTGCGGCATTTTATCCGCCGGCCCTGCTGGTGGTAGTGGCCCCTTCGTTCGAGGCGGGCTATGCGGTATACGTGGTCGGCCATGTAGTGCTGGCCATGTTCTCGGCATGGCGGCTTGCCCGGCATTGGAACGCCACGGGCCAGGCCGCTGCCGTGGCCGCCGTCTCCTACGCCTTCTCCGGCAGCGTGCTTTTCCAGTACGCCAACGTGATTTATCTGGTGGGCGCGGCGTGGCTGCCGTTGGCCCTTTTAGCCGGCGAACGGCTCTTGGAAGGCCATGGGCGGGCCTGTCTGGAGCTGGCCGCGGTCCTTGCGATTCTGGTGTTGGGCGGGGACCCCCAGGCGGCCTATCACGCAGTCCTGTGGATTGCCGCGCGAATGGCATGGTTCCCCGGCGCAGCCACTTTGGCTCCTGCCAATGCCTTGCCCGAGGAGGAAAGGCCCGCTGATGCGTCGCTAGTGCATTGCGGCCGAGCAAGGGGCACAAGCGATGGGGCCGGCAGCGGGCGGCCTTGGCCTAGACTCCGCCTTTTGGCAAGGCTTGCGGCGGCGCTGGCGCTGGCCGCGGCCTTGGCCGCGGTGCAAATCTTGCCCTCGGCCGAGTTCCTCAGCCATAGCCAGCGGGCCCAAGGGCCGCTGGGCAGCCTATGGGAGCTGCCCGCCGCGGTGGGTCACGGCCAACTCCGGCAATGGGGCAGCGCCGTCTTGGGCGTCGGCCTCCGATCCGGCTCGCACCGCCAACAAATATACCACTACAGCATAGGCCCTTGGCGGGCGGTTGAACTCTTGTGGCCCAACTTCGGTGGCCGTGCCTTTCCCCAGCATCGCCGCTGGTTCCAGGCGTTGCCGGCGGAAGGGCCCTTGTGGGTCCCCTCGCTTTACATGGGATTGCTGCCCGTGATTTTGGCGTGCAGCGCGATGCGGTTTTTGCGGGGCGAACCACGCCTGCGGTGGTTGACCTGGATGACCGTATTGTTTGCGGCGGGCAGCCTGGGATGGCACGGCCTGGGATGGGTAACAAACGAACTGCGGGTGGCGTTGGGGGGCGACCCGAGCCAACCGTGGCCTGTCGGCCCACCGTTCGGAGGCGTGTACTGGGCCATGACGCTGCTGCTGCCTGGCTATTGTGCGTTCCGCTATCCGTCCAAGCTGTTTGTGGTGGCCTCGTTGGGGTTGGCTATGCTGGCCGCTGCGGGTTGGGACGGGGCCTTGGATCCTGGCCGGCCGGGGTTGCGACGCGGGATGCTGCGCCTGGCCGTGCTCAGTGCGCTGGGGGCGGTGGTCGCGACGCTGGCCAGGCCCATGGGGGACCGCTGGCTGACGGCAGTGCCCGCAAGCCCCTGGTTTGGCCCGTTCGATGCTCAAGGGGCCTTCCGTGACCTATTGACGGCGCTGGTTCACACGGCGGCGGTGGGGGCCCTGGCGGCTGGCCTGCTGGCTGTTCGACCCACCGCGCGCTGGGCTCGGTGGACACCCGCGCTCCTGACGATCCTGGTAGCAGTGGATCTAGGGGTGGCCAATGGCTGGATGGTCGGCACTGCGCCGGCCAGCGTGTGGCGCGGCGACTTTGCAGTGGCCGATTCGATTCAGCATGATGCGCAGCGGCGGGGCTGGACCGGGCCGTTGCGGGTCTTCCGCCGGCCCGCTTGGCCGCCGCAAATGTGGCAAAGCACGCGCAGCAGTTCCCGCTTGGCGGAGATCGTCATCTGGAACCGCCACACCCTCCAGCCGCTCTACCATTTGCTGGTGCCGCTGGCCCTTGGGCAGGTTTCCGACGTGATGAACCTGGCCGACTACCGCATGCTGCTGGCCACCGCGCGCCTTGCGCCGGGCCAAAAGCGCCCGGCCTTGTTGCCCCGCCAAGAGGTGCTCGACATGGTGGGGGCGGCCTACTTAGTCCTGGCTGGCCACGAAGTACCTGACGATGGAGAGCGTGTTCAATTTGCCAGCGGCAATGCGCCTGCGGACGTGTCGCTATGGTACAACGCCGACGCCCTGCGGCGGGTGTGGATCGTGCATCGCGTGGCGCTCCTCGAGCCGCTCCGCTCTGCCACCCCCCAGGCCCTGCTTCGCCGCACGCGCGAAGTGCTGCTGCAGGGTGGCCGGCCAGGTGGTTTGCGCACTCGGGCCGTGGTCGAGGCCGATCCGGCCCAACTGGCCGCAGTGCCCGGCGCGGACGCACTCGGCACCAATTCCCCGGTTCGTTCCGCAACACCGCCAGAGGAATCCAGTCCAGCCGAGGCGTGCCGCATAGTCCGCTACGAACCCTCGCAGGTGGAAATCGAGGTGCATTTGCAGCGCCCAGGACTGGTGGTGCTGGCCGACCAGTTTTATCCGGGGTGGCGTCTTGAGGTGGCAAGCGACGGCCAAGCACCTCGGCCGTGGCCCATCCTGCGGACCAACCGGGTCATGCGCGGCGCCTGGTTGCCCGCGGGCCGGCATCGGCTGGTTTACCGATATCGGCCTGGCGCGTTTGTGTGGGGTGCTGCCTTGAGCGGCTCGGCGTGGGCGGCCGGCGTTGCATGGGTGGGATGGAAACGAATTCGGCGCCGAGTTGTAGCAGCGGGGGCCGCCACCCGCCCCCCACCCGCAAAGCCCAACGCCATTGGCCACTCCCAGCAGGCGCCAGCCGCCGGTGCGGGTTGGGGTCAATGACCCGCATACTCGCGATTCAGGTCCGCCATGCGGCGCCGCAAGGCGGGTTGGTGCAGCAGCAGGTCGGCGATCCGCTGCAAATCGAGGTCGGGCCCCAAAGCCTCGAAGATGGCCAGGGCGTGGTCCCAGTCCTCCTCGATGTCCACCGTCAGGCGCACGTCGTCGCGGTCGAGTTGGGGAGGTGCGGGGACGAGCCGCAGCCGGAAGCGGTCCGGCCGGGTGTAAATGTAGCGCGTTACGTCGTTGCGATCTTCGTCGGCCGTGGCCCGCCGGGCGACGCGATGGATTACCTCGGCCCGCACCCATTCTGCGTAGACGCCCAGGGGCGTGCGCACCGCCGGTCGGCCGTCGCGACAACAATACGTGGCGTAATCCACCTCCGGGTCGGTCTGGGCTGCAATGATCAGCCGATCGACCAGCGCCGAATCCAGAAAGGGCGAGCCCACACCCAAGCGGACGGCGGCCAACGCGGGATACTCTTCCAGGGCCGCGGCGAAGCACGCCAGGGGGTCTGGCTTGCGGGCCACGAAGATGGGCACGTCGGCCGGCACCAGCATCGAAAGGAACCGGTTCTCGGGGATGTCGTTGGTCAGCACGATCACCCCGTCGAGTTGCTGGCAGTCGGTCGCCCGCCGAACGACCCACTCGATGACCGACTTGCCCCCCAGTTTTCGCGAAGCCTTCACCCGAGCCGCCAACGACTCGAAACACGCCTCGACAATGCCTAGGGTGCGTAACATTCCGTGTCCCCCAGTCCGTAGGTGCAAGGATCCATTGGAACCAGAATCACTCCCGATAGAGCCCCAATCTAGCACGCCCCGGGGCCGCGCGTCAAGCAACCCAGGGACCTTTAGCTCCTAGCAGCAAATCCCACGGCAGCCCCGACCGGAGTGTGCCACTGCTTGCCGCGAGGCAAGCAGTGCGATTCGGTTGTTGGGGCACTGCTTCTGGCGAAGCAGTGGCACACGGCGCAGCGGCGGAGTGTGCCACTGCTTGCCGGCAGGCAAGCAGTGCGATTCGGTTGTTGGGGCACTGCTTCTGGCGAAGCAGTGGCACACGGCGCCGGGAGGGCGCGAGCACGGGGGGTCCCTCCGGGGAACGCGGCAGAGCGCGGGTGGATAGCACCCCTTGTATGGTGGGGGTTGTTTTTCCGCCTTGGTCGGACAACATTTGGCTTGGGGGAGTTCCTGCATTTTGGAAAGGTGTTGCGATGAGCCGGTGGGTGGTGCGCGTTGGCTGTGTTTTTGGAATGGTCTTGGGCTTGGTGCTGGGAAGGGCCGCAGCATGGGCCGCCCAAGCGGCTCCGCCGACCACCAAAGCCAGCAGCGGGGCCGAAAAGCCCTCTGCCGAGAAGGCCACGGAGAAGCCCGCGGAGAAAGTCGCCCAGGACCCCTTTGCGGTTCCTGACGGGCCGCCCGAAGAGCAAGTGAAGTTCCTTGAGAGCCTGGGTAAGCTGCGGCCGGAGGATCCAGCCGACGAAAAGGCGGTTCAGGCGTTCAGCGAGAAGCTCATCGCGGCGGCGTTGAAGGCAGCGGACAAGATTTTGCAGGGCAAGCCCACCGACGCGCAGGCCGAGCAGGCAGTGCGCGTGAAGCTCCAGATTCTGAGTTTACGAGCGCAGACGGGCGACAAGGAGGCGGAGAAATCGCTCAAGGCTCTTCCGGCAGATCTCGAGAAGGCTGGGTTTACCAAGCTGGCGCGCCGGCTGACGGCGAGCCTGCTTCAGCGGCGCGTGATCGAAGCCGAGGCAGCCGGCGGCGAGGAACTCAAAAAAGCCCTGGAAGAGGTGAAGGCCTTTTTGTCCACCGGGGCCATCGGCGTGGGCGAGGCCCAGTTGGCGGCGGCCACCGCCGACTTCCTCCACCGCTCGGGCAATCGCGAGCTGGCCATTCAAGCCAACCGCGACTACGCCAAACTGCTGGCCCGCAGCGAAATCCCCGAAATCGCCCGCTTTGCGAAGCGGCTAGAGGGAGCGGCCCGACGCCTGGAACTGCCCGGCAAAGAAATGCCTATCGAAGGCACTCAACTCGACGGCAAGCCGCTGGTCTGGAACACGTACCGGGGCAAAGTGGTTCTGGTGCAGTTCTGGGCCACGTGGTGTGCCCCCTGCCGCGAGGAAATTAAAAACATCCTCAAAAACTACGATCTGTATCACGATCGGGGATTCGAGGTGGTAGCCATCAGCGTCGATGAGGACAAAGAAGAGGTCCAGCGCTTCGTCAAGGAAAACAAGCTCCCGTGGACCGTGGTCTTCGATCAGGCCGCAGTGGGCGAGGAAGACAAGTCCATGGCTACCCGCTATGGCGTCAACGGCATTCCCGAAGTGATGCTGGTGGGCAAAGATGGCAAAGTGGTAGCCACCGAGGTTCGCGGCCCGCGCCTGGCCCAGGAACTGGAAAAACTTCTCGGCCCGCCGGAAAAGGAGAAATCGGCCCCAGCTAAGCCGCCGGCCCGGGCTACCAGCCAGATTGCCCCCCGATAAACATGGCCGCTACGGTGGAATGCCCCCGCACTGGGCGTTTGTACGCCGTGCCGGAGGTGCGGCCGACCGTCACCACCGCCGGGTTTGGCTAATGAACCGTGCCTGTGCGGCCGATATTGGGGCACGCAAAGCCACGGGCCAGAAATCCTGGGCCGGTTTACCCCCATTCATGGTGGTTCGGCGCTTAATACTGCTTGGCCAAGGGGCAGCAAGCCGCCGCAAATCCGAGTCGGGCGGCTTGGGGGTTGGCGGCCTTGCCCGGCGTTTCCGGCGTTTGATGTTGGCGAGGTGTCCGGTGCAAGCGAGGGCTCGCATCGCAATCGTCCTGGCGCTGTGCGTGCTGGCGGCCATGGTGGGGGGCCGCGGCGCCGCGATTGCGCAAAACCCTTCTAGCAAGCCGTGCGCAGCGGCTCAGTGCCCCGCAGCCGAGGACGCGGAATGCCGAGATTGCAGCCCGGGTAGGCGGGTTTTGTGCCCGGCCTGCCGGGCCAGGCTGGCCAGCGGTCGGGCCTTCCAGGGCCCCCTGATCCCTTTGGCAGCGCAGGTGGCCGATACGCCCTTTCCGCGGTTTCACCCCGTACCGACCCGGCCGGTGTTTTTGCCCCCATGGGTGGGACCGCCTGCGGATGCGCCTTTACCCGAGGCCCCTCGTCCGCCTCTTTTGAAGCATCTCCCCCCTGCGGCGTTGCCTGAAGGGCAAACTGGCCAATCTCAGGCCAAACCACTTGGGGGGGATAACAAGAGCGGTTCGACAGGCCAGCCTCGGCCCATTGGTCGGCCGGGCAGCGACGGGTGGCGGGCCCGCAGCCCCGGTGCCGTCCAGACAAGCTGGCTTTTCCACCCCGCAGTGGCTTCACGCCTGGAGTTGGAACCGCAAGAGGCGTCCCATGCGGGCCGAACTGCCAGGCGTGCCGGGCTTGCCGATTTGCTCCGATGATACCCCAATACCGCGGGCCTTGGGGAAGGTTCTTAGCGATCGATGCCCCGGGCCAACTCTAAGGCCAGGGGTCCAAACAGCATAAGTGGCAGCCAAGCGGCCAGCGCGGCACTGAGCACCGATGCTGCGCCTAGGTGCTGGGAGGCCAGGACCACCAGGCTGAAGCTTACGACCACCAAGCCGCACAGCCCCAAGGCCACAAACACATTGCGGTTGTGCCTGGCCAGTACCAGGGGCAGTCCCAGGAACAATAGGGTCAAATCCAACAGGGGCTGAACCAACCGGCTGTGGATAGTTACGCGCACCCGGGCGCCGAAATCGAGGCTGGGATTGCGCAGCCCGCGAATCAATTGGGCCGTAGAGGAATACTCACGCCACGCCCCCAGATCGGTGAGTTGCTCGAAGGTGACGTCGCTGACCACAAAGCACTGGTCGGGCTGGAG
>Ga0315298_1003032_pt1 | contig 27267 bp, 22 predicted proteins | sample WHS_1_MG_FD_203077 | JGI IMG/M metagenome (GOLD analysis project Ga0315298, IMG submission 203077) | Extremophilic microbial mat communities from Washburn Hot Springs, YNP, Wyoming, USA - WHS_1_MG | ecosystem: Environmental > Aquatic > Thermal springs > Hot (42-90C) | place: USA: Wyoming... | reverse complement strand
ACGGCCGCAGGTGTCCGTGTGGTCATCGAAAGCCGCGACGCCGAGGATGTATGGGGCACCGTGGGGGTCAGCGAGAACATCATCGAGGCCAGTTGGATCGCCCTGGCCGATAGTTTCGAGTACAAACTGTGCAAGGAAGAAGAGAAAGCCCGCCGCGCCCAACTGCCGGCAGGCGAGCAGCCGCCGGAGGCTGCCCCAATGGCGGCCGGCTGAAACGTTTGCAGGAGAGTCGCCACGATGCGCGATCTGCCCAAGCAATATGATCACCAAGCGGCCCAGCAGCGATGGTATCCGTTCTGGGAGTCGCAGGGTTACTTTCACAGCGAGCCTAATCCCAATAAGCGGCCGTTTACCATCGTCATCCCACCGCCCAATGTCACGGGGGCCCTGCATCTGGGGCATGCGCTGAACAATACGCTTCAGGACATTCTCATCCGCCAGAAGCGGATGCAGGGTTTTGAGACCCTGTGGATGCCGGGGACGGACCATGCGGGCATCGCGACCCAGGCGGTGGTCGAACGCCGCCTATTGGAAGAAGAGGGGAAGACCCGGCACGACCTGGGGCGCGATGGTCTGGTGGCCCGCATCTGGGCCTGGAAAAACCAGTACGAAGCCCGCATCCTCAGCCAACTGAAGCAGATGGGCTGCAGCTGCGACTGGGCCCGCACCCGATTCACCTTGGATCCGGTCTGTGCCCGGGCGGTCCGGCACACATTTTTCCGGCTGTTCCGCGATGGGCTGATCTATCGCGGCAAGCGGCTGGTGAATTGGGACACCCTGTTGCAGACCGCCGTGGCCGACGACGAAGTATTCCATGAAACGGTCCCGGGGCATTTCTGGTATTTCTATTACCCGGTCATCGATCCGCAACCGGGGGAGCCTGCGCGGGTGATGATTGCCACCACGCGGCCGGAGACCATGCTGGGCGACACAGCCGTGGCCGTGCATCCCGACCCGGCGGCCGCTTTGGACCGTGTGGAGGCCGAGCTTCAGAAGAAGCTTTTGGAGGCGCCGGCCCGGGAAAAAGAGGCATTGGCGGCAGAACTGGACGATGTGCGGCGCCGTCGGCGGGAACTGCTGGGCGAGCTTTTGGTGCTTCGTGACATGGCCCGCGCCGGGCGTAAAGTCATGCTCCCCCTTATGAACCGGCCGATCCCGCTGGTGGCCGACCCCTGGGCCAAGCCCGAGATGGGCACCGGCTGCGTCAAGATCACCCCCGCCCACGACCCCAACGACTACGAGGTCGCCCAGCGCCAGGGCCTGCCGATGATCAATATCCTCAACCCCGACGGCACGCTGAACGAAAACGCCGGCCCGTACCAGGGGCTGCCGGTCATGGAGGCCCGCCAGCGCGTCGTGGCCGACCTGGAAAAGCAGGGGTTGGTGGCCAAGGTGGAGGATCGGGAGATCGATCTGGCCCACTCCGATCGCTCGAAGACCCCTATCGAGCCCATGCTGACCGACCAGTGGTTCGTGCGCATGGACCGCTTGAGCCAGATGGCCATGGATGCGGTCACCAGCGGCCGGGTCCGAATCATCCCGGCACGCTACAGCAAAGGCTATCTGGACTGGCTCAGCGAAAAGCGCGACTGGCCCATCAGCCGGCAGCTTTGGTGGGGCCACCAGATTCCCATCTGGTACTGCGACACTGCCACGGAAGAAGAGCTCCGCAACGCCTTCGCCGGCCGCGACGACGTGGTGTGGCGCTGGGACGCGGACGGCCGGCAGTGGCTGATCTGCGCGCAGGAGGAGGACCTGCCGGCCGACGCCATCCCCGGCCACCGGCTGCGGCGGGAGCAGGACGTGCTGGATACGTGGTTCAGCTCGGCTTTGTGGCCGCACTCGACCCTGGGCTGGCCCGACGCCACGCCCGAACTCCGCTACTACTATCCTACCAGCGTGCTCATCACCAGCCGCGACATTATCACCCTGTGGGTCGCGCGCATGGTGCTCACTGGGCTGTACAACTGCGGCGAGGTGCCGTTTCGCGATGTGTTCATCCACCCCAAGATTCTGGACGCCTACGGGGAGACTATGTCGAAAACCAAAGGCAATGGGGTGGACCCTATCGATGTGATCGACAAGTTCGGCGCCGACTCGCTCCGCTTCGGGCTGGCGTACCTGACCACCGAAACCCAAGACATTCGCATGCCAGTGGCCTTCGAATGTCCGCACTGCAACGCCTTGGTGGAGCAGACTCGCCAGAACCGCATGTTGCCCCGCGTACGCTGCCCGCAATGCCAAAAGGAGTTCTCCACTCAGTGGGCGGAACGCGCTGCCGACCGGGCTTTGCCCCGGGCCGCCGTGGTCAGCGAGCGCTTCGAGATCGCCCGCAATTTCTGCAACAAACTCTGGAACGCCTCGCGGTTTGTGCTGTTGAATCTGGAAGGCTACGAGCCGGCTTTGGTGCCGGACGCCGACTTGCTTATCGAGGACCGCTGGGTGCTCAGCCGGCTGGCCACGGTGACACAGCAGGTTAACGGGGCGCTTGAGGCCTACCAGTTCGCCGAGGCGGCCCGCAGCTTGTATAGCTTCGCCTGGGACGAGTTTTGCAGCTTTTACGTGGAGATGGTCAAGGGCCGACTTCAGGAAGCCCAGTCCCGGCCGGTGGCCCAGCGGGTGCTGGCCCACGTGCTCGACACCCTGTTGCGCCTGCTGCACCCCATGATTCCGTTCCTTACCGAAGAAGTGTGGCAATTGCTGGGCCAGGTGGCGCCGCTGCGGGGTATCGACGCCCTGCGCGCGGCTGAGCCGAGCATCATGATTGCTCCTTGGCCTCAGCCGGACACTGCCCGCCGCAGTGCCGAGATCGAACGCCGGTTCGCCCGCTTCCAGGAAGTGCTGCGGGCGGTCCGCGAGATCCGCAGCCGGCAAAACGTGCCTCCTCGCCAAGAGATCGCCTTTGCGGTCCGCTGCGATGCGGAGACCGCTGAACTCCTGGCCCCGCTGGTTCCCTATTTCGTCTCGCTGGCAGGGGCCCGCGCCACGGCCTGGGGCCCTGAGGTCCACCCCCCGTTGCTCAGCGCCAATGCGGCCTTGCCGGGCATGGAAGTGTACGTCGACCTGGCCGAAGTCATCGATCTGGATGCCGAAATCGCCCGCAAGCGCCAGGAATTGGCCCGGCTGGACGCCCGGATGGAGGCCCAGCGCAAAAAGCTGGCCAACGAGAATTTCCTGCGGCGAGCCCCCGCCGCTGTGGTCCAAAAGGAACGTACCAGCCTGCAAGAGTTGGAATCGCAACACGCCAGCACGTCGGCCATCCTCGAGCGGCTCCTTGCGAGGCGCCGCGCTTCGTAGGGTTCCCGTCGGCCGCAGCCCGCCCTAGCCCCTGGGCCTTTTGCCCGCAAGGCCGGGCGCTGGAACCTTCAGACCATATCGCAGACCGGCTGCGGAGGCAGGCAGACCCTGCGGCTGCGCAATCCGTTGGCAGGGCGGTGCCTTCCCTCAGCACTCGCCGCTGCGACCGGGTTGCGGACAGGGGTAGATGCCGTCGGGGCCCGCCTTGATGGGCGGCGGGGTTTCAAACGTAAGGTGGTCGATATCGGCCACGTACTGGAAGTCGGATTTCACTTGTTCCTCCCATGTGACCAGCTTGCCGGTGTGTACGGCCATGCGCCCCATTAAGGCCGCAAAATTGGCCTCGGCCGCGCGCCGCGCCTCGTTATGCGGTTTGTCCTGCCGAATCGCGTCCAGCAGCACTTGCCATTCTTGGTGGTAGGGGTTGACGTCGGGCTCCGGGTACTTCCACACCAGCTCCTCGTCCACCATCCGCTGGCTCTTGTAGATCTTGGGGGCTGGCTGCGAAAGGTTCGTCATGATTACCGCCGAGCCTTTCGTCCCATGGGCGTAGTCCGAATACGTCTCCCAGCACCCCTGCATGTGCCGCGAGAAGGCGTACAACTTCGTCCCGTCGGCAAAGGTGTACTCTACCGTGTAGTGATCGAACAGGTTGCCACACTCGGGATAGCAGCGGCCTCCCATGCCCTGGGCGGTGACCGGCCAGGCCCCCTTGGCCCAGCACGCCACATCGATATTGTGGCAGTGCCAGTCGATGAAGAACCCCGAACTCAGCCAGTTGAAGCAGGGGGCATGGCGGAGCTGGAAGACCATTTCGTTGGTTCCCGGGGGCAGCTTGGGGGTATAGACCGGCCCGTGCACCCGGTAGATGCGCAGCGACATCACCTCGCCGATCGCCCCCTCGTGGATGCGGCGAATGACCTCCTGCCGGGCCTTGGAATGCCGCCACATGAACCCCACCCCCACTTTCAGGTTTTTGCGTTCAGACTCCTCGGCGGCTTTGAGCAGTCGCCGGGTGGCCGGCGAATCCACGGCGAACGATTTTTCCATGAACACGTTCACCCCCTTCTGGACCGCGTATTCGAAATGCAGGGGGCGAAAGGCAGCGTGGGTGGTCAACAGCACCACGTCCCCGGGACCCAGGCAATCGATCGCCTTGCGATAGGCGTCGAACCCGATGAATTGCCGCTCCCGCGGCACATCCACCTTGTCGGCGAACGGGCCGGAAAGGTTTTTCAGGCTGGCCTGAAGCCGGTCCTCGAACAGATCGGCCATGGCGATCAGCTTTACCGGGCCGCCGGTGGTGGAGAAGGCGTCGGCCACCGCTCCGGTACCCCGTCCGCCGCAGCCCACCAGGGCCAGCCTGATGGTATTGTTCTCCGCAGCGTGGACATGGGGGATGGCCAGTCCAGCCAGGGCCGAGGCAGCAGCGGTGCGGGCGGACTGCACCAAAAACTTTCGACGCGTGCTGTGGCGCATTGATCGGGGCGAGGCATTCATCGGAGCATCTCCTTAGCGACTTGGCGTTGTGCGTACTCGAGGCGGAACGAACCGGCGGACCCTGCTGCCGACCGGCCCTCCGTGGTGCATTAGCCGTACCGGCATCGATGATACTCCACCGCGCACCGCCCCGCCAGACGCCGCGCGGGCAACCGGGTCCTGGATTTTCCACCGGCCGGGCGGCCGAGGGCGTGTGCCTCTAGCGCTTGCCGCGAAACAGGACCCTCAAGTCCAGCGTCCGCAGCGGCAATGCCGTTGCCGGGCTGGCCCCGATCGCCACGTGCAGGCGCATCGCCGCCGGCTCGAACACCATGGTCTGAAGCGTCATGGGCCCCTGGTTGACTTCGTGAAGCTTCTGGGCGATGTCCGGCACGTCCAACCGGGCCAGCGCCTGGCTCTCCAACAGGGCCTGGTACCGCCACGAGAACCGCAGCAGCGTGCGGAGTTCGGGCGAGCGGAAATGATTGGTGCAGGCCAAAAGCCCGCGCTCTGGCCGGCGAACCGCCACCGTCCGCGGCGTGACCTCCAGCACCCGCGCTTGCTGGCTATCGCACAAGGCCAGATTGAAAAGCGTTGTGCGGCCAGCAGCGCGCACCAATCGTTCGGCCTCGTCCACGGTGCGGCACTCCTCCAACACGCGCCGCAACAGCAGCGTGTAGGGCACCCCTCGCGGGTCGAACAACGGTGCACCGTCACCTGCCAACAGCACTTCGTGCACCGCAACCGCCAACCCAGCCTCGTTCATGCCCGACAAACACCCCACCATGCCCGGGAACCCCACCGAACAGAATGCGTGTTTGCCGTCAGGCCGGCAGACGATCACCAGGCTGTACTTTTGGAGGATGCCCAAGCTGTAGAAGTCCAGGTTCCGCCCGAACAGCGGTCCGCCCGTCTTGCTCCGCCTGGCTTCGACCAGCAGCGAGGAGCATCCCAGGCCGCCTCGATACACATCCACCATCGTGTTCACGCCCACCAACAGGTCCCGGTCCAAGCCTGCGGTGTGGGCGAAGGCCTCCAGTTCGGCAAGATGCTGGGGCGGAAACTGCGGTAACAGGCGCTGGCCCTGGGCGACCAGCCGGGGAAATCTGTCGGCCAACCCTATTTCTGCCAGCAGCCGGCGCGGATACTCCACCAGTTGCCTCGCCGGAGTGCCCACCAGCTTCGCGCTTTGTCGCCCGAGCTGCGCTGGATGGCCCTCCACAAACAGCACCGGCAGCTCCTCGATGTACTTCAGTTCCGCCGGCCCGCACCGCCCCTCACCATAAGGGAATGATACCTGCGGCGTGGCTGCCCACGCGTGACCTGGCCGTTGGACCGCCCCCGCTAGCAAGACGGATGCCAAGGCCAGCCCTACGGCTGCGGACGCTACCCGCCGCGGAACAGATTCCAAAACCGCTGCGCTCACTGGAAGCATTACCGACCTATGACGAATCTTTTGTTCTGAATCCCAGGCCGCCCTACATAAAATCGTGTGCGTGCCGCCCACTCACCGTGCCACGGAGCCAGGCGCCTTAAGTCCCAATCACTTCAATACCTCAGGTAGCCATTCCACCGGCAGCTTATGGTGCCGGCTCCGGGTAGCCTAAAAGCGGGCAACGTAAGCGCTCCGCACCCGCACCAAAAGCTACTCGGTGCATGCCCATGGCACACCTCGGCAGTAGCGGCGGCGCCGTCTAAGCTGGACCATGCTGGGCCGGTTCGGCCCGGGTCAACCGCCGAAACGCCTCGGCGCAGGCCAGGTAATTCTCTCGCGACATTCCCATGCAACTGTATTCTTCCACGTAGCCGATAAAGCCCCCCTCTGCCGTGGCCAAGAGGTCGAACAATCGCCGCGCCTCGGCATAAATCTCTTGGGGCGTCCCGGAGATCGAGACCGTCTGGTAACTGATAGGCATCAGGAAGCACTGCTTGCCGCGCAGGCGGTTTGCCACATACTCGATATCGACCACGTTGGGCTGGGAGAGGTTCAGAACCGACACGCCGATCTCGTGCAGGTCTTCTGCCAGGGCCGTCACATTGCCGCAAGAATGAAACCACACATCCAGCCCCAATCGGCGGGCCAGCGCGAACTGCCGAGCGTAGCGGGGTTTGAACAGCCGGCGCCATAAGGGGTGTGAGACCATCAACCCGGTCTGCGTTCCCCAATCGTCGGCAAAGTGGATGCCGTGAAACCCCCACCGGGCGCACAGGCGCATCACCTCGCACTCCCAATCGAAGATCATGTCCAGCAGCCGCCCGGCCTTTTCTGGCTCGATGAGGAAATCGGTCATGCTGTTCTCGAAGCCCCGCAACAGCATGTACACCGTGAACCCCGACAAGTCCAGGCTGGCCAGCCGGTATCGGTCCTCGCAAAGGCGGAAGAACTCGGCCGCGCCAGCCATCCGTTCTGCCTCGCGCAAAGGCGGGGGAACCAGTTGCTCGGCCGATTCCCAGTCGGGCAAGGCAGGATGCGTGGGATGGCCCATGGTGCCATCGCCCAGCTTCTGCAAACGGTAGCCCCACTCGTTAGTTACCGGCGGCTCCTCCCCGGCGCGGTAAAGCGACAGGTGGTACACGATGGCGTCGCCCTCGGTCTGGTCGCAGTTGACGAACCAGATGGGCACGCGCTCGGGCCGGCCAAAGCGGATCGCTTTGCGCACCAACTCGCTGCGAAGGGCCATGCCGAACTCCTACTCACAGCATCCTGATTCACCCTACCATGGCTGCCGCAGGCCAGCAACGGCTGTGGCGGCAGGACGCAGGTTGACATGCTGGCGGCAAGCGGCTACGGTCCATTTCATGCAAACCCTTGTTGTGCTGGCAGGGATCCTGATCGCGTCGGCGGCTGCCGGCGAGGCCCCGCCCTTATCCGCTGCGCCCCAGACTTCGGGCAGCGCGGCCGGGCTCCGACCGACCGAACAGGAAATCCGCTCTTTTGTGGCAGAAATCGCCCCCCACATCGAAAGGGTGATGGAGCGCAAATTCAAGAAGTTGCCTCCGCTGGTGATCGACGACGCCGAAGCAACCGCTCGGATTCTTGCAGCCGACATGGAGCCGCTGTTCCGCCGGCAGTATCCCGATTGGGGCGAACAGCGAATCGCCCGGGGGGCGCTGGCCGCGGCCAGAGGACTGGTGCCGGAGCTGCTGGGCAAGTACGGGGTGCGGGCCGAAACATTGGCCCTGCGCCCCGGCGATTTGCCTGATACCCTTCGCCAGCACCGCATCGACCCTGCGCATGCGCAGGGGATTCTGAAAACGCTGGTGGCCCACGAGCTGACCCATGCCCTTCAGGCCCAACATGTGGACCTGTTGGGCCTGTACACGGCGTGTGGCAGCAACGATGCCTTGGCCGCCGTAACCGCAGTCATCGAGGGCCAGGCCATGTTCGTCCAGCATGAGGTGGGAAAGGCCCTGGGCTGGGCAGAAGCGGAAGGCCAGTACACCAAGATATTCACCGGCCAGACCGCCGATTTTCCGGACCCTGCGCATCTGGGCGCAAAAGCGCGCCAAGAGTTTACGTACATCGAAGGGAAACGCTTTGCGCAGTGGCACTACGAGCGGGGCAAAGCAGCGCGGCTCTGGGAAATCTTGGCCAAGCCACCGCCTTCGACGAGGATGATCGCGCGTCCCGAGACCTACGCTCCGGTGGCCCCGCCCCGGCCCGATTTGGCCCCGGTGCTCAACCCCCTGGCCGACCTCTGGCGCCGCCGAGGGTGGCTGGTCACTCAGGAGGAATTGGGGGAGATCGACCTTCGGGCGGCCTACGCCTCAGCCGATCGCGCCACCGTGGAGGCGATCACCGAACCGATCCGCGCGGCCCGGCAGATAGTGGTGCAGGCCCCCAAGGCCCCGGCACGCTTCCGACTAACCGTATTCGAACTGGCCAACCCGCAGGCCGGCAGCCGCGCCCTGGCTCTCCACCATAAAGCCATCGTCGGCGAGGTGGAAGCGTATCGGAAGGGATGGCGCCTGCGGTCGCGGCGGTTCGATCGCTGGCCGTTCCGTGTACGCGCACAATCGGCTATGCGCTATGCGGTGATCCTGGAAGACGAAAACGGCCAGTCCGGTCTGGACCGCACCATCGTGGTTGCCGCCCGGGGAACCCGGCTGGTGGAGTTGGTCATCGACGATTACGCCATGCCCCAGGGCGAAATGCGGCGGCTGGTGGACGACGCCCTGGGCCTGCCCTGAACATGTATCGTTCCCCTGCAACCGTGTTATTGGCGCACCGGTCGGTTCGCGCCGCTTGAAGGAGGAGCTTATGATGCGATGGCTTCGGATTGCGACGCTGCTTACCGCACTGGGGGCGTGGTTTGCAACTGGGGCTCAGGCCGGGCCCCCCCGACCCCATGTACTGGTCATTCTGGCCGATGACCTCGGTTATGCCGACGTGGGTTTCCATGGCAGCCCGATCAAGACGCCTCACTTGGATCGGCTGGCCGCCGCAGGGGCCCGCCTGGAGCAATTCTACGTGCAGCCGGTGTGTACCCCCACCCGCGCCGCCCTGATGACAGGGCGCTATCCGATGCGGCACGGCCTGCAAGTGGGCGTGATCCGCCCTTGGGCACAATACGGCCTGCCGCTGGAAGAACGCACCCTGCCCCAGGCACTTAAGGAGGTGGGCTATACCACCGCCATCTGCGGCAAGTGGCATCTGGGCCATTTCCGCCCTGAGTATCTGCCCACCCGCCGGGGCTTCGATCACCAGTACGGCCATTACAACGGGGCGATCGACTACTTCACACACCAGCGCGACGGCGGGCACGACTGGCACCGGAACGACCAAGCCTGCTACGACCAAGGCTACAGCACCTTCCTCTTGGCCGACGAAGCGGTGCGATTGATCGAAAAACATGATCCCGATCGGCCCCTTTTCCTTTACTTGGCGTTCAATGCGGTCCATGTCCCGCACCAGGTACCGCCGGAGTACAAAGAACCCTACGCCAACCTTCCCGAGCCGCGGCGGACCTACGCCGGCATGGTCGCCGCTATGGACGAGGCCATTGGGCGCGTGCTGGCAGCCTTGGACCGCAAGCACATGCGCCACAACACCCTGATCCTGTTTTCCAGCGACAACGGCGGTCCTGCTCCCGGACGAGTGACCGACAACGGACCGCTACGGGCTGGCAAAGGAACCTTGTACGAAGGAGGGGTTCGCGTGGCGGCCCTGGCGGCGTGGGAAGGGCACATCAAGCCCGGCACGGTGGTCCACGAACCCCTGCATATCGTCGATTGGTACCCCACGATCCTCAAACTGGCAGGTGCCCCGCTCCCTCCTGCCGAACTCGATGGCCGCGACGCCTGGCCTACCCTGACCGAAGGAAAGCCTTCGCCCCATGAAGAGATTCTGTTGAACGCCGCACCGGCCAGCGGGGCGATTCGGGTGGGCCCCTGGAAGCTGGTAATCCGGGGCAGCGTCGGTACAGCGGAAGAGCAGAAGCCGCAGCCGGCTGGCACGGCACCAGCCAAGCCCCAGGCCAAACGGGCCAAGGCCAAAGTCAAACCCCAGGGCGACCCCATCGAGCTGTTCGACCTGGCGCACGACCCCGGCGAGACGCAAAACCTCGCGTCCCGGCACCCGGAAAAGGTCAAGGAACTGCTCCAGCGGTACGAGCGTCTGGCCGCTCAGGCCGTGCCCCCCAAGGCCGCGCCCAAGCCTGCCGACTTCCGCTCTCCGGCCGTGTGGGGACAGTGACGCAACCGGCCTCCGCCTACCGAGCCCGGCCGGGTTTGGTGGGCCACTGCTTCGTCAGAAGCAGTGCCCGAACACCCCAAGGGCACTGCTTGCCTTGCGGCAAGCAGTGGCACACGGCGATTGGCCAGCCGGGCCTGTAAAGGTCTGGCGCGTTGCACAAGCAACCTCCGCACTTGCGACATGCGGAACTAGTCGACACGTCCCATTTCCGACATACTGCTTGGTAGCGGCGGAAAGTCCGGTGCGTCGCGCGGACCTTATTGAGGCGCCGCCCACCGCCGCGTTTGAGGAGGGCGCATGAAAAGCCATTCCACCACGATATTGACCGTGCGGCACAAGGGGATCGTGGCCATGGGGGGCGACGGCCAGGTCACAGTGGGCAATGCGATCATGAAGGCCGATGCGGTGAAGATCCGCCGGCTGATGGACGGCCGGGTGCTCACGGGGTTCGCCGGGGCCACGGCCGATGCCTTCGCCCTGTTGGAACGCTTCGAGGCCAAACTGAAGGACTACCCGCAGAACGTGCCGCGGGCGGCCACGGAGCTGGCCAAGGAGTGGCGCACCGACCGCGTGCTGCGGCGACTGGAGGCCATGATGGCCGTGGCCGATGCCCGCCATATCCTTTTGGTCACCGGTAACGGCGAAGTGGTGCAGCCGGCCGACGGCATCCTGGGGATCGGGTCCGGGGGGAATTACGCGGTGGCTGCCGCCCGGGCCCTGGTGGCCCATTCCGATCTTACCGCGCCCCAAATTGTGCGGACCGCCCTGGAGATCGCCGCCGGCATCGACATCTACACCAACACCGAGATCGTCGTGGAGGAAATTCCGTGGCAGAACTGACCCCGCGGGAGATCGTCGCGGAACTGGACCGGCACATCGTGGGGCAGGAAGCGGCCAAGCGGGCCGTGGCCATCGCCGTCCGCAACCGCTGGCGCCGCCAGCGGCTCCCTGAACACCTGCGGGCCGAGGTGGCCCCCAAGAACATCATGATGATCGGCCCCACCGGCGTGGGCAAAACCGAAATCGCCCGCCGCCTCGCCCGCCTCACCGGTGCCCCCTTCATCAAGGTCGAAGCCACCCGCTACACCGAAGTGGGCTACTACGGCCGCGATGTGGAAAGCATGGTGCGCGAACTGGTGGAAAACGCCATCAGCCTCGTGCGCGAAAAGGAACGCAAAAAAGTGGAACAAGAGGCCCAGGCCCGCGTCGAAGAGCGCCTGCTGGACCTTTTGGTGCCCCGGCCGGCTACCTTCGATACCGGCCCCGATACCGACAACGCCCAGCGGTATCAGCGGACCCGCTCCAAGTTCCAGGCCATGCTCCGCGCCGGCGAACTCGAAAGCCGCCGTGTCGATGTCACCATCGAGCAGAAGCCCACCCCCATGGTGTTCACCGCGGCCGGCCTCGAACAAATGGACATCGACCTCCACGCGATGTTCGAAAAATTCCTCCCCAAACAGACGGTCCGCCGCGAACTCTCCGTGGCCGAAGCCCGAAAAGTCCTCTTCGAACAGGAAACCAACGCCCTGATCAACGACGAAAAGGTCAACGCCGAAGCCGTCGCCTTGGCCGAAAACCTCGGAATCATTTTCATCGATGAAATCGACAAAATCGTGGCGGCCGATACCACCCACGGCCCCGATGTCTCCCGCCAAGGCGTGCAGCGTGACCTTTTGCCCATCGTCGAGGGAACCACGGTCCAGACCCGTTACGGCTGGGTCAAAACCGACCACATCCTGTTCATTGCGGCCGGGGCCTTCCACCGCGCCAAGCCCAGCGACCTGATGCCAGAACTGCAAGGCCGCTTTCCAATCCGCGTGGAACTGCAGCCCTTGACCAAGGAAGATTTCGTCCGCATCCTCACCGAACCGGCCAACTCGTTGACCAAGCAGTATGCGGCGTTGCTGGCCACCGAAGGGGTGGAGGTAACCTTCGAGCCTGACGCGATCGATGCCCTGGCCGCCTACGCCTATCAAGTGAATCAAACCACACAGAACATCGGCGCCCGACGGCTATACACGATCATGGAGCGGCTGCTGGAGGAGTTGAGTTTCGAGGCCCCGGATATGAGAATGGGCCGGGTGGTCATCAACGCGGCCTACGTCAACCAGCGACTCAAGGACGTGGCCGCCGACGAAGACCTCAGCAAGTTCATCCTGTAGCTCAAGTACCCCCTCTTTGACGAAACCTGGCCCGCCCCGATCGTGTGTCGGGCATGCAGCGCCCGCACTGCCCGCTTGGCGCTTCACGGTGTGGCCCCAGCGGCACATCGCGCCCCAATCGTCCTCACAGCCCGGCAGCTTCACTCCAGCAGCCGATGGTACCTTCCCAGCCAATAGGGCAAGAGGATGAAGGCTCCATCGCCGCGGGTGAAGCCCGCGTTGCCATTGTCAAGCTGGTACGGGTCGGCGTTCCAGCGGAGCATCAGGCGCTCGTCGATGGGCAGAACGCGGCTGCCGCAAAGCTGGCCGAAGCGGTTGCGCGTGGTCGGCCCGACATCCCGGCGCCGGCTGTTGGTGATCGTCCAGGCGGTAGTGTCGGCGGGCACGCGCCGGAACCATTCCAAGCACACTTCGCGGTCGTAGCGCTCGGCGGGGACCAAGCCCCGCGGCGGCCGCTGGCCAGGCTCACGCCACTGGCTGGCCTGATGTGCCGTTGCATAGATGAAGTTGAATAGCGGCGAGCCTTCCGGCCGCTCGTAATGCCACGACCGCTCGAGGCTCCACAGGTAGATGGTTCGCAACTCGGGATTTCGCTCCAGCCATAACAGGGGGTAATACGCCAGAAAGGCCAGTTCGTCGTCGCTGTGGTTGACCACGTTGAGGGGCCATTCGATCTTCTGCCACACCGCGTTGGCCGCGTAGCCATGCCGATCGATCAGCTCGCCGGCGGCTCGGGCGTAGCGGGGATTGCCGGTGATGAATTCGGCCACCTTCAAGTGCGACAAGACCTCCAGCGAGTTCAGCCCGCGGTCGCCCAGGCGCCGGGGATCACGGTTGAGCTTTTCCGGAGCCCATACGCCCCAAGTCGTCGGCTTGCCCGTGGGACCTACGTAGTAATAGCCGTGGTCGATGATGTGGTCGGCCAGTCGGGCCACGACCGGGCGGATCTGCTGTTTTTGAGCCTCGGTGGCGGCCGCCACCCAGTACACGAAATAGGCGAAGAAATGCCCTACCACTTCGTCGCTAGAGGTGTCGTCCTTCCACCAACGCTTGCCATCGGCCGAGCGGTACCAGTTGCGGTCGCCCGACTTGTCGATGTCGATGGGCACGAAGCTGCGGGCCGCGAAGCCCGGGATGCCTGTGATGGCTTCCAAAGCCATGAGCGTCTGGAGCGACTGCCAGGCGTTGCGGCGAGCATCTTCGGCACCGGTGGCGCCGAAACGGAAGGCCTCAGCCGCCACGTACAGAGCCGTCCACAGGCCGTCGTTATCGTTGTCCGGCTGCGTGTAGCCCGCCTCAGGCTGACCAGGCTGCTTGAGGACGATCTCGCAACAGAAACCTTCGCGGAGGTGATATTTGCGGAGCCGAGCGTGGATCTCGGCCATCTTCTCTTCCAGCGTCCACCAACGGCGGACCAAGCGCACCGTGCCCGCCGGCGTGCGAACCCACAGTTGCTCGTTTGACGGGGCGGCAAGGGCCAGCACCCGATCGTCGGGCAGCCATCGCCGCGAGTGGAACAAGCGCCAGTGTGGGGCCCCCGGCACCAGGTGCATAAGCCCTCCTGGCGAGCCGACCCAAATGCTGCCGTCCGGCAGCCGCACCCCGCAGCTCAACCCTGTAAACGGCGTAAGCGGCTGGGCCGATTCCAAAGCCTTCAGCTCCTCGGCCGAAAGCGTCCGGCCTATCGAGGCTGGCAAGGCAGTGTCGGCACGAGGCTCTGGCATCCACTCGGGAAAGCGTTCTCCGACAGCAGCCAGTACCGTTAAACCCAGCAGTATGGCATGCATCGAGCGACTCCGGCCTGGGGGGTTGCCGAGCCGCATTGTAGCAAGCGGCCGCGCGGCCGTCATTCGGCGTCCGCCGAGCCAGCGCGGAACGCCGCGCGAGGTGAGAATGCGCCGTTGTGGTGCTGGCTAGCCGGCCAGACGAGTCCATCGGTGGACGGTTGGTCGGCATCTCGGCCAAGCTGGGCGGCTGAGTTCGGCGGGGCGCTTGACAATCTGGACACGGCCGGCACAATTAAAGGTTTTGGAAGCGCGTCTCTGGTGGGTGGTTTGTTATAAGTTCTTTGCCCACGCGGACTTAGCACAATATCGGTATGGGCGTCAGGGCGGTTTTGTTTTCCGCCAGGTCTTGACGTCAGTGTTTGGTCTGCGGGCGCAAGTAGTTCTCTGTGTGGGAGTTTCGTTCGATGAGGAATGTCTTCGAGGCAATTCTTCAATGCGGGCACGATGAGGACTTCGTGCCCGCCGAAACCGAGGAGTTCGTCCCCACGGATGCCCCGGCGGGTTCTCGGGCCAAACTGGCCGTTCTGGCAGAACGCGTGCGCAAAGGCCTGCCGCTGTGGCATCCCTTGGACCGCTCGGACTACACCGGTCTGACCGGTGCAGAGCGGCTGCGCGATTAGAGTCCGCTTTCTGCGGCCCATTTGTGCACGGCCGTCTGCTCGCGGACCTGTCGAAGGGCTTGCGGTTGGTTCCTGTGTGACGTCAAAGCCCTAAGGATTCGCGCGTTCTGCAGGATTGGTGCTCCGACTCTACCCAAGGTGACCGTATCGGTTTGCGTGGAGTTTCGGGGCACCGAACCTGCCGGGGGCACTCGGGCTAGAGGTGCTGGCCTCGGCCGCAGCGGCCAACTTCTCCAAAAAACATTGGCCATCCCCTTGACTTGCGTGGCCGGCTCGGAACAGAATAGACCGGTTCGGGGGCGTTGAGGGAACGCCTTTGGACTCGGCCCACGGGCCCCGACGCCGGGAATTCCCTCCAGGTTTTGCTCCGGGTGGCAGGTCCGGGTCGTCGGCCGAAACGGCGCGACATCGTGAGCCAACCCCGGAGTCCCACCACAGCGGGTGCGGAGGCAGTGCGAACCCGTCCGCACCTAAAGGAACAGAGTAATCGTTTGCCCGCATCAAGCCGTTCCTGAAACGGTTTGCCGTGGTCCCCAACACATGCTGTTTCGCCAACGCGACCCAATTGCTTTGAGGGAAATAGCGGACCAGCAAGTCCTGAAAATGCTAGGCTTTCGGGGCGGCAGCTCGAGAAGCGCTAATCCCGGCCGGTCCCGTTGGCCAGGAGGATTCCGAATGAAATTCATGAAACGACCCACCGTTGAAGAACTCCAGCTTCTTAGCCGTTTCGAGAATCTCCGCAAGGTCCTTCTTTCGCCCGAGCGGGCGGCTTTGCTCGAAAAACCGCTAGCCGACTGGGCCTACCCTTCCGATCGCCGCCTGCCGTTTGTGCTGCTTGGCCGGACGCTGCGCGACTTGTTGAACACGCCGTTCATGGAGTTGGCTGCCACGCCCGGCATCGGCCAGCGGAAGATACGCTCGCTGGTCGAGCTGTTGGGCCGGGCTGCCCATTGCGATCCGCAAGTTGTCGCCGGGCCGGCGGCGGGCGACGCGCCCCCGCCCCCGCCTGAGGCCGAAAGCTTCGCGCCAGGCGAGGTCTCAGAAGTACTCTGGGACCAATGGCGCAAAACGGTCGTGGAGCACCAACTGGGCGACGAGCCTTTGGGCCGACTGGCGCCCAGCCTCCGCAATCTGACCCGTGTCGTCTGGTCCACCCCTCTGGCCACGTACGCCGGGCTGCGCTTGACCGAAATCCGCCACCTGCGCAACCACGGGGCCAAGCGGCTGGCGGCCATCGTCGAAGTGTTTTATCACATCCACCGCGCGCTGCGAGGTGTAAGTCCGCGTGAGCCGCTGGCAATACGGGTGCTGCCGCGTTGGATCGAAGCCGCCGATCGTTGGGCGGCCCAGATGCTCCAGGCCGATGAGCTCCCCTCGCGTGAGGCCATCCGCGAGCATCTGATCCGGCCACTGGTGGAACAGCTCCGCATCGACGCAGACGGCCACGTGGTGATGCTTGCCGAAAGTCGCGTGGGGCTGGCGGGCACTGCCGCGAGTGTCCGGCAGTTGGCACGGGTAATGGGCCTGACCCGGGCCCGGCTGTACCAGTTGCTCAACAGCATCAGCGAGATTATGCGGGTCCGCTGGCCCAGCGGCCGGTATGTGCTTAACGGGCTGCGGGCCCATTTCGATAGCCTGGCGCAGCGGCAAAAACCGGCCCCCGATCTGCGCGAGTTCCATGCAGCGGTGGACGTGTTTTTCCCCGGCCCGCGCCGCGGGGCCATCGAACCCTTGGCGACCGGCTTGTTGCCGGACACCCGCGATGCCGAGGAGATGCCCGGCCAGCCCCCCACAAAGGCTCTCAAAAACCTCCCCGGGGGCGACTCCGCGGCTTCGCACCTTGCCGCGCCGCACACCGAGCCCACGCCGCTGATCACGCTTCAAACGGCCGATTGAGAGTGACACACAGCGCCTCGAACCGTCTTGCCGGGCCTTTGCGCGCGGCCGGCAAGTTGCAAAAATACAAGTTGCAAAAATAGCTGGCGCTGGCGGCCTGGCCTGGACACACGCTGTGGATATGCCGCCAGCGTCCATTCGTTCGGGGTAACTCTAAGCGTACGAGGAGTCTTGTCATGGAACACAAACTGCCCGATCTTCCCTTCGCCAAGGATGCTTTAGTCCCTTACATGTCGGCCGAGACACTGGAATACCACTGGGGCAAACATCACGCGGCGTATGTGGCCAATCTGAACAAGCTCATCCCGGGGACGGAGTTCGAAAACGCCAGCCTGGAAGAGATCATCCGCCGCGCTTCCGGTCCGGTGTTCAACAACGCGGCCCAGGTGTGGAATCACACGTTTTTCTGGAACTGCCTGTCGCCCAAAGGCGGCGGCGAACCCAGCGGCAAGCTGGCCGATGCCATCCGCAGCCAGTTCGGATCGTTCGCCCAGTTCAAGGAGCAGTTCACAGCCGCTGCGGTGGGGCATTTCGGCTCGGGATGGGCATGGCTCAGCCGCGACCGCGACGGCAAGCTGGTGGTCGAGAGCACCGCCAACGCCATGACGCCGCTGCAACAAAACCGGGTGCCGCTTCTCACCTGCGACGTGTGGGAACACGCCTACTATATCGACTATCGCAATGCCCGGGCCAAGTTCGTCGAGGCCTTCTGGAATATCGTCAATTGGGACTACGTGCAAAGCCTGTAGTCTCGGCACGCCCTACCCGGCGATCGCGGCCAAGCGCAAGCCGTAGCCACGCGCTCCGGAATTTCCCGCCGGGCAGTGGCCTGCCCCCTCGGCGCTCAATCCCGCCACCGCAGACGTTTCAAGTGGCTCAAAAAACTCAGCGTGATGGCGTCGAACACCCGGGCAAGCTGTTCGAACTCGCGGTCCTCGGCCTGCCAAAAGATCGAATACGTGGCGTGATCCCCGCGCAGGCACCGCACTTTGGCCGTGTTGGTCAGGTCCAGGTAAAAGAAGTTCAGGTCGTAGCCCACCAGATCCCAGCCGGCCACGCTCTCCTGGGCCGGCTCGTCCTCCATCCCCTCGTACTCCTCGCGCATGGCCTCCACGGCCTTTTGCGCCAGCCGCGACGGATCCGCCCAGCGGGGATGTACTGCGATCGACCAGAACGCCCCGCCTGGGCTATAGACGGTTACGGAGCGCTGGCCCGATACGGCATCCTGTTCGTCCAGCGTCCAGTTCTCGGGATACTGGAAGTGGATGCCCAGCTTGTTGAAAACGGCCGGCATGGGCGCAACCCCTCTTTCGGCAGGCCCCCAGGCTGGACTACGTGAAAACCCGGCGGCGCCGGCAAAAGCCCGACCGAAGCTCGGCGCGGTCGCCGGGTGCCAAGCGGCCCGGCACCCATGTATCTTATCGCGCCGCGTAAGCCGCGAAAACCGCCAAGCGACTCGCAACCGTCCTCCCGCACAGAACCACTCTGCGCGTACGGTGGAGGCGACATCAGCCAGCCGAGTCGTCCGTGTTGGCCACCCGTCGAGAAGTCTCCCAGGCCACGGAGCGAATCACCCCTGTGGCACGCCAGGGCCGCGGGCTTTTGGTGCGGCAACTGCCGGAAGTCCCCAGGCTGCACGTGGGCGGTTTCGTTCTTAATCGGCGTGCAGCGCCTCGACCCACTGGTCGATTTCCTGGCGTGTCCGCTTTTCGGTTACCGCGACCAATAACCCGTCGGCCAGTTCGGGATACCACGTTGCCAGGGGCAGGCCGGCCAGGATGCCACGCTGGCGGGCGGCTTGCAACCGAGGTTCGATGCGGCCATCGTCGGCTCGCACCACGAACTCCTTGAAGGTAGGCCGAGCGAAGCCCGGGCGCCAGGGGCCAGCCTCGGTCAACCGCCGCAGCGCGTACCGTGATTTTTGGAGGCACAATTCGGCGGCGGCGCGCAGGCCTTGGGGACCCATCGCCAACAGATACACTGCGGCGCGCAAGGCCAGCAGGCCTTGGTTGGTGCAGATATTGCTGGTGGCCTTTTCGCGGCGGATGTGCTGCTCGCGGGTTTGCAACGTCAACACGAACGCCCGCCGGCCATGGCGGTCCACGGTTTGGCCTACCAGCCGCCCCGGCATCCGGCGCACGAACCCCTCGCGGCAGGCCAGGATCCCCAAATACGGGCCGCCAAATGCCAGCGGGTTGCCCAGGGCCTGCCCTTCGGCCGCCACCAGATCCGCGCCGTAGTCGCCCGGCCGGGCCAGCAACCCCAAACTGAGCGGGTCCACCACTACGACCAGCAGGGCCCCGGCCTGGTGGGCGATGTCTGCTGCCGCACGCACGTCTTCCAGGCAGCCGAAGAAATTGGGCTGCTGCACCACCACACAGGCCGTGCGGTGGTCCACGGCCTGGACGATAGCCTGCGGCGCCGCGATCCCTTCGGGTACCGGCAGCGTCATGATCTCCACCGGCAGGTTGGCCAGATAGGTTGCGAGCACTTGGCGGTACTCGGGGTGGAGCGACCGGGCCACCACCACCTTGTCGCGGCCGCGTGTGGCCGAGAGGGCCATCAGCACCGCCTCGGCCGTGGCACTGGCCCCATCGTAAAGGCTGGCGTTCGAGACATCCATGCCGGTCAACTGGGTAATCAGCGTCTGGTATTCGAAGATGGCCTGGAGGGTTCCCTGGCTGGCCTCGGGCTGATACGGAGTGTAGGCGGTGTAGAACTCGCTCCGCGCCGCGACGAAATCGACCACAGCCGGAATGAAGTGATCGTAAGCCCCACCCCCAAGGAAACATAGGGCTTGGCTGGCCGGCACGTTGCGGCTGGCCAGGTCTGTCATGTGAGCCGTCAATTCCAATTCGCCCATGGCCGGCGGCAGGTCCGGGGGCCGATCCAGCCGCAGTTCCGGCGGCACCATGTCAAACAACTCATCCAGCGAGGCCACGCCGATAGCCCGGAGCATGGCCTGTTGGTCTTCGGCGGTGTTGGCGATGTAAGGCATGGCGGCTTTTTTATCTCCGAGCGTTGCCCACCGGCAAGCGGCCGATCGTCCCAGGCCAGCCCCGCGGCCCGGCCGTGCGGAACTCCTTTCCAGGCAAGGGCCTTAGGTGTTGTGGCCGGCAGTGGTCGAGGTTATTGTCCTTCCGCGGGTTATTGATCCTTCAGTTCCTCTTGGCACTGCTTTTGGTAGGCGGCATAGTCCAGAAGGTTAGCCAGGTTCGCGTCGTCGGTGATCCGCACGCGGATTAGCCAGCCCCGGCCATAGGGGTCGTCGGCCAAGTGTTCGAGGTCGCTGGCCGCCGCCGCGTTGACCTCCACCACTTCGCCATCCACGGGGCTATAAAGATCGCTGACCGCCTTGACCGACTCGATCTCCCCGAAAGGCTGGCCAGCCTGCACGCGCTGGCCCACGGGGGGCAATTCCAGAAACACCAGGTCCGTCAGCGCCTCCAAGGCATAGGCCGAGATGCCAACCGTGCCGATCTTCTGGCCGTCCGGCGCGGTCTGCACGTGGATCCATTCGTGCGTGGGGGTGAACAGAAGTTCTTCGGGATTCACGAGGGCATTCCTTTTACATTGCGGCGGTAAAAGGGGAGCGGGACGACCCGAGCCGATTCGGGCCGGCCGCGAATATCCACTTGCAGCTCGGTTCCCACCGCGGCGAACTGGGGGCGCACATAGGCCATGGCGATCGAGCGCTGAAGGCTGGGCGAGAACGTGCCGCTGGTCACCCAGCCGACGCGTTGGGGGCCGGCCAGCACCGGCGCCTGAAACCGCGCGATGCGGCGGCCGGCCAGCTCCAACCCCACGCGGGCCCATTGCGGGGGCTGACGCTCCAGCTCCCGCAGCGCGTCGCGGCCCGGAAAGTCCACTCCCGTCAGATAGCACACATAACCCAGTCCCGCCTGGAACGGGTTGACTTCTTCGGTAAGCTCATGGCCATAAAGCGGCATGCCGGCTTCCAGACGCAAGGTGTCGCGGGCCCCGATGCCGGTGGGGACCAGCCCGTAGGGTTTGCCTTGCTCCAAAATGGCCTCCCACACCCCCGTGGCGATGCTGGCGCCCACGGCCAACTCGAATCCGTCCTCGCCCGTGTAGCCGGTGCGGCTGATGATCCCCCCTTGCCGCCGGGCGGCCGGGTGCAGGATGCGGACCAAAGCACCGTTATAATAGCGCATCGAGCCGAGATCCACATCCACCAGCGGCTGGAGGATTTCGGCTGCCCGCGGTCCCTGGATGGCGAACATGGCCCACAGGCGGGTCACGTCGGTCCACAAGACTTCTTTGCCGCGGCGCTCCGCGCGTTCCGCGGGCAGATGCTTCGCAATCCACCGCACGATCTTGTCGCGATTGGCCGCATTGACCACGACCAGATAGAACGGCTGCCCCACCTCGTTGTGATAGTAGCCGGTCAGCACGTCGTCCAGGATGCCCCCTTGCTCGTTGGTGATCAGCGAGTAGCGGATCTGACCCAACCGGATATCCCCCACGCGGCGGGTGAGCAAGCCCGCCAGGAACTCTTCGGCGCCGGGCCCCTCGAACCGCAGCCGCCCCATGTGGGAAATGTCGCCCATGCCGCAGGCGCTCCGCGTAGCCAGATGTTCCTCAGTGATCGAACGATAATGCAGCGGCATAGCCCACCCGGCAAACTCCACCATGCGTGCCCCATGGGCTACATGCCACTCGTAAATCGGCGTCAAAAGCACGGCCGGATCCCCTGAACCCAGCGAGGCTCGGCGGGCAATGTCCCGAACCACGGCGCCGCAGACAGAGCCCAGCGCAAACGGACTCGTCATTTTAGCCAACCGGCACCCGATGCCCAAGACCCTCGGCACTTTGGAGCCCATGGCTCAAGTAACATTCGGCACCCTGGGCCTGCCGACATCCAGAATCCTCCCAACGAAGGTTGGTCCGGCACGGAGTGGCAGAGCTAGGGCGTCTGAGGCCGCTTGGCCCAGCTCGAAAGGCCTTGCCCCGGTGCAGGAGCGCGCCGGGCCGGTTGACGGCCCGCGCGCGCCCGGCTATGGTGATGGCCGGCGACATGCTTCGAGGGTTTCTGGAGGTTCTCCCATGAGTCAACGGCGTCCGGATGCGAAACAGGCCAACCGTCGCACGTTCCTCCGAGTTTCTGCGGGGGCGGCGGCCCTGGGGGCCTTGCCGCTGGCCCGGGCGGTGCACGCGGCCGGCAGCGACACCATCCGCATCGGCATGATTGGCTGCGGCGGGCGATGCGGAGGAGCGGCGGCCGAGAGCATGAGCGCCGGCCCATTCGTCAAACTGGTGGCCATGTACGACGTGTTCGAGGACCGCCTCCAAGCCAAGCGCAAAGTCCTCAAACAGCAGTTTCCCGACCAGGTCCAGGTGGACGACGACCACTGCTTTACCGACTTCAACGGATACCAGAAAGTCATCGATAGCGTCGATGTGGTGCTGATTGCCTGCGCCTCGAAGTTCCATCCCATGTATGCCGAAGCGGCGGTCAAGGCCGGCAAACACGTGTTCGTGGAAAAGCCCCATGGCATCGACCCCGTGGGCTGCCGGCGGATGCAGGCAGCGTGCGACTTGGCCAAGCAAAAGGGCGTCAGCCTCGTCTCCGGACTCCAAAGCCGCTTCCACCGCGGCTTTCAGGAAACGGTCAAGCGGATCCACGATGGCGCCATCGGCGACGTGGTCGCCATCCAGTCGATGTTCCTCCGGGCGCCCTACCAGACCGTCTCCCGCAATCCGAAGTACACCGAGACCCAGTATCAGTTCAGCAACTGGTACCACTTCTGCTGGCTTTCGGGCGATGATGTCACGCAGTCCCTGGTGCACAACCTGGACCGAGTGGCGTGGATCATGAAAGAAAAGATGCCCAAGTGGTGTTTCGGCCTGGGAGGCCGCTCCAGCTCATTCGGCGAGGTGTACGGCGATATGTTCGACCACCACACGGTGGTGTACGAGTACGAGAACGGGCCGCGGGTGTATGCCCTCTGCCGCACCCAGGCAGGCTGCTACGACAATGCCACCGATGTCATTCTGGGCAGCAAAGGCCGGTGCTATTTGGGCGAGTGCCGCATCGAAGGCCAGACCAAATGGCGCTTCGAAGGGCCCCATAACAACCCCTACGTGGAAGAGCAAAAGGCCCTCATCGAATCGGTCCGCAACGGCAAGCCCATCAACAGCGGCTATCACATGGCCAACAGCACGCTCTTTGCCGTGATGGGCCAAGTGGCCTGCTACACGGGCAAGCCGGTCTCTTGGGAGGAGATCAGCAAGTCGAACCTCCAGTTCGGCCCGCCCCCCGAACAGTCCACCTTCGAGACGCCGCCTCCCACCAGGCCGGACAAGACGGGTAACTACCCGCTGCCCGTGCCGGGCGTCACCAAACTGCTTTGACCCGGCACCGGCCGCAAGCACCCCACCGCTGGAAAGCACCGCTTTCGGGCCGCGCACTCGCCCCGGGAGCGCACGGGCGGTCGTGTGCCTGGACCGGCTCCGTGGAGGCCGGACCCCCCAAGATTACTCGTTGCCGGCGGGGACCGGCTCGCGTCCGGCCCGGTTGGCCAACGCCCAGTACACCTCCCGCTCGATGTCCTGGCGCACGAACCGCACGCTCCCATCGGCAAAGCCGAACTGAAGACCGCCCGGATGGTTGCTGCGGAACGACCAGGTATTCGGCCACCACGTGGGGTCATTCCACGTGAAGTTTGGCGGAATAGCGCAGGTGCCGTGGGCGTTGTTGGCCTGCGGCCAGGAGCACCAGGCGTCGCGCTCGGGGAGGTCCTCGCCTGCCAGAAAGGTGTTCGACAGGCCGTCGCGCACCCGGTCTTTACTGCTTCTAAAATCGAGGCCCAGCAGGCGGGCCTGGAGATAGAATGGCCACAAAACAAAGGCCCCCAAGAGTGCCAGATGCGAGACCAGCACCAGCGCCCATCCGGTTTCCAGTCCGGTTATTGCGGCCACAGCCTTCCCCAACAGCGGATAAAGCGGAAAGAAGGCCACGCGCGATGCTCGGCGAGGATCGTAGGAGCAGCCCTTCGCCGCGATCTCCAGGTACCACTGGCCGTCCCATTGCACCAAGGCATCCCGAAAGCGATTCCCTGTAGGCGGAAAGTGGTTCGGAGAACGGCTATGGGGGGCGGGGCGAACGCATTCCAGGCCCCACAGCAATCCCATAGCGACGACACCCGTCGTTACAGCGTAGGCTACCAGGCCTTACCAAAACCATCGGGGGCACATCATACGCTGCGCCGTGCGTGCAGGGGACGCTGCCTTTGCCCGCAGGAACCCCGCCCAAGGCGAAACAAGGCTCGCCTATTGAAAACGCACCATCGCCGGCGTCTTGGGGGGCACCCTCGGCACGCGACAAGCCGCACTATGGCCTAGCGCCTTTTCTGGGGCTTGAGGTCCCAGGCCACCAGCCAGCGGGTCTCGATGGGTACCAGTCCGAAGTCCTCGCGCAGGTGTTTATCGAAGTCCTCCATATGGCCGGCGCCGTAAAAGATGGCAATCTGCTTTTTGCCCGCATCGATCTGTTTGCGCAGCACTTCAAGGGCTTTCTTGTTGCGGTCGGCGATCAAGGCCGAGCCGTCGGGCCCCTCCAGGGCGCTCAGCGAGCCGCCGAACTGCTCGAACTGTTCGGCGAAGGCCCGTTTGAGGGCCAGGGCCCGGTCCTTGCTGAAAAGGGCCAGCAGGAGGGCGGCATCGCTCTCGGCTGCATCGGCCTGGCGGCTCATGGCATAGCCCCACATCCGCAAAAACAGGGTCCAGAAGCTTTCGCCCCGTTTGCGCATGGCCTGGGCGAACTCCTCGGGCGATAGGTCGGCATGGACCAGATTGGGCCGGGTGTAGTCGATGGCCCGAAGCTGGAACTCCAATTCCAAGACGTCGGTCATGAAGGACTGCAGCATCGACACCGGGTGTTTTCCTACGTCCTTCCCCCCAGGGGCGATCCGCGTCCCTTCGGGGGCGACCAGCTCGTACAGCACCACGTCGTACTGCGCGAATCGCCGGTTCAGCTCGCGGTAGTAGGCCTTTTCGCCGATGTGGACGGCGGCCACCAGGTCCACCGTCGGATGGCTCTGGCGGCAATCGCGCGGGGCATAGCGCACAATGGCCGCCTCCATCGACAGCGGATTGCGCTTGGCGTCGCGCACCAGTCGGAGAAACTGCACCTTCCCCTCCGAGGCTTCCTTCTTGCCACCCTCGCGTTTCGTCTTCGGCTGCTCGGCCGCAAGGCCGGCACGCTGCCCGGCCACAGCCAGAAAGATTGCGCATGCCGCAAGCACGATTGCCGGTCGCACGGCCATCATTTGCGCTCCCGATTCTCCAGACGATTCTTGGCTGCGTGCAAAGTACACCCCTTCCCTCCTCCCGTGGATCAACAAAGCAGGGGCAAAGGCCCAGGGCATAGCGCGCCGTCCTGCCGTGACGTCCCGGGGGCTGTACGGCCGCAGCCCATGGGTGTCCTCCATTATCGCATGGCGTCAATAGGCTGTCAGCCCGGCCTGCTCATGCGGCAGCCGGATAATCGCGGTACTGCCGCCACGTCTCGATCATGGCCAGGAAGTTCTCGGGCTTGACCGACGAGTGGATACTGTTGGAGCTGGACAGGCAGTAGCCGCCCCCCGGCTTGGCCTTGGCCATGGTATCGCGGGTGACGCGGCGGACTTCGTCGGGGGTGGCCTGGCTGAGCAAATAGCCGCAGTCGATGTTCCCCACCAAAGCCACCCGCTTGCCGTACCGCTCTTTCAGCAGGCCGATGTCCATGCCAGCCTGCGGCTCCAGGGGGTTCAGGCCGTCGATGCCCGTCTCGATGATCATCTCGATGATGGGCATGATGTTGCCATCGGTGTGTTTGACCACATAGGCGCCCGCCGCGTGGGCGGCATCCACGCACCGCTTCAGGCCCGGCAGGATGAACTCTTTGAAATGCCGGGGCGACATGAGCGTCGAGTTCTTGTCGGCATAATCGTCGCCGAAGACCACCACATCCACCCCGGCCTGCACCATCCGCTCCATGGCCCGCAGGTCGTGGCTCAGCGTCAACTCGATCAGCTCGTGCACCAGCCGGGGATTGTCCACCATGTCCATCAAAAACTGCGTCGTGCCCCGCAGAAAGGCAGGATTGAAAAAGGCATCGCGGCAGATGGCCGTAATCGCCTTCTTCCCCTTGTAGCGGGCCACGATCTCCGGAAGGTTGCCCAGCACGTCGGGAGCCTCAGGGTCGGGAGGGCGATAGGTCTTAAGGTCCTCGGGGCGCTTGATCGGGCCTTCGACAGGCGCAGGCGTGCTCTCAGGCCCAAACGCGCGGATCACTCCCCACTTGTCGCGGAACAGGCCGCGGGCCTCGTCCACGAACTCCACGTTCTCCCGGCTCCACGAACTGCGATTCTGCCCCACAGTGTCCATCTCGATCCAGTCGTTGAACGTGAAGTAATCGGCCCCGGGCAGCAGGGCCTCGATCACCCGAGTATCGATGACGCACTCGAAGTACGGCACGCGATCCGGCACACGCCGCTCCAAGGCCGCAATCACCCGTTCACGCGAGTTCATCTCCGCATCTCCGCATCGGCTGGAAGCCCATTGAGCCGTTGCCTCCCATCTGGCCCGGCCTGCACGAGCGCCGCCTGGCGACGCGCCCTTTCCCCGCCCCCAATGGCCCATGCCGGCAGCCGCTCGGGCCCCCGGGGATTCTATGATCAAAACCCCGTAACGGACCAGTGGTCCGGGAATTGCTCATCCCATTGAGACCAGCGGCGGAACACTCCCCGCACGCCAGCATCCCAGGCAAGAAGCTCCCTCGCTCCGACAGCCAAAACCAGCGCCCCAAGGGCACGCATGACAAAGCCCCGGCCAGCAGGGCGTAGTCCCGGCTCCTAATCGTCTCGACCAAGTGCCCTCGCAATCCCAAACCCCGGAACCCGACACAGGCGACATTGTAGCCGATTGGGGCCAACCCATCCACCAGCGTAAAAACTGCCCCACAGCCCCTGCACAATCGGCTGCACCGCACGCTTGGCCGGCAAGCAGTTGCCCGGCTTCGCCCGGCCGGAAACCAGAGCCAACGATCACCTGCCCCCGACACCTGCACGGGTGGCTCTTTTGGCCACACGGAACATGGCCGCCGGGAACCATGCCGCGTGGTGCGAAGCCTTCCCTGCTCCCCGCTCTGTGCTGCCTGCCCCATGCTCCCTGTGCTCAATCCTCTAGGCGGGTCTCCGGAGGAGGATAACGAATGGGGCCTCATTGAGGTCCCAACCACGTTTCAATCCTCTCTTCGTCGAGGCGGGTCTCCGGAGATGTTCGCTACGGCCGCCTGCCGGCAGAACCCGTCGGCATATGGTTTCAAT